>RCNC010000232.1_pt1 | contig 33209 bp, 30 predicted proteins | sample 2041301 | NCBI WGS metagenome assembly RCNC01 (sample SAMN09708231, study PRJNA481090) | Marine sediment metagenome, whole genome shotgun sequencing project. | biome: marine sediment; feature: ocean; material: sediment; isolation source: Sewage treatment plant 13A marine sediment (STP13A) ... | reverse complement strand
AAACCGGGGTCGAACCGAGGTTTCTTGAAAAACCTCGGTTCGACCCCGGTTTTTTTCGTTATTTCGTTGTGATTGCGGCCTTCGCCGCACGGCGACCGGTCTGTTTGTCGCCATTCTTATTCGCCCGTTGGAAAATAGACCACACTATCCGTATTGATATGCAGCCGTTCGGTAACGCCTGCATTGAGTTCCAACACGAAATTAACCGCTTCCATTGAGCTGATCGACTTCAGCGATTGCGGCACCGTATTCGTTTCGACCGAAGACACCGTGCCATCGGCACGGATGAACAACATGTCCAGCGGTATGAAAGTATTTTTCATCCACATCGAATGAATGCTCGCGTCCCGATACACAAACAGCATGCCGGTGAATTCCGGTAAATGGCGCACGTGCATTAGTCCACGCGATTGTTGATCACGATTCAGTGCCAGGTAAATGTCAAAGGCGTAGCAGGCGTGCTTATCCGCTGAAATCACCAGTGTCGCCTTCTCAAATGCTGCGTCGAGATCATCGCTCTGGCTGGCCTGACCACTCAGTAGCAGGCCAATACCCAGGATGGCAACGACACGCACAATGATCATTTCGGGGTCTCCCAGCTAAGCCGACCGGTGAATCTTATGTCGGTGAACGAAATACTGGAACTGCCGTTTAGTTCTGCCAGTGGCGCCACACAATAAAGAATGCCACTGATGCCATATTCGAATGAGTCTGAGCTGCCCATCTGGTCCTGGCTCAATATGTCGGTCCAGCAATTCTCCGTGTCCTGCGTGCCGTAAAACCTGCCGGTGCCCACTTCGCTCAGGGTCACATTGGTTGGTAGCTCGCTGGCTGTTTTACCCTGTAGCAGGCCAGGCAAGCCAAGAATAAAGGCCAGTGAACGCGGTTCCGTGCCAAGGTCCCCGCCAGGCAGCGGGCCGGCAAATCGCAATCTCGCACCCTCGCCAAGGGGGCGAATCATGCCATCGCATTCAAGATTTTCCGCCTCCCAGGCCAGCGTGGCGCGGATGCCGCCATAAAGGTCAGTGCTCAGCTGGCCATCCGCAATGCAGCCAGGGGTCGGCACATGCGCATCGCGCAGTTCAACATTTGCTCGCGTCTGCGCATCGCACGCGACAACCAGCAGGCACTGGAAAGTCAGCAGCAGGGCAGCAGAGCTGCGCACCAGGCCGCATCGCATATCACTAAATTTCATAAATTCCTGCAATATTTGGCGTTTTGTGTGGTCCCAAGAGCACATTATCGCTAAAGCGGTGTTGCGCTACCACTCGCCCGGGTATTTGTCTGGAATCACCACACGAGACAAATAGTGCCAGACGAGTTGGACTGCTGGCGCATCACCACTACAATGGCCCGCCGTTTTCGCCTCGGAGTTAGTAAATGAGTGTCTCGGAAAAATTTCAACAGCTCGAAGCCCATGCAGACAGCCTGATTATCGGTCAGTCACGCCTGATCAACAGGATGCTGATTGCATTGCTTTGTGATGGTCACCTGCTGGTTGAAGGGGCGCCCGGACTGGCGAAAACTCGCGCGATCAAGGTGCTTGCCGAGAGCATCGAGGGTAATTTTCACCGGCTGCAGTTTACGCCAGACTTGTTACCTGCTGATTTGACCGGCACTGATATTTACCGCCCGCAGGATGGCACCTTTGAGTTTCGTGAGGGGCCTCTTTTTCATAACCTTATTCTTGCGGATGAAATTAACCGCGCACCCGCCAAGGTGCAATCGGCGCTTCTCGAGGCAATGGAAGAGCGACAGATTACAGTTGGCGACAGCAGTTACAAGTTGCCGAAACTGTTCATGGTTATGGCCACACAGAACCCGATCGAGCAGGAGGGCACCTATCCGCTGCCCGAAGCGCAGCTCGATCGATTCCTGTTGCATGCACAGGTGAGTTATCCAACACCGGAAGATGAACGCAAAATTCTCATCCTGAACCGCAATGAAGCGAAATCCGGTGAGCGTGATGCGTTCGCGCCACCAGAGCTTATGTCGGAGGCGACAGTGATGGAGGCGCGCCAACAGATTCTGAATATGCACCTCTCTGATGAACTCGAGCAATACATTGTCAACGTTGTCGTGGCGACACGTAATCCCGGCGCAGTCAACAAGGATCTTGACGGGTTGGTTATGTATGGCGCTAGCCCACGTGCGTGCATGGGAATCGACAGGGCATCGCGTGCGCGTGCCTGGCTGGAGGGTCGCGACTATGTTGGGCCGGAGGATATCCAGGACGTGGCCGGGGACGTTTTGCGACACAGGCTGGTCCTGAGCTTCGAGGCTGAGGCTGATGGCGTTGGTCCCGATACGATCATCGAAGGCGTGCTCGATGGCGTAGGCGTTCCTTAGGCTTTAGATTTATGCGCCACGATAAGTTACATGCAGATGCATCGCCGATCAGCGTCAGCCAGGCTGGCCTGATTCGCCTGAGCGGTCCTGCGCGTGTTATTGCGTTGGACGTAATGCGTGTCAACTCATTGCAAACAGGCGCGTACGTTTCGCACTTCAAAGGTCGTGGCATGGAATTCGACGAGTCGCGCCCGTATCAGCCCGGCGATGATCCGCGCAATATCGACTGGCGCGTTACAGCGCGCAGCACCGAGGCCTATACCAAGCTTTTTCGCGAGGAACGCGAGCGGCCGGTCCTGGTCGTGACTGACCTGCGCAGCAACATGCATTTCGCGACACAAGGTTGTTTCAAATCTGTCAATGCGGCTCGTGCTGCGGCATTGCTGGCCTGGGCTGCGCATCACAGGGGCGATCGGCTTGGTGGCATTGTGTTCGGCGATACAAAACATCGTGAGCTTCGACCGCGACTTGGACGACAAGCAGCGCTGCATTATGTGCATCAGCTGGTCACGCATGCGGACTGGAATACGAGCACGGACCAGGCGGCTGCGGATGAGGAGCCACCACTGACCCATGCCATGGCAGCTTTGCGCCGCGTAACGCATCCGGGCAGCCTCGTTATCATCATCAGTGATTTCATTGGCCTGTCGCGTAATGCGCAATCCTATTTGTCCGAGGTAGCACGGCACAATGAAGTGCTCGCCGTCTTCCTGAGTGATCCATTGGAACGACAGTTGCCACCTCCGGGTCGTTATCGGCTGGTCAGCCACGAGGACGAGATGGCAATCGATACCTATGCCCGCAGCGCGCGGACAGAATACAAACATGTGTTTGAAGAACGCCGACAAACTATGGAAAAGTTTTGTCAGCGCTATGGTATTCACCTGATGCCAATGTCTACTGACGACGATCCGGTACAACTTCTGCAGCAGGCGCTGGGTCGCCGCAACCATTAAGAGCGTTATATAAAGTATGGACCCCGAACAGATTCCACTACGCGACTTGCACCTGCCCGAAGCGATCGGCTGGTGGCCGCTGGCGCTTGGCTGGTGGGTCCTGATCGCGCTGGCAATGCTGGGTCTTTGCTACCTTTTATATAAGGCTTTCATCAAGTGGCGCTGGAACGCCGCACGGCGTATGGCACTGAAAGAGCTTGCTCGCGTTCAGGGTGAATACGAGAGTGGGCTGGATGCGGTAACGCTGGCCACAGAACTCTCAGAATTGCTGCGCAGAACAATGCTCGCTTATGCGCGGCGTGACGAAGTTGCCGGTCTGACTGGCAAGCGCTGGCTACAGTGGCTGGATCGCGGGCTTGATAATCAACCTTTTACCAGTGGCTCAGGTCAGGTGCTCGAATCGTTACCCTATCGCTCTCGCGAGCAGATTGAGGACGACGTCGATGTCGATGGCCTCATTAAAGCGGTACAACAGCGCTTGCGCGAACCACTGGTTGGGGGGGCGCTGTAATGTATTCGCTGGCCTGGCCATGGATGTTACTGGCATTGCCCTTGCCGTTTGTCGTGCGTGCCGTAATGTCGCCGGTCATTGGCAAACAGGACGCCGGACTAAAGGTGCCAAGCTTTAAAGGGTTCGCGGTATTAAGCGATCGCTCGGAAGTCGAGCAGTTGTTGAACTGGCGCTTCTGGATAGCTGTCGTGTCCTGGATTCTCCTGGTGCTTGCCGCGGCGAAACCCGAGCGCATCGGTGACGAACTTGATGTGCCTGTTTCCGGACGTAACCTGATGCTTGCGGTCGATCTGTCCGGCAGTATGGACGCGAAGGACTTTGAACTGGGCAACCGCCGGGTCGATCGCTTAACGGCAACAAAAGCGGTCGCCGGAGACTTTATCAATCGCCGCGAAGGTGATCGTATCGGACTTATCCTGTTTGGTGAGCGCGCCTACCTGCAGGTGCCGCTGACACTGGACCGTGAGACAGTAAACATACTGTTGCTGGAAGCATTTATCGGCCTGGCCGGTGAGAAAACAGCCATCGGCGATGCCATCACACTGGCTGTTAAACGAATTCACGATCAGGGCGGCGAGGGCGGCGAACAGGTGCTGATTCTGTTAACCGATGGCGCTAACACCGCGGGCGAAATTGATCCAATCAAAGCCGCGGAACTCGCACAGCAAATTGGCTTGAGAATTTATACGATCGGAATCGGCGCTGAGCAAATGGTTGTGTCATCAATCACTGGCGGCATGCGACGCGTCAATCCGTCAGCTGATCTGGACGAAGCTACCCTGACGGAGATTGCCAACCTGACAGGCGGTCGTTATTTTCGCGCGAAAGATACAGCGGGTTTGCAGGACATCTATCGGCTGTTGGATGAGTTCGAGCCGGTCGCCGAACCTGAAGCCGGATTTCGGCCGGTGACCTCGCTCTATTACTGGCCGTTGGCCGGTGCATTTGTGCTGGCGTCGATTCTTGCGCTGATGAATCTGCTGTCGGGTGTGCGAATCGCGCGGGCACGAAAGGTGAAGTTCAATGCTGGCTGATTTTCACTGGATCAGGCCGGAGTGGTTGTGGGCATTGCCGATTGTTGTGCTGGTGACATTATCGCTGGCACGGCGCAGGCTCGCGGCGGGCAGCTGGCAACACATTATTGATCCGGCGCTGGTGCCCTATGTCTTGTCCCGAACCCAGGTGAAGGGATTAAATTATCGCTGGTGGCTGATCATGATTGGCGGTGTGCTCGCGGTGCTGTCGCTCGCCGGTCCCAGCTGGAACCGTGTAGAACAACCCGTTTTTCGCTCTGAGCAGGCCGTGGTCATGGCGCTCGATCTATCCCGCTCGATGGACGCGCAGGACCTTACGCCAAGCAGGCTTACCCGGGCGCGACTCAAAATTCTGGACATCCTTGAAAGACGCAGTGCCGGCCAGACCGCCCTGGTTGTTTACTCATCGAACGCGTTTACGGTCACCCCGCTGACCAATGATGCAGAAACCGTAGCGTCGCTGGTTAACAGTCTCAGCACTGACATAATGCCGAGCCGTGGCAGCTATCCGGTGGCAGCAATCGAAAAAGGACAGCAGCTCCTCGACCAGGCCGGAGCAGCCTACGGTGAAGTGCTGTTGATCACCGATGGTGGAACATCACCAGCAGCAGAGCGAGCTGCGGAGGAATTGAGTAAGGCCGGATATACCTTGTCGGTTCTTGGCGTTGGTACCACTGAGGGCGCACCGATTCCGCGTGCCGGTGGCGGTTTCGTGACCGACCGGTCAGGCAATCTCGCGGTACCACGTCTCGAGGAGGCCAGTCTGCGGCGACTTGCTGCCAGCGGCGGCGGTCGTTATGCGACGATGACGGCCGATGACAGCGACATCGATGCGCTGCTGTCAGGGGAAACCGGCGCGGGGGCAGAGTCGGACAATGCGTTGGCAACAGATCGCTGGCAGGAAGAGGGCCCGTGGCTTTTGCTTTTGCTCGTGCCACTGGCGGCCATGGCTTTTCGTCGTGGCCTGGTATTGGTGTTGGTAGTGTGCATTTTGCCGGTGATGAAACCGGCGCATGCATCGACCTGGGATGACCTCTGGCAAACACGTGATCAACAGGCTCAGCAGCTGCTGGAAGCGGGCGAAATAACCGATGCTGCAGAGCTATTTGACGATTCGAACTGGCGTGCGGTAGCGAACTATCGCGATGGTGATTACGGCGGTAGCGCAGCAGGCTTTGCCAATGAAGAAGATAACGAGAGTCTTTATAATCTTGGCAATGCACTGGCACGACTTGGCGAATTTGAATCTGCTATAGACGCCTATGAGCAGGTTCTTGAAAGTGATCCAAACGCCGAGGACGCGCAATACAATCGTGATCTCCTGCAGGACATGCTCGAACAAAGCCAGGATGGCGAAGAAGGCGAAGAAGGCGACAATAACCAGTCTGAAGAAGGCGGTGGTGGCGAGCAATCCGAAGGTGAAAGCCAGTCGGACCAGGAGGGTCAGGAAGGCAGCAGCGGCGATCCGGGCGCCGAGGGCGAGGAAGGCGACTCGTCCGTACGCGACGAAGAAAACATGAACCAGGAAGACATGCAGGCGATGCAGGAAGAGCTCGAGCGTGCAGCGCAGGAAGCACAACAGCAGGGCCAGGAAGCACAGGAACAAGAGGGCATGAGCCAGGCCGAGGCCGAAGCGATGCGCCGCGAGCAGGAGCAGGAGCAGGCGATGGAGCAGTGGCTTAGGCGCATACCCAACGACCCGGGTGGCTTGCTGCGCAGAAAATTTCGTTATCAATATCAACGTCAGGGCAAAGATCAGGACGGCAACAGTCTGTGGCCCGACGATGAGGTACAACCATGGTAAACATACATTATAGAAAACGGTTTGCAGCAATTTCGTGGCTGCTTTTCGCGTTGTCCTGTTCCATCAGTACTGTGAATGCGGCGGTCATCGCCAGCGTCGACAGAGCAAACGTGGAATTGAACGAATCATTCACTTTCAAGGTGATGGTCGATACGTCAATCGACATCGAACCTGATGCATCCGCGTTGGATACGGATTTCTATATAGGTAACCGCAGTCAGCTCAGTAATACGACGATCGTTAACGGACAAATCAGTCGCTCAAGGACCTGGACTTACGTATTGATGGCAAAGCGTGAGGGCAACCTGCTTATACCGCCGGTCATCGTCGGTACTGAGCAAAGCGAACCAGTGCCGGTGACGATAGCGCCACCATCAAACGCACTGCCGGGCGAAGCAGATATCTTTGTTACGGCAGAAGTCGATCACACCGAAAGTTATGTACAGGCGCAGGTTATTTATACCGTCAAGGTGTATCGCGCCGTCGCGACGCGGCAACCACGTCTGAGCGAACCGAATATCAGCGGTGTCGAGGTGCTGGTAGAAGTCGCTGGTGAAGAAAGAAGTTACGACTCCGTTCTCAATGGCAAGGATTACAAGGTTGTCGAACGGGTCTATGCATTGTTTCCGCAGGAGAGTGGCCAGATCTCGATAACGCCGGCCCGATTCGAGGCGCGCGTGCTACGTGATGGTCGCATTACAGGGCGCAAGATTTTTGAATCCGCGGCGATCGATGTTGTTGTTAATCCGATTCCTCCACCGCCTGACGGTTATGCCAGTGCCGCATGGTTTCCGGCGCGTTCTGTAACTTTGAATGAAGATTGGTCGCGCGATCCCGGCAGCCTTCCGGCAGGTGAGCCAATTACACGGCACATCACGGTTACCGCACTCGGGCAGCTGTCAACGCAAATACCGGTGCTTGATCCGGCGGCCGCGGATGCAGTCAAGATATACCCGGACAAACCGGAATTTCGTGATACGGCGGAAGCCCGCGGAATAAGGGCTGTTCGCACGGACCAATATGCGTTGATTGGTGTGACATCCGGTGATGTCGAATTGCCGGCATTGGAATTGCCGTGGTGGAATATCGATACGGGAGCCTGGGAGATTGCCAGGTTGCCTGGTACGACACTGACTGTTCTCCCTTCAGCGACGGCAGTACCGCCGCCGGTCGTTCCGGAACAACCGGTGCCGCAAGAGGAAGGTGAAGTAGCGAGTACCCGGGTTGTGCAGAGCAACTTCTGGCTGATGGTGAGCGAGATTCTCGTTACTGTATGGGTGCTTACTCTCGTAGCGTGGTGGTGGTCGCGCCGCTCGCCAGCCAGAGAAGAAAAAGAACCAGCGGTTCCACCCATTCACAAACAACAGGCCAGGTTTCTGAAAGCCGCCCGCAAAGCGGCATTGGCCGGTGATGCTGCCGGCATCAAATCAGCAATGCTTGAGTGGGGGCGACTGCAATGGCCCGACGATGCGCCGCGCAGTATTGGTAACATCGCGACCCGGGTATCTCTGCCGTTGTCCACGCAACTGGAGGCACTGTGTAGTGCCAGCTACGGAGCCGGTGATCAATCGTGGGATGGTGAAGCCCTGGCCAAGGCAATGCGTTCGTTCTCGGTTTTGACGAGTGAGAAATCTGACCGACCGACGGATACCTTGCCACCGCTACTGCCGGAAGCCACCGTTATTTCCTGAAAGTTTTTGTAGGAGCCCGCCGAGCGGGCGATCGAAGCTTGTTGCCTGCGCTGAGCTTCGATCGCCCGCTCGGCGGGCTCCTACATTTTATTTTATCGGCGTCTTGCGGCTACCAGTGCCCCGTGTTTTCCATTGACGCCCACGGCTCGGCGGACGGCAATGCATCGCCTTTTTGCAGTAGCTCGATTGATATATTGTCCGGTGATCTGACAAATGCCATGCGGCCATCGCGAGGCGGGCGATTGATCGTTACTCCCTCATCCAGCAGCTGCTGGCAAATTGCATAGATATCATCAACCGCATAGGCCAGGTGGCCAAAGTTACGCCCTTCGTCGTACTCTTCCGGGTCCCAGTTATGAGTCAGCTCGACCTGTGCCTCTTCGTCTCCGGGTGCAGCAAGGAATATCAGTGTGAAGCGTCCGGCATCACTGTCGTAACGATCGAGTTCGGTAAGCCCGAGCTTCTGGCAGTAAAAATCCAGCGAATCCTCCAGATCGTTGACGCGTACCATCGTGTGCAGATATTTCATCGTTGTGGCCTTCCTGCTATGTGCTTCAGTTAAACTTCGGCCATTATAAGGCCTACTGGCCATTCGCGGCCCTTAACAGGAAACGATTTGCAACGAATTCGCGCAATCACTCTGGATCTTGATGACACCCTGTGGGAGATCGAGCCCGTCATCAGACGAGCTGAGGCAAAGCTCTGGCAATGGCTGGCGGAAAATTATCCGCGAATATCCACGGAGTTTTCATCGGCCGATGTACTCAATATTCGCGTGTCCGTCATGGAGGAGTTCACGGACTATCAGCATGACTTTCGCTTTCTGCGCAAGAAAGTTCTCGAACGCCTGGCTGCGGAGTCAGGATATGCAGCGGATCTTGTCGAACCCGCATTTGAAGTATTCGATCACGCGCGAAACGACGTTGAGCTGTTCCCTGACGTACTTTCCAATCTTGAGGCAATTGCGGAAAACTTTACAATAATCGCACTGACCAACGGTAATGCCAGCCTGCAGAAAATTGGTATCGACCATTTGTTTCACGATGCTGTCACCGCAACTGACGTCGGCGCAGCGAAACCGGCACGGGAAATTTTTGAGGTGGCGATAGAGCGCAGCGGATTCTCCGCGATTGAAATCCTGCATGTCGGCGATCATCCGGAAACTGATGTCGATGGCGCGCGCGAAGCCGGGTTGCAAACGGCATGGATGAACAGGAAGAGTGCTGACTGGCCAGATCATTTACATCGACCTGACGTTGTCGTGACGACGGTCGCTGATTTACGCAGGCTACTGGAGTCGGCAATGCTGCAACGAGAAGAGGCGAATTAGCGAGTATGGCCGCAGAACCTCTGATCCTTTTTATTCCAGGCCTGCGGCCCAAGCCTGAGCCCGTAGTGCACCGGCACGAACTGTTTCGTTGCCTGCTGGAGGGCATCCGGCGCATAGATCCGGATGTCGCAACTGCACTTGAAACGAACCAGCCAAGTTTCGAAATCGCAAGCTGGACCTATGATTTCTATAGTGAGCACCGGGATATAGGCCTGGACCAGGCAGACATAGAGACGCTCCTGGGAAAACAACAGGCGAGTGCGGCGGACCGGGCGTTGGCGTCCTCGTGGCAACGTAAATTGGTACGCTGGCTGTTTCGCGCAGCAGATCACTTGCCGGTAATGATGCCGCATTTTGCGACCGAAGAACTGCAGCTGCATTTGCACGACTTAAACCGTTACAACCACAACAAAAACGATATCGCCGACGTGGCTCGACAAACCTTAAAGGACCCGTTACAGCGAGCTGCCGATGCAGGACGCCCGGTGTTGTTACTGGCTCACAGTATGGGATCGGTAATCGCCTACGATGCGCTATGGCAAATGTCACAGGAGTCCGATCGTGATGTCAGCGTGCATTTGCTGGTGACCATGGGTAGCCCTCTTGGGCAAAACGTCATCCAGCGTAATTTACTGGGCTATTCAGCAAGTGGTTTGGCGCGTTACCCGGTAAACATTCTCGACTGGATCAACCTGGCTGCGATCGGGGAGCTGACCGCCATCGATATGACCCTGAATAATGACTTCGGCGAAATGATTGATCTTGGTCTCGTTGCAGGGATTGACGATCGGACGATGTACAACTACTACCACATCGATGGCGAATTAAGCGTACACGCAGAATACGGTTACCTCGTTAACGAGGTAACCGCCAAAATCGTCAGGGACTGGTGGTGTCAGCAGACGGCTGAAACTAAGCCGGATCGAGATTCGGCTTGATGACGATGTCGATACGCCGGTTTCTGGCCCTGCCTGATTCCGTTTCATTGTTGGCAACCGGATTGGTCTCACCATAACCAGTTGCTATCAGGCGGTAGCTGGGAATTCGCATCGCATTAACCATGTATTGCTGTACCGACTCCGCACGTTGCTGTGATAGTGCCTGGTTCGACTCGTCGCCACCGTAAGAATCGGTATGACCTTCGATCACCAGTTCACTGCTCGGGAATACGTCAATCGCTCGTTCGACCTTGGCAAGAAGATCGAAACTCGTTTGTTTGATTTCTGATTTGCCGCTATCGAAAGTGAGCCCAACAAGGCGCAGAATAACGCGATCTCCCTCACGGAATACACGTGCCTCACCACGGCCGAACATTTTTTCCACCTGTTCAAACTGCGCTTTGACTCTTGCCTGTGACTCCAGACGCTGCACCAGTGCTGCGCGCTCTACTGTCGCACCGCCCAGTCTTTCGTCCAGCGCACGAACTTCTTCTTCCATATCTGCCAGTCGCAGAATATTGGCCTCAGATTCCTGCATAAGGCTTTGCTCTGCAGCGCGGAGGTTTTCTATGTAGGCCACCAGCTCCGTGGTCAGGTCGGCGTGCCCGGCCGCCATGGTCGGTAAGATGTCGGCGGCGCTTGAAATATTACGCAACGGTTCTTCCCAGTCCAGCACCAGCTGCTCAACCGTCAGATCTTTGTCGCGAACGTCACGCACAACTTCTGACAGGTAGATGGCATGTTTTGCCTCGTAGTTTGCCTGTCGTGCCAGGTTGCGCGGCAAATCCGTGTCATAGCGATTTTCACTAAGCTCCCGCTCAGCGTCGGCGAGTAACTGCTTGGCCTTGCCTAATGTGAGCGGCGCATAACGACCAACTCTCGCTCTGTCTGCCTGTTCCAGCAGCGTACGAGTTTCGGTCAGGTATTGTGCCTTGATCGCAACCAGCTCAGCGTCGCGATACAGGCTGGTTGCAGTAATGTCCTTTTTCTTCGCATTCTTCAGATCGCCGCGTTCGAGATAGCGGATTGCAAATCCAAACTCTCGTTGTGCCTTATCCCAAATGTCAGGCGACAAATCCGGCGCCTTTGCATTGGCGGCGTCTTGCCTGCTTTTCATTACCTGTGACAGGACAGTGTTCGCCAGGCCGGCCGCCTTGGCTGCTGTGTCGAAACTACCCTGAGCATCGGCCACCTTGTCGCGTACATACTCGATGTTGCGACCGCGTTGCAGTCCCTGCTCGGCCGACTGGTAGTCTTTTATACCTTCGCCGTAGCTCTTTGGCGCCAGCAAACCGGCATCAAGCTGTTCGGCGGCCGCTTTCGATTTATCGACGTCCTTGAAAAAGGTCTTGCGCAGCTCATCCTGAGCTGTTGCGTTGCTTGCTGCCAGTATGAATGCGGTGAGCAGGAGCAATCTGACAAAATTGGTTAGGGAGGCCATTCTGTAGTTCCAATAAATAAATAAAACAATAAGTTATGTACGATTAAGACGTTATCCGGGATATTACATATCTCGATAGCCCAAAACTGTGCAACACATCTCTTTATGGGCAACATATTATGTCGCAACAGGGGCATATTACGCCGGTCTGCGGCGCGCCGCGAGTCCGCAAAGCAGGGAATTAAGTGAAAAGCAGGCTCGGAATCAAATCCGGGTCGACCTCAATGGACGCTTCTTTGTGTCTCTGGTCACGATTTTGACCCTCATCAGTTGGTATTGATCGGTCACCACTAAATCTGTGCTTTGGCTCACAGACCCACGCGAGACTCAGGCGTAGTCTCGAGCACATGTCAGCAAAGTACTTCACACAGTTCAGGCTCACGGACGCAGATTATCGCGGCGGCAATGAATTCAGCGGCGTCGTTGAACTCAGCCGGCCGATGGATAACGACACCGACGTGACTGATATTGAGGCAGTGCTGGCAAAGAATTTTGATTTGCAACGGAGTGCGGTTCAGCTGGTTAGTTGGTCGCGGTTGCACTAGGTTTTTTCTGGCGTATCAAGTTTTTCCCCCTGATTATCCCGGGTTTATCCCCGGGAATTTTTTTTATGGGGGTCTTGCCATTCAAATAATATCGCGCTAAAGATCAATTCGCACCGGGCCTCTCCTTTGTTTTTGGCTGTGTAGGCGAATTGCCCCCTGACTTTCCCCTTATTCTTTCTTGTTGTTCGCGGGGCTGAGTAGCTTCTACGATGTGTGTTGCAGCACTTGTAGGAGCCCGCCCAGCGGGCGAATAATTTGAATCGCCCGTGCCGATAGTCAGTTATTCACGGGTATTGACCAAATGTATCGATCTTACGGCGGGCTCCTACGAGACATTATTCGGGCTGTCGCTGCGATCCTAAAATGTGCGAAAATGGGCGACTTTGGCGCGATAAACACATAAGCAAGCAATGACCGATAAAGACACCACAAGCAAATCACACCTTCGCGGCATTCCTGTTGTCGAGAGTGGCAGGAAGTACCAGACTGATGAGGGCTTCTCTGCGATCAAAAACGGCATCAAGGTCCGTGGCGATGCTGAGCAAATTCAGTATGGATCGAAGCCTAAATGGCTGCGGGCGAAGATGCCCTCGGGTGCCCGATATTCAGGCGTGCGACAGACTGTCAGGGAGCATCGGCTGAGTACGGTTTGCGAAGAATCCATGTGCCCGAATATTGGTGAGTGCTGGAATAATGGCACGGCGACGATCATGGTGATGGGCTCTGTCTGTACCAGGGCGTGTCGATTCTGTGCCGTTGATACCGGTAATCCTCGTGGCTGGCTGGATGCAGAGGAGCCGCTGAATACCGCTAAAGCCGTCAAGCTCATGAATTTGAGTTACATCGTCATTACGTCGGTCGACCGCGACGATCTTGAGGATGGCGGAGCGGGTCACTACGCATCCTGTGTACAGGAAATCAGGAAGATGAATCCACAGACGGCTGTCGAAGCGCTGACCCCGGATTTCAACGGTGTTCTTAAGAATGTCGAAAAAGTCGTGGATTCCGGTCTGCAGGTTTTCGCGCAGAACGTCGAAACTGTCCGCAGACTGACCCACCCGGTTCGCGATCCGCGCGCCGGGTACGATCAGACCATCGCTGTCCTCGCGCATGCCAAGCGGCATCGTCCTGACGTGCTGACCAAGACCAGCCTGATGCTGGGCCTGGGCGAGCGCGATAACGAGATCATGCAGACCATGGATGATTTGCGCGCTGCCAACGTGGATATTCTGACCCTGGGTCAATACCTGCGACCGACGCCAAATCATCTGCCCATTGAACGCTATGTCACGCCGGATGAATTCGCTGCCTACCGGCAGGAAGGTCTGGACAAAGGATTCCTCGAAGTCGTTGCAGGACCGCTGATTCGTTCGAGCTATCGTGCAGAACAGGTGCTGCAGAAAAACAATGTTGGCATCGCTGTCTGACGCTCCCGATCTTTTAATTCAAGTAAAACAAATCAAGTGATCTCATGATTGAATTTTTTGCCGAATACGGCCTCTTTCTTTTAAAGACGATAACCATCGTTGCCGCTATCGTCGTCATCATTGGCACTGCAGCTGCTGCGGGCAAGAAGGCCAGTCACCACGAAGGTCTGGAAGTTGAAAACCTGAACAAGAAATATCAGGATCTGGCCAGCGCGTTGAAGCATGCCGTGATGAATAAGGCGGATTGGAAAAAAGAACACAAGGCTGAAAAGCAACGCGACAAGGCAGAAGCCAAGTCCGACGAAGTACGTAAACGCGGCTTCGTCATAGATTTCAAAGGCGACCTCAAAGCCAGCGCTGTGCCATCACTGCGCGAGGAAGTCAGTGCGATTCTGGAAGTCGCCACTGCTGATGACCAGGTAATCGTGCGCCTCGAAAATCACGGCGGTGTTGTGCATGAGCATGGACTGGCAGCATCGCAACTGGTGCGCATCCGTGACAAGGGGATTCCGCTGATCGTTTCAGTAGACAAGGTTGCGGCCAGCGGCGGTTATTTGATGGCGTGTGTGGCGGACACGATTCTCGTTGCACCATTTGCGATTTTGGGGTCGATCGGTGTTATTGCACAGTTGCCAAACTTTAACCGACTCATGGATAGTCACGGCATCGATTTCGAACAGGTAACAGCAGGCAAGCACAAAAGAAACGTCACGATGTTTGGTGTCAACACTGATGAGGATCGGGCCAAACTGAAAGAAGAGCTGGAGGATGTGCACCGGCTGTTTGCGGGCGCAGTTGGCAAGTATCGCCCGAGCCTGGATCTCGACAAGGTAACCACCGGTGAGCACTGGTACGGTACTCACGCAATGGAACTCGGCCTGGCCGACGAAATCAGAACCAGCGATGAATTACTCGCAGAACTGGCAAAGGATCGTGATCTTTACCGTGTCACCTATAAAATCAAACAGCCACTGCAAAAGCGCCTTATGGGCGGCGTTGACGGTGTTCTCGAGAAAGTTGATAACACCGGCTGGCGACGCCGTTTCGAAACGCGCCTGCCACGTTAGGCCGGGCCAGGCATGGGAACCCTGACCCGACCCGCCGGTCAAATAATTAGCAGGCGACCATCCTGCCTCTGGCTGTCACACCGATCAAGACATGAATCGGCTATAATCGGGCGGAGTAAAAGGGAGTTAACGACATGAGTTCGACCTACAAGCACTTGATTTCAATGATATTACTTGGAATCCTGATTTCCTCATGTACATCTACACCGACCGGACGCAATCAGCTGGTGTTGAAGTCGGAAGCTACGCTGGCCCAGGAAGGGGCACGGCAGATGGCGCTCATTCGTGAGAATTCTCCAATGGTAACCAATCGTGCAACGATCGATTTTGTGGCCTGTGTCGCCGACGCGATCGTCGGTACGCTGGAGGACAAAGATGCGGCCCTGTACTGGGAGCTGGCGGTCGTGAACCAACCTGACGTGAACGCTTTCGTGATGCCGGGCGGCAAGATCGTCGTCAAAGCCGGCATACTCGGCATGACCGAGAATCAGCATCAACTTGCGGCGGTCCTCGGACACGAGGTCGCGCATGTTACTGCCCACCATGCCAATGAAAGGGCGAGCCGTGGTGAGCTGACCAGTTATGGCGTTGAAGTGCTGGCGATCATTCTCGGCGGTGGCTACAGCAACCAAACCCAGGGCGCTTATAGCGCGCTTTCAACCGCCAACTCGCTTGGTTTGTCGAACCCGTTCACTCGTATGCAGGAAACGGAAGCAGATATAATCGGGCTCCAATACATGGCCCGCGCTGGATTCGATCCACGCGAGAGTGTCGAATTGTGGAAAAACATGAACGCAAGTGGAGCATCAAATATCCCGGAGTTCATGTCTACTCATCCATCGGGTGATACACGAATCGAATCGTTGATCGACGAGTATCCGACAGCACTGGCCTTATACAATGAAGCGCAGGCTGCCGGTCGCTCACCGAATTGCGATCCATAGCCTGGAAGCCGAAACCAGTTTCAAAGACCACTTCTCCGGCCACGCCGGCAGTTATGCCGAGTTTCGTCCGGGCTACCCGGAGTCACTATTTGCTTATCTTGCTGCGCAATGCGTCGGGCATGAGCTCGCCTGGGATTGTGCAACGGGCAACGGTCAGGCCGCCAGGTCGCTGGCGCCATACTTCTCCAGGATCATTGCGACCGACGCCAGCGCGGAGCAGATTGCCAGCGCCAACACGCATACGAAAATCGATTTCCGGGTCGCACCTGCCGAGTCGTCAGGGCTGGATACCGCTTCAGTGAATCTCGTGACGGTGGCCCAGGCGCTGCACTGGTTTGATATCGATCAATTCTTTACAGAGGCGATACGGGTATTGAAGCCTGGTGGCGTGCTTGCCGTATGGTGTTATGAGCGCTGCCATGTCGATGCAGCCTGCGACGAAACCATCGAGAAGGTTTTTACAGAGACCGAAGCGTACTGGCCACCCGAGCGGAAAATTGTCGATGATCGTTATCAGGGCATCACATTTCCGATCGCTGAATTGCCCGCTGAAGCGTTCTCCATGAGCGCCTTCTGGACCGCGAACGACATGCTCGGCTACATGCGCACATGGTCTGCATCACAGCGCTACCTCGCGGCATCCGGTAAGGAATCTACAGCGCCGTGGGAAGATGAATTGCAGCAGAGCTGGGGGTCGGGCGCCCGTGAGGTCAAATGGCCGATCACGCTTCGGGCCGGCAAAAATTTGCATTAGTGTCTGCGGCCGTTTTCTGAGAAAATTCAGGATTCCGGGAACACCCGGCATCGATACTGGTTCCAGCGAGGAATTGATCATCAATTTCCAGGTAAGCAAGATTGCAGGACTGCTGCTCGCAGCAATGATTTTTAGTGGCTGCACGTTGTTTGAGGGCTACGAAGAACCGCCGCCGCCGGCGGTGAAGCTGCCCCCGGCAGAGGAACGCCCCCGACTCGATCCCATCAACAGAAACTACTTTGCGCTTAAATCTCCCGAGCAAACGGTGGTCGGGGAGCCGCAACTCGTATTTGCCAGGGACAGCGACACGTTTTCCGATCTGGCGCGTGAATATGGCCTGGGATATGACGAGCTGGCCGCCGCAAACCCGGGAATTGATCCGTGGTTGCCGGGCGAGAACACGGCGATACTGTTGCCGACTCAGTATGTTTTGCCGAATGTCCCACACCGCGGCATCGTGCTGAACATTGCATCCAAGCGCCTGTTTTATTTTCCGCAGGTTGCAGAGGGCGAATCCCCTTATGTCATGACGTACCCGATCGGTATCGGTCGGGTAGGGTGGGACACACCACTCGGCGATGCGAAAGTCATTTCAAAAGCCAGGGATCCGGTCTGGTACGTTCCGGCATCGGTGCGCAAGGAGCACGCCGAGGCGGGTGACCCGATTGCATCCATTGTGCCGGCCGGTCCGGACAATCCGCTTGGCAAATTCGTGCTAAAACTCGATATGCCTGGCTACCTGATTCATGGCACCAATCAGCCGTATGGCGTCGGCATGCGGGTCAGTCACGGTTGCGTCCGTTTGTATCCGGAGAACATCGAACTGTTGTACTCCATGGTCGAGACCGGTGAGGCCGTTAGCATCATCAACGAACCATACCTGGCTGGCTGGAAAGGTGGCGAGTTGTATTTCGAAAGTCATACGCCGCTTGAAGACGACGCGGTGAGTCCCGAAGAGCATCTGCAGAAAGTGTTCGAATTTGTCGGTAATTCTACGGGCTCTTTTGTCGATCCCGCCGAGCAGGACAAGGCACGCACTGTCGCAAGCGATGCGCAGGGCGTTCCGGTACGGGTCTTGTTAGCGGACTCTATTGAAGTGATCGAGCGTGCCCGCGTCGTTAGAAATACTTATGAGCCCGATCTCGATCAACCGACGCTTGCCGAAGTGCGTGAAATTCTGGACGCACCGTCGGAGGAAGAAGAACAGGTCAAGCCGATCGTCAGCGAAGAGGCCGACGCCACTCTCGATTAGCTCCGCACGCATGTCGCAGGAGCGGCATCTTGCCGCGATTGGCTTAAATCGCGGCAGCGTCGCTCCCGCGAGTGCTATCAAAAATATCTGAGAAATTCCGCTGGCAACGCTTTTTCATCCAGCGGATGATCTGTCGGCACATCCAGCGGCACTGAATTGTAAGTGTGCCAATACAGAAAATTCAGCTCGCTGGCGCCTGGTTTGCGCATATCAGTAAGCAATGCTGCCATCGTCTTTCCGGTATAGGTTGATTCGAGTTTTATATCGAGTTGGCTTTTCGCAACCGCTATCGCATCGTCCGTTGCAGCGGTGGTGTGCGCATAACCCGGGCCGAAAAAACCGTGTCGCATTCTTAGATTCGTTAGTGCTGCGATGTCTTTCGGCACAGATATGTCAAGGCGTCGCATCATGCTGGCGGTTTTGTTCAGAAGTGATTGCATGGCTTTTTCGTTGGCGATCGTGGTATCAGACACTCGTACCGCATGCACTTCAGTATTTAGCCCGGCGATGGCGAGACCTAACGCCAGCCCGACGGCCGTACCCATAGTCCCGGAGCCGACATACAGCTTGTCAGGTAACGGAATTTCCTTATTTTCTATCTGTGCCGCAAGCTCGAGGGCTGCGGCAACAAACCCTATCGTGCCGAGCCAGGATGAGCCGCCCATTGGAATGACCCAGGCGTTCTTTCCCCACAGGTGCTGCCGCAGTGTCCTGATTCGGCTCTTGTATGCGCCGCCATAGCGAACCAGGTCAGTACGGTTTTGTACCTGCGTATTTAGTGTTGCTGCCACTAATGCAGTTTTCGCCTGATGTGACAGGAAACAGGTGCACTCGAATCCAGCCTGGCGTGCGTACAGGGCCGTTGCGAGCGCGTGGTTCGATCCTGCAGCACCGAATGTCGCAATGCGCTTGCAACCTTTGGCGAGCGCCCGTGGAAATATGTATTCGAGTTTGCGGACTTTGTTGCCGCCATAAATGCTGCCGGTGAGATTGTCATACTTTATCGAAACGCTTCTCTTACCTGAACCTGGGTCGAGCCCAAGCTCATGAACCGGCGTTGGCAAGGTCGCAAGATGCATTCTTGGCAGTTTTTTGCCAAGAAGAGGATACTTCGCCTGTAGGTAGTCAGTATTGGACATCAGTATTATTCAGCAATAATGCCAGCCAACAATAGCATCTGTAGCAAGCAGTATTTAGAATGCAGGCATGGAGATCTGACTTGTAATCGCGGAGATAGGTTTGTCAGATGAGTTAGACCGGGGCATTACGGTCACTGAAATCGCGGCGATGGATCAACCCATCGACGTAGCAACGGAAACGACGGCAGCTTTTGTTGGCCGTGCGCTCCGTGGCCCCCTGAATACTCCTGTTCTCATCAACAGCTACGCGGCATTTTGTCGCCGTTTTGGCGGAACCTGGCAACGCAGTAGCTTAGGTCCAGCTGTACAACAGTTTTTTGAACATGGTGGCAGCCGGCTCTTTGTAGTGCGTGTGGCTAACAGCGCCCGGGGTGCCATGATCTGCCTGCCCGCGATCGGCGGTGTGCTTGTCTTGCGAGCAGTAGAACCAGGTTCGACTGAGCACATCCGTGCTGCCGTCGACTATGACCGAATTGAACACAGTGACGAGGATCACTTCAATCTAACGGTACAGAGAATTTCACCCGACACCGGTTTGGTTGCAGACCAGGAAATTTTTCGGCGTGTAACCTGCGAGGAAGGAGAGCGCGGTTTCGTCGGAGACGCACTATTGTCTTCAACGCTCATCCGGGCACAAACGCCATTGCCCGCCGGCAGGCCGGCCGCAACCGAGGAAAGCTACGCAGAACACGCACAACGTGGCAACGACGGTGCGCAGCTGTCCGATTATGACCTGGTCGGGTCGGCAAATCGTGGCAGTGGAATATTTGCGCTGAATGAAATTGATCGCATTGACCTGTTGTACCTGCCACCACCTGGTCTCGACCAGGTGCCAGGCCCCGCAGCTGTCCTTGCTGCGGAGCTTTATTGCCGAAAGCGTGGTGCGATGCTCATCCTGGATCCACCTGTCGAATGGACTGATACGCAAAGCGCTATTAATGGTATCAAGGATGTCGGCTACGCCAGTTCGAACATCATCGCTTACTACCCGCGAATTATTTCACGCAGGCACAAAGGTGCTGCGGCACGTGTTGCGGGTGGGGCGATAGCGGGATTACTTTGCAAGCTGGACAAAAGCAGGGGTCCCTGGGAAGACCTCGATCAGAGAGGGTTTGGCTTTAAACGTCACATTGATCCGGTAGTAGACATTGACGTCGATGACGCTCGCACATTGGTCAGAGAGGGGTTGAACATTATCGCCGGTAGCAGCGCAGGGCAGGCAACGCTGTGTGGATCTGTAACGCTGGCGCGCGAAGGGCATATGGACCGGAATTTCTTCAGTCTGACGAGTCGCCGTCTTTCTTTGGCAATCACGACCACGATTGAGCAAGCCATTCGCTGGGCCGTGTTCGAAGTCGACACGATTCCTGTAGCGGCCAGAATCGAGAGCCAGATACATGCTTACATGTGTTCAATGGCCGACTCGGGCGCTTTTGCGGATGATAATTTCATTGTGCAATGTGATGCCGGTCTGCACGAACATCCAGCCGGGTCAGAGCACGGTATTACCGTGTTGCTGGCATTTCGCCCGGTCGACTCTGATGAGCTGGTGTCGCTGACGTTGCACCAGACGGCGTCGAGGTGCCGGGTAGCGACGACAGCATTCGCACCTGTAACGACAGAGTGCGCATGAAGGCTATTTGGAACGGCCAGCTTCTCGCGGAAAGCGCCGACACTGTAGTCGTTGAAGGCAACCACTACTTTCCTGCAGCTTCCCTGGACAAAAGGTTTTTTGCGACCAGCGATACGCACACCCTCTGTCCCTGGAAGGGTACGGCTCACTATTACACTGTGGTTGTTGACGATAATCGAAACGAGGATGCAGCCTGGTTTTATCCCGAAACCAAAGAGCAAGCAGATCACATCAAAGGAAGGGTTGCTTTCTGGAATGGTGTGGAAATTGCAGAATAGGCAGTAACCAAACGGCTTGTTAAACAAGTAATCGAAAGAGAGGATGGAAAAATGAAGACTCGAAATTTACAATTGCTTTGCATAATTGGGTTGGCCGCAATGGCTTCGATCAATACCCATGCCCAGGAGTCACGGACCTATATCGATGTTCGGTCGGCAACTGACGACAATGTTCCCCCGTTCAGTGGCGCGGTGTTAGTCGGGGATACACTGTACCTGTCAGGATCGATTGGTCTTGATGAAAACAATGAAGTGCCAGATAGCGCTCAGGACGAGGCGCGCATGGTTATGAACAGTATCAAGCGCACGCTTGAAGCAGCCGGCATGACGATGGACGATCTTGTTTCAATCCAGATTTTTTGCTCTGACGTGAAGCATTACCAGGCTTTCAATGAGGTATATCGAACTTTCTTTACGCAGGAATACCCGGCACGCGCATTCATCGGTGCAGGTACTTTGTTATTCGATGCGCGATTCGAGGTGCAGGGTATCGCGGTCAAAAGGTGAGTGTCGATTTGTTTGGTTCGATTCCGTTCTTCGCTAATATCGAAGAGAACCTCAGTTTGCATACATTAGATATCCGCACCCTTATGTTGGTACTTACTAAGCCCCTTTTTGTGGTCAACCGCTTAATCAGGCAGGGCTTTAATGTAAAACGATCTTATAATTCAACACCTTTCGTATCAAAAATAGGAATCAATAAAAATGGCAGACTCTCTCTACTCTCTACTCTCGACTCGGTGGCTATGACGGAATCGCAATGTTCGCAACGACGCTCGTGGGCCAGGCACAAAAGGATGAACTCCTCGGACGTTTCTGGACCAATCGCGGCGAGGATCGAATCGCTCGCGAGCGTCAGCTCTTGATCGACTATCTCGTCAAAGAGACTGGCGGGCAGATGTACTACACTGGTCGCGATATGGCGCTTTCACACGAGGGCATGGGGATCACTGAGGCGGACTGGACGCGTTTCATCGAGATTGTGACGAGCGTTGCCGGTGAGCTTGGTGTTGGCCCGACTGAAGGCGGTGAAGTGATGGCTTTCCTCGACAGCCTCAAGGCAGACATTGTTACCGCGTAGCTCTTGAAACAAGCGTGAACAATCGGGGTCGGATGGATTTTCCTTTGGACGGATAAATTCGGTTCGACGCCATTCTCCATGTGCATCAGTTGGCTGAGTATTCGCGGCTGAAGCCGCTCCCACAGACTATCTCAAAACTGGCACGTAATTATAGGATGACCCACTTCTGTGGGAGCGGCTTCAGCCGCGAATACTCAGCCAAAATGCAACTTCTCTATTGGCACTATGGGCGCAACTCCAACAACAAATATGTTCTCATTCTTTTGCACCAAATCCGCCACCACCTGGCGTCTCAATAACGACCATGTCACCAGCCACAAGCTTCACCGTCGCAGTCCCGGATAGCTCTTCTGTTTTTCCGTTGCTGCGGATAACGGTGTTGGCCCCCGTCTTGCCAGCATCGCCGCCGTCCACGCCAAATGGTGCAATACGCCGGTGATTCGAAAGGATCGCTGCCTCGACTGGCTGGATAAACTGAAGTTTCCTCACCGAGCCGTTGCCGCCACGCCACTTGCCAGCGCCACCGGAGCCCTTGCGGATGGCAAATGATTCAACGATGACCGGGAAATTTTGTTCGAACACTTCCGCATCGGTCATGCGTGAGTTAGTCATGTGCGTGTGCACTGCATCTGCGCCTGCAAATCCGGGGCCGGCGCCAGCACCACCACAAATGGTTTCGTAGTACTGCACCGCGTCATTGCCGAAAGTGAAATTATTCATGGTGCCTTGCGATGCCGCGAGCGCTCCTAAAGCGCCGTACAAGGTGTCGGTGACACACTGCGAGGTCTCCACGTTGCCCGCAACAACAGCCGCCGGATAAGATGGGCTTAACATGCTGCCTTTTGGAATCCTGATTCTGAGTGGTTCAAGACAGCCTTCATTCATTGGTATTTCTTCCCTGATCAGGCTGCGAAATACATATAGCACCGCGGCGCGCGTTACAGCCTCCGGCGCATTGAAATTGGTAGTCGATTGCGGTGATGTACCGGCGAAATCGATGCTTGCTTCCTGCTTTTGCTGGTCGACTTCGATTCGAACGCGGATGAACTCGCCTGAATCAAGTTCGTATGCGAATTGGCCATTCTCCAGCGAACCGATCAGGCGGCGTACGCTGGTGGCTGCGTTTTCACGTACAAATCCGAGGTAAGACTGTACCGTCGCCATGCCGTATCGTTCGATCGCTTTCTCAAGCTGACGTATACCTTGCTGGTTCGCAGCAAGTTGTGCTTTGAGGTCGGCAATATTCTGCAGTGGATTGCGCGCCGGGTACTTCGCCGCGGCGAACAACTGCATTACGGCTTCCGTCTGAAGTTTTCCGGAGCGCACCAGCCAGAAGTTGTCGATCAAAACGCCTTCTTCATCAATGTGCCGGCTTTCAGATGGCATCGAGCCTGGCGTGATGCCGCCAATGTCAGCGTGGTGCGCTCTTGACGCAAGAAAAAACATCGGTGTATCAGAGGCGCTAAACCATGGTGTTACAACAGTGATATCCGGGAGATGAGTGCCGCCGTTGTAGGGTGAATTAAGCATTATGGCGTCTCCAGGACCTAGTTGTTCGCCACATGCTGCGATTACGCTGCGTACACTTTCACCCATCGATCCAAGGTGCACCGGCATATGCGGCGCATTCGATACCAGGCGGCCTTGTGCGTCGAAAAGCGCACAGGAAAAATCGAGGCGCTCGCGAATGTTTACGGAAAGCGCCGTGCTTTGCAGAACCGTGCCCATCTGCTCCGCGATGTGCATAAATAGCCTGTTGAAAACCTCAAGTCGAACCGGGTCAGGTGTTGTTTCAGTTTCGTGAGGCGCGCTTACCGCTTCGCCTGATTGTTCAAGCAGCAGGTGCCCATACTTATTGACCGAGCCTGACCAGCCAGCGTCAATTATCGTTGTGCCGTTTGTCTCGGCAACGATCGCCGGACCATCAATGAGTGCTCCGCTGCAAAGCGCATCGCGAGCATAAATCGGGACGTCCCGCCAGCTATCTGCAACCCACATCCTCGTATGATTCGCAGCTTCTGTACTGCCTGAGCTGTCGATGGTCGGATCGCAAAAAACCTGCTCAGTCCCTGTGCCTTCGACGCGCAATGTCGCGATCAGCAATTGGCCAGGGTCGGGTTCGGTGCCAAAACGATTCCGATAAATCTCTGCGAATGAAGCGACCACATTTGTGGCGTTGTCGTACGCGACGTCGAGAATAGTATCCGAACCACTGATTCGTAGCCCCAGGCTTACCTGAAACGTACGGCTTGGTTCGGCAACGTTCTGTGCGGCAAGCGAGGAATCACACCCTTGTTGAAGACTGGCTATTACAGGTCGCAGCAATTCCAGTTCGTTCTCGTTGAACGGTACTTCCGCCGTCTGTTGCTTTTCGACCCGAATGTCAGAAAGCCCCATGCCGTAAGCCGACAAGACTCCAGCCATTGGATGCAACCATATTTTCTTCATACCAAGCACTTCGGCAACCTTGCAGGCATGCTGTCCACCGGCACCGCCGAAACAACACAACACGAAATCACGAACGTCCTCGCCACGCTCTATCGTAATCTTGCGAATTGCGTTGGCCATACTTTCCACAGCGACTGTGAGAAATCCTTCGGCAACCTTTTCCGGTGTTTCCGCGGAAACCTCATGTGCCAGCTCGGCGAACCCGCGCCTGACGACATCAGCATCCAGTGGCTCCATCGCATTCGGGCCAAATACACTCGGAAAATAATCGACTGCAATGCGTCCAAGCAGAACATTTGCATCGGTGACGGTCAGCGGCCCTGCACGTCGATAGCAGGCAGGTCCCGGGTCTGCGCCGGCCGATTCCGGCCCGACCTGGAAGCGCTCATCCTTGTGCTGCAAAATCGATCCACCACCGGCAGCAATCGTGTGAATCTTCATCATCGGTGCACGCAGACGCACACCGGCAACCTCGGAATCGTTGCTGCGCTCGTATTCGCCGCTCCACGCAGAAACATCCGTCGATGTTCCGCCCATATCGAAACCGATCAGCCGCGGATATCCGACCTTCGAGGCAGTTTCAACCATACCGACAACACCGGCAGCAGGGCCAGACAGAACACTGTTCTTGCCGCGAAAATTTTCCGCGAGCGTGAGCCCGCCACTGCTCTGCATGAAAAGCAGGCGTTCGGGTACAGCAACACTTGCGAGTTCGCTCTGCAGTCCTTCGATGTAATTGTTGAGCACCGGCGTTAGATAAGCATCGGCAAGCGTTGTCTCTCCACGACTGACGAACTTGATCAGCGATTCGACGTCGTGAGAAACAGATACTTGTGTAAAACCAATTTCCGTCGCGAGCTCGCCAATGCGGTTTTCGTTTTCAGGATAACGGTAGCCATGTACCAGGCAGATAGCGGCGGAGCGGAGACCGGCATCGAAGCATACCTGTAACGATTTGCGGATATCGTCTTCATCCAGCGGTCTAATTGTCTTACCCGCTGCGCTGACTCGCTCGCTTGCTTCGATAACTCGTTCATAAATCGGTGCGGGTTTTATAATGTTCAGTGCGAATATGTCGGGCCGGTTTTGATAGCCGATTGCGAGCGCATCGCGAAATCCTTGCGTAACAATGAGCACAGTCGGCGTGCCGCCCCTTTCCAGTAGCGCGTTCGTCGCCACTGTTGTGCCCATTTTGATCGCTTCAATTCGATCCGCCTCTGCCACGAAGCGACGAATCCCTTCGGCAGCCGCGTCCAAATACTGCTCCGGGTTGTCGGATAACAGTTTGGCAGTCCCCAGGCTGCCATCCGGGCGCAGCGCCACGATATCTGTAAACGTTCCGCCCCTGTCGATCCAGAATTGCCACTTGTCGCTATTCACACTGTGGAAGGTAGCGGAAAAACTGCGTGGTCACACGCCTATCCCGGTTATTATGTGTTTTCAATAAAAAAATTACCTGAGCCCCCCTAACCACTGAACATGGATATGACCAATGAGAAACGGCCTGCTTATACTATTGTTGTTCCCGCTACTTGCAGTAGCTGACCCACGCGCTCGTGATCTCGGCGTTCCGTTCGAAGGTACGCCGGGAACGTTCAACGCGATAACGGACATCGCAGGTGTGACTGTCGGCTTTGAGTCGATAATTATGGATTTGCCGAGCGGCAAAGCAGCCCGTACCGGAGTGACCGCAATCCTGCCGCGTGGTGCCGGCAGCAATGACCAGCCGGTATTCGGCGGCTGGTTTTCATTAAACGGCAACGGCGAAATGACCGGCACGACCTGGGTGGAGGAATCCGGTTTTATTGAAGGTCCGGTCATGATTACCAATACGCACAGCGTCGGTGCGGTACATGAGGGAGTGATTAAGTGGCGCTTTGAACACGGTGCTGCCGATTCCAGTGGCTACTGGTGGTCATTGCCGGTGGTCGCTGAAACCTGGGATGGCTATTTAAATGACATCAATGGTTTTCATGTCAGGCCGGAACATGCGTTTGCCGCGCTTAACTCTGCAAAGAGCGGGCCTGTTGCCGAAGGTAATGTCGGCGGCGGTACAGCGATGGTCTGCTTTGAGTACAAGTGTGGCACCGGCACATCGTCCAGGGTGACGCAGGCGGCCGGTGACGATTACACGGTTGGTGTCCTGGTGCAGGCGAACTTTGGTAGTCGTGATCACTTGCTGGTGGCTGGTGTTCCTGTCGGCAAATTAATGCGCGATAACATGGTTTACTCAGATGATGAACCTGCCGTAGAAGAAACCGGTTCTATCATCATAGTTGTCGGAACTGATGCACCGCTGATGCCGCATCAGTTGAAACGCCTGGCGCGACGTGCGGCGCTGGGCTTGTCGAGAACCGGAAGTTTCGCGGGTAATGGCTCCGGCGATATATTTATTGCATTTTCTACCGCCAACGAAAAGGCAAACCAGGCCAATGCAGGTGTGTCCCTCGATACGCTTTCAAACGAAGATATGAATCCATTGTTCATAGCGACGATTCAGGCGGTTGAGGAAGCCATCACCAATGCGTTAGTCGCGGGCCGTGAAATGACCGGTAATCGTGGCAATACCGTCAGCGCAATTGATCACGAGCAGCTCAAGTTACTCTTGCGTCTACACAACCGCCTGAATGAATAATGGGCAATACCGGCGCCGTACTGGCAACGCTGGTTGTCTATAACGCGATACTCATCGGTGTCGGCCTGTGGGCGCGGGGTCGCAACAAGGGTGTTGAGGACTTTTTCCTTGCAGGCAGGGGGCTCGGCCCATGGGTTGCCGCGATTAGTGCGTCGGCAAGTTCATCGTCCGCATGGACACTACTCGGTGTCAGTGGCGCTGCCTACGCTTGGGGCTTGCCGGCATTGTGGCTATTCCCGGCTACCGTCGGTGGTTTTCTGCTGAACTGGTTGTGGGTTGCTCCCAGGTTGCAGCGACTGGCGAGGAAAGAGGACGCGATCACGCTTAGCGCGGTAATCGCACCAGCGAACATCGGTGCAATGCGGCAAACAATCCTGCGCGTAGCCGCCTGCATCATCGTTTTCTGTTTTGTCTTTTACATCGCCTCGCAATTCGAGGCTGCCGGCAAAGCATTCGAGTCCGTGTTTGGTCTATCGAAGCAGACCAGTATTTTCGTTGGTGCCGGCATCGTGCTGGTGTACACGTTACTGGGTGGATTTTGGGCCGTCAGTGTCACCGATTCCATTCAAGGCGGATTAATGGTTATAGCGGCGATTGTCTTGCCGGCGGCAGCATTGGTTGCCGTAGGCGGCCTGGGGCCGATGACAGCCGGGCTCGATGCGATTGGAAATTCCGGCTCGCCGTTGGGTTCGAGCGCACTTGCCAGCGTAAGCGGAATCTTCTTCGTACTCGGCTTATTTGGCATAGGCCTCGGTTACCCGGGACAACCGCACGTCGTTAACCGATTCATGGCTTTAAAAGATGAACCAAGCCTGCGCCAGGGTCGTGTCATTGCGCTGGCCTGGGCCGTGCTCGTTTACGGCGGAATGCTGTTGCTTGGATTATGCACACGTGTTTTGTTCGCTGACCTTGGCGACTCCGAGCAGGTGCTGTTCAAAGCAGCAGGTGAATTGCTGCCGCCAGTCGTCGCGGGTGTCATGCTGGCAGCTGTGTTGTCCGCAATCATGTCAACGGCCGACAGCCAGTTGCTGGTTGCAGCTTCAGCTATCTCGTACGACTGGAACCTGGCTAGCAGTAAATCAAATACCGGGCTGGCCAGCACCCGCACTACGGTTGTTATCGTGTTGATTATGGCAACAACTCTCGCGCTCGTCTGGCGTGCCGATATTTTTTCCAGGGTGCTCTTCGCCTGGTCCGCCGCAGGTTCAGCATTCGGTCCAATCCTGATAATGCGATTGCTTGGACGATCAGTATCAGCGCGTGGCACCTTGGCCGCGATGCTGGCAGGCTTCACACTTACCGTATTGATTTCCTGGTTTCCAAATACTCCGGGTGACGTAGCCGAGCGTATCCTGCCATTCGCCCTCGCACTCATCATCGCAATATTGGCCAGCCGGAAGTAAAAACCAAAAAATCCGCACGTCCTGTCATATGCATCTACCTTGTGCACCACCAAAGACCAGGGAGAGATTATGAGGGAACATGATGCGCTGGAACATAATCCACAGGTTTCACGTAAGGCACTGGAAGCCTTGCACAGCCAGTTGTTTGGCTGGGCGCTCTCCCGTTGTGGTTTTGACCGGTCAGCAGCAGAGGACCTGATGCAACAGGCATACGTCGAAGTTTTAAGTGGCAAGGCACGATTCGACAATAGGTCGACGCTTAAAACATTTGTATTTGGTGTCGTGCAGAACCTCGCACGCAGCCGTTTTCGTCGTCTGGCGGTGCATATGCGGCTGGTCAGGACCTATGCAATTGCACCCGCTGACGAAGCGCCGCGTCACGTAGAAGAAGACCATCACGAGCAGCGGCGCATCTGGCAGGCAGTGGAGTCGTTGCCGCGGCGCCAACGCGACATTACTGAACTCGTGTTCTGCCGCGACATGACAATCGAAGCAGCGTCGACAGTAATGGGAGTAAGTATTGGCGCGGGTCGCGTGCATTACGATCGCGCAAAAAAAGCGCTGGCCGGTGCATTGGCTGGTCTGCGAACAGAAGGGTCATCTAAATGAGCGATATGAATACCAAGCAGCAACTGCAAGACGCGCTGACCACTGTGCATGCGGAACAACCACCTGCGTTTGCTGATGTCTGGGCAGCAGCAGAACGACAAAACAGACTTTCACGCAAGCGTTATGCGGGAATCGCAGGCATTGCAGCCACCATCGCGCTTGCTGTTTCGGCCATCAGCATCTGGTCTGCGAATGAAGCAGAAATGGCCGATGAATTTTTAATAGCGGATGCGTTGATGAATTCAACGCAGTGGTCGGCACCGAGCGATTTGCTGATGCCGGAACATCAATTTGACATATATCAGGACATTCCGTTTCTGATGGAGTCAACCGATAGTCAGGAAGGATCGTTACTATGAGACAGGGAATAAAGAATAGTCTGACATTGCTGGGTTTGTGCCTGGTTCTGTTGTCCTCCATTGCCGCGGCACAGCGTGTCGGACAACAAAAGGATGTTTTCAAAGGCAAGCTGTTTGCGCCCAATATCATTCTCGAAAACCAGGATGCATTGGACCTGAATAAGGAGCAATTCACCGCTATAAGAGCCGCCGTTGTAGAGGTGCAGGGCAGTGTCGCTGAACATGAGTGGGACCTGCGTGAAGCCTACATGAAGGTGCTGGCGGATCTGGATGAAGTGCCGATTGACGAGGACAAGGTTATGGAAAATGTAGAGGCTGCACTGTTGGCGGAAAACAAGGTCAAACAGTTGCAGGTCACAATGCTGATCCGGCTGCGAAATCTGTTGACGGATGAGCAGGTGCAGTACCTGCAGGGCCTGCAAGAGAATTAGCGTTTACAGACACAGGTCAACGACCGAAAGCGCGGTTCACCCTAGATTCAGGTAACCGTGCCACAGTGTACGGACAGTATGGATACGCCCATGAAAGGACTTAAGCAGTTATTCGCCACAGCCATAGTGACGCTGTCACTGTCGGCCTGTGGTGGCTCGTCGAGTGGTTCAACGCCACCGCCGCCACCACCGCCACCACCACCACCCACAGTGATCATGGCCGAGGCATTCCAGTTCCTGAACCAGGCGTCCTTCGGTGCGACAAAGGTGGAAGCAGAGCATGTTGTCGATATTGGGATAGAGGCGTGGATCGACGAGCAGATGCAAATGCCGATCTCGCGGCAACTTCCCTTCCTGCAAAGCCTGCCGCGCCCACAGAATCTTGGCGAGCTGCAGGTTGACCGGGTCGATATCTGGTTCCGCAATGCGATTAACCAGCCTGACCAGTTGCGCCAGCGTGTGGCCTTCGCTTTGTCGGAAATCATGGTTGTGTCGCAGCTTGGTGCCTTGATAAATGCGCCGTATTCACTGGGTAGTTACAACGACTTGCTGGCGGAAAATGCGTTCGGCAATTATCGGGAACTCATTCAGCGCGTCACGCTGCATCCGGCGATGGGTGTTTATCTCAGCATGCTTGGCAATGAAAAACCGAATCCTGCACTCAACATTCGACCGGACGAAAATTTCGCGCGTGAGCTAATGCAACTGTTTTCCATCGGCCTTGTAGAGCTGAATGCAGATGGCAGCGACCTGCTCGATGGGCGAAACCTTCCCATACCGACTTACAATCAGGCCGTTATTGAAGGATTTGCACACGTCTACACCGGTTGGAATTACGCCGGCGCACCCAGTTTCCCACTGGCGCGTCGGAACGATGCGAACCAGACTATCCCGATGCAGCTGTATCCGACTTTTCATGATGGCGGTGAAAAATTATTGCTTAACGGCGTCACCTTGCCGGCCGGGCAGTCGGGCAACCAGGATTTGGCGGCTGCACTTGATAATGTATTCAACCATCCGAATGTTGGGCCATTCATCGCGATACGCCTGATTCAACGGCTCGTGACCAGCAATCCCTCACCTGGATACATTCAGCGGGTTGGCGCCGTTTTTGACAACAACGGATCCGGTATTCGCGGTGATCTCGGTGCTGTCGTCAAAGCGATTCTTATGGATGACGAAGCGCGACCGGACTTGCCAATGGAAATAGACGGTAAGGTTAAAGAACCGCTGCTGCGGCTAACACAGTTGTGGCGGGCGTATAACGCAAGTTCCGCCAGTGGCAAATATCCGCTATTCGCGTCCTATATCATCTTTGGTCAGGGGCCATTGCAGGCATCACACGTATTTAATTTCTTCAGCCCGTTTTTCGCGCCAGCCGGGGAAATTCGCAATAGCAGTTTTGTTGCGCCGGAACTGGAAATTGCTACTGAGTACCAGAACACATTCGTCACCAACTATTTTTTCCTTGCCTGCTTCGGCCTCAATTCAGCAAACCAGGGCCTTGAAGCGGACGACGTCTTTATCGATATCAGCGAGGAGATGGCCATCGCCGATGACACGGACGCGTTGATCAATATGGTGGTCGGCAAACTTCTTGCCGGCACGGTGTCAGATGTTCTCAGGGCCGAAATGGCCGGCATGATTGATCGAATCGACGTGGCGGACGCTGCGAACCGTACTGCGGAGGCCATCTACTTCGTGGTTTCGTCACCAGAATTCGCGTACCAGCGATAGATTGGGAGATTAGTTATGAAAAAATTCAATCGACGCGAATTCCTGACAACGACAGGTGCTGCGGCAACGGCGACTATCGCGAGTTATCCAGGTACTGCGTTTTCACAGGTGATAGGTACGAGTGCACCTTTCCCCGATTACAAGGCGCTGGTCTGCGTATTCCTGCATGGCGGTAATGACTCGTTCAACATGCTCATCCCGCGAAGCAATGCCGAATACAACGTCTACGCCGCGTCGCGGCAAAACATGGCGATTGCGCAACAGGATCTTCTCGCGATAAATCCAGTGACAGCAGATGGCACAGATTATGGATTGCACCCATCGATGCCCGGTTTGCAAGGCCTGTTTGAAAACGGCAGTGCGGCGATTATCAGTAATATCGGGCCGCTCATCCAGCCGACAACAAAAACAGACATTGTCAACGGCTCGGTTACATTGCCGCCGCAACTTTTTTCGCATAACGATCAACAGGATCAATGGAATTCGTTGAAAGGCGCGACCGTGAGTAAAACCGGATGGGCCGGCCGGCTCGCCGACCTGATTCGGACCAGCGTAGCTGACCAGCAACTCGCGACCAACGTTTCTTTATCGGGTAACTCGCTACTGCAATCAGCGGAGGAAACGATTGCCTACGTAATAGGTAGCAACGGCCCTCTCGAGTTCGAGGGTTTCTCAAATTCGGGCGATCCGAACGATATTTTTTATCAACAGCGCCTCGCATTCGAGCGGGTTCTCAACGCCAACTACGACACAATTTACGAGCGCGGTTTCTCTGACGTGCAACGACGCGCAGTCGCGACAGCGGATCTCGTCAACAGTGCGCTGGACGGCGCCCCAATACTCAATACCGCTTTTCCGCAGTCACCACTGGGCAATCAGTTGCAAACAGTTGCGCGACTTATCGCTGTAAAAGATACATTTGCGATGCAACGCCAGGTCTTTTTTGTTGGCATCGGTGGCTTTGACTCGCATGATGACCAGGTACAGAACCAACCCGGACTACTGGGTGGTATCAGCGAGGCGATGACGGCGTTCTACAATGCGACCGTCGAAATCGGCATGGCCGATAGTGTTACCAGCTTTACACAATCCGATTTCGGTCGAACGCTAACGTCTAATGGTGATGGCACAGACCATGCGTGGGGCGGCAATCAACTTATATTAGGCGACGCAGTACTTGGCCGCGACATCTATGGAACGTTTCCCAGTCTCGCGCTGGATGGCGCGGACGATGTCGGCGGCGGTCGCCTTATCCCGACGACCTCTGCAGATCAGTATGCGGCAACGCTGGCGAACTGGTTCGGCGTACCGGATGTGGACCTGGATATCATTGCGCCGAATATCGATAACTTCGCCGTGCGCGATCTCGGCTTCCTGGTCTAGCCAAAAAAACCGGGGTCGAACCGAGGTTTA
>RCNC010000230.1_pt1 | contig 33396 bp, 30 predicted proteins | sample 2041301 | NCBI WGS metagenome assembly RCNC01 (sample SAMN09708231, study PRJNA481090) | Marine sediment metagenome, whole genome shotgun sequencing project. | biome: marine sediment; feature: ocean; material: sediment; isolation source: Sewage treatment plant 13A marine sediment (STP13A) ... | reverse complement strand
TTATTGTGTACGTTGAACCCAGAGACAAGCTGCCAGCCCACCAGAATCTTGTAATACATCCAACCGTTTCCGTTCTTCGTTCCGATAGTTAATCAATAGAAGATGGAAACCAATATGATTGCCAGCGCTGAAACCACTGTACTCAGGGAGAGCGTATTGACAACATAGTTCAGATTTGCCCTGTCCTCCTGTTTCATATAAATAGAGATGACAAAGGGAGGGGGGAGCATGAACATGGTAAACACAGCATATTCATAGATTTTCGGAAGTTCCAGCACATTTCGGATTATCAGAAGATTGACGGCTATAGCCAGAACAGCAAGAAGAACTTTCCTGATTATTATAGTCTGCAGCGATAGCAAGATCCCATCTTTTTTAATAGACAGTTCATACCCAATAACCAGGGCGATGAGCGGAACCGTGAGGCTGCCTATTATATGCAGAAATTCATTTATGCTGTCCAAGAAGATGTTTGGATCAATTACCTGTTTCAGAAAACTGACAGCCAAACCAGCGATAATCGCGATTATTACCGGAGATGAAACGAATGACTTCAATAGTTCGCTTTTTTTCTGCAGACCTGTCTTTTTCTGGATAAGCAATCCCATAAGCACGAAAAACACAAACAGGACCTGCCCAAGATCGATCAGAGCGAAAGTGCTCAGGTTTTCAGAACCGTAGATGGAAAGAAATAGAGCGTATCCCAGCATACCCATCTCAAATCCCGCCATCAGCAGGGGAAAATATTCAGACTCGATTTTAAGCAATTTGCGTATGCCGAGCCCTGCAAGCAGCATAAGCAGGCAGATGACGAACATCGTTACAACAACCAGCAGGAACTTGCGTTCGAACTCCAGGGAAACGAACGCGGTGAATAACAAAGCAGGGAGCGCCAGATTAGAAACAATCTTTTTCAAATCAATAATCGTGGACTGTTTGAAAAACGAAAGTTTCTGCAGGAGAAATCCCGTAGCGAATAGCAGGATGAGAGGAAGAACGGACAGGATTGTTTTGAGCATTCAAAACTCCAATTGCAAATTGATGTGAGCTAGTTCATACGACCCTAATTACAATCATATAATACCGTGGACCGATTATACAACTATCAGAGGAGTTCATGGGCAAACTGCCGAGAAACCGGACCGGGTGTCGTCGACAGAAGAAAAAAAATCGACCTGGAAAAGATCCTCGTAGGTCAAGTGATTGCGACGTTTTTTAACGATTTTGATACAGCGATGGCGGTCTTGAATATCTCGCTCGCTATCCAGACCTCTTTTGCCCTGAACATGGCAGGATTCGACGGTACCGGCACCGTCTTTATCGAGGGCGGCTTCAGGAAAAACCTCGCCTATCTCAACCTGCTCGGAGCCCTGTATCCGGAAGCGAAGATCGCGCTGACCAAAATGGAAGAGGCGGCCTCGTTCGGGGCCACCATTCTGGCCAGGGCGGCGTTCACCGCCACCACACCGAAGAGCGCCGCTTCTGATTTTGAAATCGAGATCACGCCGATCAGCTCTCTGCCCCTGCCGTCGCTCCATGACTATATAGCCGAGTTTGACCGGCTTATCAGGCGTTGAAACCAGTTTAGCAGCTTACTGCAATATCTCGGTCGTGATACGCAAAGTGAAAAATTCGCGTGTCTCCAGTTGGTGCTCCTGTCCGCTCTCCACCTAGCCGGGTTTTCCCGGTTAAATCTAGCATGGTTGGCCTAGATCGCCTGATTTCTTTAAAGGCTCTTTTTCCCAACTCCTATCCCTCGTCAGGCCATGCGAGATAAAATGAGACGTTTCCATTGGTAGTCTGGAATTTTAGGTTAAACCTAATCTCGAAGCTTGTTCCTGATAGCCTACGGGGGCACCTTCCTGTGCAATTGAAGAGACTATTATTGGCAATGTTAACAATTAAAGCAAATTTGAAAGTTAACACTGTTCCTGTGAACATTATGATGCAGATGGCAGTTCTTACGTGTTTGCAACTATTGATCAACCTAATCTATAAATCTCTGATGTCACCTTCTTGTGGGAAGCTGATTTCACAATACACATGAATGTTGCATGGCAAGCATTGATAATATCTCTGATCCAATTGTTACTGGGACTGATTTAAAATCTCATTTTCCCTGAGATAAAAGCAATAACCACATCTCAAATTACAATCAGGACCTGCAGGTTTAATAAGAACAGACTGGAGTGGTTTGTGGATTATGTAAGATACAGGTAATTATTAAAGTAAAACCCTTTAACTCATAAAATTAAGATTCTCAATACCTTTTCAACGATCAGTCTAATCATAAAATCAATCTTTTTTATCATTGATTTTAGGACAATGGAGTACTGTTGACCAGCTTATCAAACTCAGCAACATATTCGTGTATGCTATCAATTGTACATGTTTCAACAATCGTAGTTTCTATTTCAAAAACATTGGATGTGTATTCAGGCTGAGTTCGGTCTAAAGCAGTTTTTGCTAGGATAGCGGATCCAAAAGCGGTTGCCTCTTCCATCTTGGTCAATGAAATTGTTGCTTTTGGGAAAAGAGCTCCAAGCAGTTTGAGATAAGGAATATTTTTACGGAACCCGCCTTCAACAAACACCGTCCCTTCACCATCAAAACCGGTCATCTTCAATGCATAATATGTTTGAATGGCAAGGGAGAGGTTAAGTACCGCCAGTCCTGTCTTGAAATGATTGAAAAACTCTGGGATTTCCTTTTTTGACTGGAGCGTTTTTAAATCTATTTTTACTCCATTTTCAACAGTTCCAGGTTCAGCAAACGGGAAAATCCCAACCCCTTTATCCACAGATGGTAGGATAAAAAGCTTTTTTTCTGAAACAATGCGATTATACAAATCAATATCAAATAGTGGATCAGGCTGGTCTCCCGCTAAATTATTTAAAATAGTTTGATATGTTTCAAACTCTGTGCCCCCCTTGAAGATCGATGTCTTAACCGGTTGTTGAAAAACATCGAAATTATAGAAGACCGCTGCGTCCAGTTCTTCATCTCGGAAATCACTGTTATGTGTAGGGTGCATCGCCACGCACCAGGTACCCGTTGAGTTCAGTACAAAGTTTTTAAAACCTTTTACCAGATAAGGCAGAAGAGAGGCGTTTGAGTCATGAATGCCCATGGTGACAATACAATCCGATGGCAAATTGGTCTCTGTCTGAAACTGAGGACTGATAGTGCCAAGTTTCTGCCATGACTTACTGATTTTTTCAGGGAGAAGGTCTATCACTCCTAATCTTTTGGCTACGTCTGAGTAACTTTTTTCTTTAGGGTTGTACAGATAGGAATGGCATCCAATATAAGTCGGTTCTGCACCGATATTGCCAGTGAACTGATAACCAAAATATTGAGGCATATTCAATATTTTCCAGATATTTTTATACTGTTCTGGCCACTGCTTCTGCCAGAAATAGATCAACTTACCAATATTGACCAAACTACCAATTTCTGTTGTGCCGGTGGCTCTTTTTAAGGTATGGGGATGACCAAATGTATTATAAAAATCTTGTCTGAAATTTTCACCGGCATCAGTAGTGTAAGCAACCGGTGGAACTGCCAAATTACCGTTTACATCAATTCCAACAGCAAATGCACCGTGAGTCGTGACTGATATTGCTTTGATTATATATTTGTTAGCGAATATCTTTAACTGATCTCTTATCCAGATAGTCATGTTCTCAAGATCTTCGTAAATCACTCCCGCTTCTTCAAACTCGTCAAAGTTCTTATAGACCGAATCAACACATTTCAATCTCAGGTCATAAATTAATACCTTCTTATTGGTTTTGCCGACATCAACCACAGCAATATAATTCTCAGGCATGACTGGATCCTCAGACGAAATCGTTGAATAATTCTTTTGAAGCAGAGGGAATCACTGTACTGTAAACCAGCATCCCGGTATCCTTGATCTGCTCCTTGGCGACTTCTATCGCCATATTCACAGAAGCAACATCTCCGCAAATGAGCATAAAACCTTTGCCGCCTATTGCCATGGACACATGCACCCTGAATAAGGTCACATCTGCTGCCTTAACAGCGGCATCAGCGGCCTCAATGATCGGTGTGGCGGAAAATGTTTCCAAGATACCCATAGCTTGACAACTCTTCTCGTCAAGAGTGACGCATCCTGATAGTGCACTGAAAACCTGGCGATCTATGTTAGGTATATTGAGTTTTTCAATCAGAAATCCTTCGGCTTTTTCACTTCCAGCGTCAAGAGCTGCAGAAACCGAGGATACAGATCCTCCAATTACAATGAGATATTTTCCGGAGCATATTGTTCGAGCAATGATCAGTTCAACATGGGCTGCTTTCAGCATGGTGTCCTGGGTTTCGTATCCTGCTGCGATGCTTGATAACTCGAGTATTCCTATTGCGTTGGACATGTCGTTCCTTTTATGATTCGGGTTTTATTGCACTAGTTGCTAGGTTGCGCACTCTGAATAGTTATATGGGTGTCGGTAACTTCAGTAACGAGTCCGTTTATCGGAGAATGAAGTTCAGAACCAAGTTTATCTCCCATTGTTGCTATTTTTTCACCTGCTTTTACCTGGATGTTGACTTTTACAATCGCGGTTGCCGGTGCACCTATATGTTGCTGTAACTTGATGCGCAGTTTAGATGGCTGGTAATCGAAATCCACAAGCGGCCCTTCATCTTTAAACTGATTCAGAGACAACATCCGCTTGAGTTTTTTTGACGGTGTCCGTCTGTAATCTGCAAGGGGGTGAGCTTGGTTTGAAATTGAACCTTTATGCTTGACACCCTTTGCATTTAATTTTCTCTTGGCGGATCCACATACACTTCCAGGATAGAGACCTTCAGGGCATGCAATAAAGCTGCAGAGATTGCACTCGCAGCAATACAGCGTATGGGTGTCAGCCTGGTTTGTGACTTCAGGTCCTCCTGAAAAAACAAGCGATCTCATGGCCAAGTGCGGCTGAATTGGGTGGCCCAAAAGATAACGGGGGCATAACTCTGTACAGAACGTACACTGATCACATGCAGCTTTTCCTATCTGGTGCACCTGCTTTGGTGAGTCGATGGTCTTGTACTTTGTAACCAATATATGGTCTTGAGGTAATATAATTAAAGCAGATGTGGTTTTGGTTACAACATCATCGAGATTATCGATAAGTTTCCCCATCATTGGTCCTCCCACTAGAACCGAGTACTGGTCCAGTGTTGGCCCTGCGTAATCAATGATTTCCCTATACGAAATACCAAGAGGCACTTCAAAGGAATTAATACGTTTGACGTGGCCTGCAACGTTGAGAAACTTTGTGAGAACAGGCGTGTTCATACCCATGTTGAGGATGGTTTCAACATTGCTCACGACGATGCCTTCAGTGATGGGGAGACTTCCTGCTTTGATTATTCGTCCGGTTGTCTCGTAGATAAGGGTGATTTCATCACCGCTTGGGTAGAAGTCTCGAAGAGAAAACAGCTCCATTGTCTCATCAATTAATGGCTGAAGATGTTTGATGAGATCTGTGTTTTTCTTCTTAACTCCGATGATACTTTTCTTTGCATTAACAGCCTTCATCAGGATTCTGAGGCCGCTCAAGAAAGTTTCTGTTTTTAGCTTCAGGATCTCCTTGTCCTTGTGAAGAAGTGGCTCACATTCAGCTGCGTTGACGATAATAGTTTCTGCATTGCTGCCCAACTTTACATGGGTAGGGAAACCGGCTCCGCCAGCACCCACAATTCCTTTTTCCTTAATTTGATTAACAATATCCATAGTTGTCCATAATAAATACGGCAGAGTTTATTAATTTATCTAAGGTGCTAAACAATGATTAGTTCTACACCTTCGTTTTCCAGCATGCTGACACTTGTTGCGTCAACTTTGTCATCTGTGATCACACAATCAACACTATTGAGTGGACACAAAATAAAACTATCGCGATTTTTAAACTTGGTGTGATCTGCCATAACAATGATTTTTTCAGCTTGGTTCATGAGCTTTTCCTGAGCTCTAATAAGCAGGGCATCCCACTGTGTTAAACCAATTTTGGAAATTCCACGTATCCCCATAAAAAGTTTAGAGGCTGAATATTGTTGAATCCCGTCATTTTCAAACGGACTGACGATAACTTTCTGCTGACGAAATATCTCCCCACCTGGAAGAATGACTTTATTATCTGTGTTCTTTATCAAATCAATGGCTGTGTGCAGAGCATTGGTTAATATCTGCAACTCTCTACCACCCAGGAATTCTACCATTAGATTAGTCGTTGTGCCGCCATCTATGATGATTGATTCGCCTGAAACACATAATTCTGCTGCTTTTTGAGCGATTCGTCTCTTGAGGTCGATGTTTGCAATTTGTTCTGAATCAAAAGGTTTCCAAGCCGGGTTAGTGCGTGAATGGTCACTTATTGCTTCAGCTCCGCCTCGCACTCTATGGATCACCCCTTCTTTTGCCAGTTTTGCAAGATCCCTGCGAATTGTAGCTTCTGAGACATTAAGCGCTTCAATTAATTGTGTATTGCTTAAGAAGGACATCTCTTCGAGTAGGCTGATTATTTTTTCTCTTCGCTGACGATCTCTCATTATCAATTTCTTCAATTAAATTTAGTTAATTTTACCTGTATATAGCTTGATATGATTGAATCAGAATAAAATGTTAACGATTTTTTGTCAACCGGTATGATCGGTTGGTGATCGATATTGTGTTGACATGATCGATTTTTGGTGGTATTTGATTGGTTAAAGACTGTTAAGATTAATCACAATCACATCCAATCAGAAAAATGACAGCAATTCACACCTTACTAGATCGTACCCAAATAGAAAAAATCGTGCTTGAAGTCCTTGAGTCACGACAAGAAGAACTTTTCCAGTTTGATGATGCTCTTGGCTTGGGATATAACCCCTTGGTTGTCAATGTATCGGCGAGGCATGTTCATCTGAATCAGGAAACCTTGGATATTCTTTTTGGCCCCGGTTCCACACTGACCAAATACAAAACGCTTTACAATGGCGAGTTTGCCAGTGACCAGCAAGTCAATATTGTCGGCAGTAGGAATCGGATGATAACTGGCGTTCGAATCCTTGGTCCCATCCGGAATTATAATCAGGTGGAACTCAGTTATTCCGACGGTATTTTTCTTGGTTTGCATTTGCCTCTGAAGATCAGTGGTGATCATAGTGACACCAAAGGTTGCACTATTGTCGGGCCAAAGGGGTCTATCCAGTTACGATCTGGGGTGATTCGAGCTCAGCGGCATGTCCATATGGCTAAGGAAGACATGGAGCGTTACGATGTTCAGGATGGCGATATGGTTAAATTGGTTGTTGGTGGTGAATGCGGCGTAACCTTTGATAATGTTGTGGTGCGGTATGGCGAGGGTATGAAACTTGAAGTCCATATTGACACAGACGAAGGTAATACTTGTAATCTTCAACATGCGGAAAGAATAGAACTTATTAAATAATAACCATAACTTAATTGGAGAAAGAAATGTCAAGTCAGGCTCTAGGAATGATCGAAACACACGGTTTTGTGGCAATGGTGGAAGCCAGTGATACGATGCTTAAATCTGCAAATGTGACCATGGTGGGCTGGGATAAAGTGGGCTCAGGAATTGTCACAACATTTGTAGAAGGTGATGTTGCAGCGGTTAAAGCAGCAATTGACGCGGGTTCGGAAGCAGCTGCCAGGGTTGGTAAGGTGCTGTCTGTGCAAGTTATTGCAAGGCCCCATGAAGAATTGAAGAGTCTGTTGCCAAACGCCAAGAAAAAATAAATTATCCCCCTCACAAAAAACCGGAGATCACAAAATGGACGCACTTGGATTTATTGAAACAAAAGGGAAAATTGGCATCATTGAGGCAACAGATGCGATGCTTAAATCTGCTGATGTATCAGTTGCGAAAACTGTAGAGGTTGGTGGCGCACTGATCACATGTGTCGTTAAGGGCGATGTTGGTTCTGTCAAAGCTGCAGTTGATGCAGGTGCTGAAGCAGCATCACGTGTGGGAGAATTAGTATCATCCCATATAATTGCCAGACCACATGAAGAATTGTTGAAGAACATATAAGGGCAAAAGGATAGGAGAACAGGTGAATATTCTGATCGCTAATCTGGGCAGCACCAGCTTTAAGTACAAATTATTTGAAATGTCAGAGGGGGAAACTCTTCTCGCTGATGGTGCTGTTGATCGCATCGGCCTGGATGATAGTAATTGGGAATACACTATAGCAGCAGAGAAAAGACATGATTTCGGTAAAGGGCAGTTCAGCAATCATAATGACGCTATTAAGTATCAGCTGGATTGTCTGCTCAAGGAGCAGGTTGTTGCCGACCTCAGTGAAATTGGTGCCATTGGTTTTAAAGCTGTACATGGTGGTTCGATAAGCGGTGCTGTTCTTGTTGATGACTCTGTTATCAAGGTCATGAATGATTTTGCTAACGTTGCTCCAGCCCATAATCCAATCTATGTTGAGGCAATGAAGGTTTTTTCGACGCTTCTACCTGAAATACCCCAGATTGCTGCATTTGAAACTGCTTTCCATCAAAGTATTCCAGCAAAACGGCAGGTCTATGCGATTCCTTATGAATGGACTGAAGAATTTGGGGTTCGCAGGTATGGTTTTCACGGTTCAAGCCATCGATATATTGGAAGCCGGCTCAAAGAAATTGATTCCGGTTTGAACAAAATCATCAATTGTCATCTTGGAGGTTCAAGCAGTATTACGGCCATCAAGGACAATCTGTCGGTAGCTAACAGCTTTGGTATGACGCTCCAGACAGGCATTCCACATGCCGTAAGAGTCGGTGATTTTGATGCTTTTTCCATTATAAAACTTGTAGCCGACGGAGTAGACCAGAAAAACATTTGGGACAAACTCTGTAAAGAATCCGGTCTTCTCGGGATGAGCGGTGTGAGCAGTGATCTACGAGATATAGAAGAGGCAGCTCATCGAGGAGATAAACGTGCTGATTTGGCAATTGATGTTCTAGCCGAATCCGTCCGCGATTACATTGGAGCTTATCTTACGGTGTTGAATGGAGTTGACGCTATCTGCTTTACAGGTGGAATTGGTCAACATTCAAGTACTCTGCGTGAAAGAGTGTTGAAAAATATGACATTTGCCGGCATTAAACTCGATACAAGTAAAAACGCCTCAGCTGATGGTAAGCAAGAAAACCGAATTGATCATTCAGATAGTCAAGTTCAGATTTGGATTCTGCCCACCAATGAAGAATTGATTGTCGCCCGGCAGGTGCGGCAAGTATTAGCTGAATCAAAGGCAGATAACTGAACCAGGGAAAGATATGTTTATCGCGGTCGTCAAAGGAAATGTTGTATCGACGCAGAAAGACAAGCTGCTGCTGGGTAGTAAGCTTCTCGTGGTTGAACCGTTACGGGTTATATACCATGAAGACGGTGGTGGAGAATACCAGGCAACAGGCCGGGCCATAGTCGCTGTTGATCGTATTGGTGCTGGTGAAGGAGAGTTGGTTCTGATAGTTCAGGGATCAAGCGCAAGATTGGCTGAAGGACTTGCAAACGCTCCCATAGATGCTGCGGTTGTTGGTCTTATAGACAAAGCGATGGTTAAGGGAACTCAAATGAGTTTATAGGGTACTTCGGAATTTTACAAATTTTCAAGCCACTTATTGCCAAAGAATGAGAAGAGAAGATTAATGAATTATTCAGAAATAGTGCACGATATAGTAGCCCAGGTATTGGAGCAAATAGATACTCAAGCAAATCTCCCTGGAGTTGCTGGCCAGGAGAATACTTACGGACTGTTTAAGTGTGTCAATGATGCAGTGAAAGCTGCAGAAAGTGCCCAGAAGCAATTGGCTAAAGCCGGCATTGAAGCAAGAGAAAAAATTGTAAATTTACTCAAAGTCATCCCGCTCGAAAGAGCTGAAGAATGGGCTAAAATTGAGCTTGATGAGACAGGAGTAGGACGACTGGATCATAAAATAGCTAAATTACAAATATTAGAGTCGGTTCCTGGTGTGGAAGCACTTAAATCACAGATTCATTCTGGTGACTTTGGAATCTCCATGGATGAATGCGCTCCCTGGGGTGTCATCGGTTGTATCACACCGGTCACCCATTCCATACCAACTCTCACGGCAAATGCAATTAACATGATTGCTGCAGGTAACTCATTGGTTATCAACCCACATCCTTCCGGAGCGAAGTGTGCTGCAATTGCAGTAGAGACATATAATCGCGCAATTTATCAAGAAACTGGTATTGCCAACCTGATCTGTCTTATAACCACTCCAACGCTTGAAACAGCGAACAATTTATTTGAACATAGGGGTGTTAAGCTGCTTGTTGTCACTGGAGGACCCATGGTCGCTCGAGCTGCTCTTGCACAGAAAAAACGCGCAATCGTTGCAGGCCCAGGCAACCCACCGGTTGTTGTTGATGAAACTGCAAACCTGGAAGTTGCGGCACAATCAATTATAACAGGAGCGGCTTTTGACAATAACCTGCTGTGTATTGGCGAAAAAGAAGTGTTTGTTGTGGAGCAAGTGTTCGAGCAGATGATGTCTGCAATGGAACAGGCAAGAACCCAAAAGGCTTATAGATTGAATAGTGCCGAAGTCGAGGCTTTAACGAAGATTGCCTTTGAATGGCACGACGATCAATATGTGGTCAACAAGCACCTTGTTGGCAAAGATTGCGATGTTCTTGCCAACGCGATCGGCCTCACGCTTCCTCCAGGACAGAAAATTGAACTGCTGTTTGGAGAAACAGCTGAAAACAATCTGTTTGTCTCAGAAGAACAGATGATGCCTTTTGTCCCTTTTGTAAGGGTTCCAGATGTTGAGACAGCCATTGAGAAAGCGATATTTTATGAACATGGTTTTGGTCATACAGCGGTGATTCATTCAAACAACATGAATACCATCACAGAAATGGGTCGACGTGCAAACACCACAATTTTTGTAGCCAATGGCCCAAGTACCGGTGGATTAGGACTAGAGGGCGAGGGATATCTCAGCTACTCAATCTCAACCCCTACCGGGGAAGGAATCACAAGCCCTATGACATTTACACGGTTTAGGCGCATGTCTATCTGTGGTGCTCTCAGGATGGCATAACAATGCAATCAGCGTTGATCATAGGACGAGCCACCGCAACGGTAAAACACCCTTCAATGGAGGGCCAGAAGCTTCTGATTTGTCAACCGTTGGGAGTTGATGGACAAGGAGATGGTGATCCATTGATTGTTACCGATACCCAAGGGTGTACAAGTGGTGATCGTGTCTTTATCTCTTCTGATTCAAAACGATTGCGAGAAATTATAGGTGATAATAACACACCGCTTCGTTGGTTTATTCTTGGTCGCGTGGATGGGTGATACATAAATGACAACAATTTCAAAAGCATCATTGGTGCAGCAAGTAACGGCTCAAGTTTTAGCCCAGATAAAACAAAATGGCAAACAAGGTACTGCCATTGCTGAGACTCACCATCCTTACACTGAAGCTACCCTTATAGAGGGTATTGTTACCGCCCGAAAACTTGAGGGATTATCTGCTGTAGCAATTGACTCCGGCAGTATCATCACTCCAGCGGCAAAAGATTATATTAAAGAAAAAAAGATTCAAGTTCAAACGGCTCTTTCCAAAGGAGTTGTCCCCCATCAGCTTAGCTGTAAAATATACCATTTTTGGTCAGTGTGCTCAGACTGTGCGGATATTGGCAATCGTATTTGTAAAGAGCTTACTATTGTCAACATCCCAAATCAACAGAGACCTGGCGAAATTGACTCTGTCCTTGGGGCGATAAATTCAGCTATTGAAAATGAATCCACAAAAGGTGGCATTATTGTGGTGGATACCTCACCCGTAGCATTGTTTGCAACAAGGAGTTTTGCAGCTCTACGTCCAATTGTTGGTAACTACCCGAAGACAATTGAGGATGGAGTCAGCCAAATCGACGCAAACCTACTCATTCTTGAGAAGCAATATCTTGGAAAAAGTTCTATTCACGACCTGGCTAAACTATTTATATTATTGAAAAATTCTATACCCCCTTATGCTAAAAAGGTGCAAGCCGGAGGTTATTCATGAGAATCGCCAGAGTGACGGGGAGTGTTACACTGACCATCAAAGATCAGAATCTTCCAGATGGGAAAATGTTGATTTGTGAAATACTGGATAGTGAAGCTCTTGCAGGGTTATCATCAGGCGTAGCTCGTCAAAATCCAATAACAGAATCTGTCATCGCTTATGATGATCTCGGAGCTGGAGAGGGATGTCTGGTTGCTCTCACTGAAAGTGCAGAGGCGACTGCCCCGTTTAGACCCAAAAAGGTTCCGCTTGATGCCTATTGCTCAGCGATTCTGGATAAAATCCAGCTCATGAAATAAAACGAAACTGAGAAGCAGCCCTAACAGCAGGCACTCAAATTAAATAATAATGAGCGATTAATATCGAATCATATTCGGAAAACACACGGAAGGATAAAATGGAAATTAATGTTTGGAAAGCTAAGCAGGAAATGATTGAAATCGGTCACCGAATTTGGCTGAGAGGATATTGTGCAGGCAATGAAGGGAATCACTCAATGAGAATTGGGCCTGATCGTGTTTTATGCACAGCGACAGGTGTTACAAAAGGGTTCATGACCCCTGACATGGTCTGTCTGGTGGATATGGATGGAAAGCACCTTGAAAAGGGCGTTAAATATAAGCCATCTTCAGAAGTAAAGATTCACTTGGAGATCTATAAAAAAAGAGAAGATATTAAAGCGGTGGTCCATAGTCACCCACCTCATGCAACCGCCTTTGCTTTGGTCGGAATGCCAATTCCTGAAGGAATACATCCAGAAGCTGAGGTTTTTCTAGGCAGGGTTCCTTTTGCAGATTTCGCAATGCCTTCCAAGATGGCTCTTGCTGAGAGCATTACACCATTAATTAAGGAAGATACAAATTCCATTATTATGGGGAACCACGGGGTAGTCTGTTTCAGCTCTTCTTTGGAACAAGCTTATTTTAAACTTGAAATTCTTGATTCTTATTGTCGCGTATTATTACTCACCAGATCGCTTGGAAAAAAACCTAATTTATTGACCAATGATCAGATGCAGGAATTGCTGGAAGTCAAAGCATCGTTTGGCGGTAAGGATGAACGATTACATTGTGCATCAACTGGTTGTGCAAGCGGCAATAGTGATGCTTTTTTCACGACTTTTGAAGATACCCCTTCGGCTTGCAGCAACGGAAATGGCAATGTCATCGAGAAAAACACTGAAAGAGCTGGAGTTTCACCAAACCTTAAGCCCCTTGTAAATGAAATAACAGATCAGATATTGAAAGCGCTGAATAGCAGATAAGAACAAAACAATACGAGCAAAATATCTCTCTAAATGAATAGGGATTCCGAAAATAAATCTTAGTAAGGGATTCCTATTTATCATTTTCAAAACGTTTTTTGGAAGTGTTTGTGAAACTTTCGGGTTAGCCGCACTATTTCACGAATTGAGACAGTCTGCTCGTCAAGGAGACTTGTGATTTACCATACATTTAGTATGTAAATCACAACAGCGACGCAGGAGAGCGGGCTGTATCGACTCGCCTACGGCGAACACTTTTTTGCCATGTAATTATTTGTTCAGTGGTTACAACTTGTATCCAAAAAATATGCGCATTGTTGCAGGTAATCATTTTAAATTACATAATATCTTTGACCTGGGTTGGAATGTTCATGAAATATTGGGGCTATACCACTTTCCCCTTATAGTAAATTAACCGTGATTTCAGACGATATGTTTGAAAATCGTCCCTGATGTTATGAGACTGAATTCTCCCTAACAATAAATTCGCTGCTTTTTCTCCAATTTCAACGACCGGCTGTTGAACAGTCACAGAAGCGTGCCCTAAAAGAGCGGACATCTGCATATCATCAAAACTTGCAATCGAAACGGAAAATGGTGTGGCACTTTCTGTTTCGATCAGATATTTCACTGCGCCAATGTGCATGTAGTAATTTGAAATAAATAAGTGAGTAGGTGGTCTTTCCTGTTCCAGCAACTCCTTTGATAAATCAAAGCCGCTTTCAATATGGAAATCACCAAATCGTATATATCTCTCTTCTATGGGGATGTTATAATCACCCATCGCTCTGATATACCCGTCGTATCGCTCCTGGGCGTTAGACAGAGTGCGACTTCCTCCGATAAAGCCAATTCGCCTAGCACCATTATGGATCAGATGCTCAATTGCTGCGTAAGAGGCATTAACATTATCGACTAATACTGTGTCAGCCTGAAAATTAACAACATTTCTGTCAGCGAGGACTACTGGAATATTTTCATCCAGAAGGATGTTATAGGCACTGCCATCATTTGTTGACGGAATAATTATAGCTCCATCAATCTGTTTTTCATGCAAAAGCTTAATTCGTGCAGTCTCTTCCTCAAGGCTGTCGTTGGTATTACAAATAATGAGCGAATAACCGGCTTCCTGAAAGACTTTTTCAGCACCCTTGGCAACCCGCATAAAAAATTCTTCAGAAATCTCAGGAGCAATAAAGCCAATTGTGTATGTCTGACGGGTTTTTAGACTTCTGGCAATGTTGTTGACCGTGTAGTCTAACTGTTCAATTGCAGCTGAAACAATATCCCTCGTTTTCTGCGAAATACGTTTGTCATTATTAATGACTCTACTGACTGTTGATGGAGATACTTTAGCTAGTTTCGCTACGTCTTTTGCTGTCGCTGCCATAGAAATATATGTCTTTGTTATGCGAGAGAATCATCAATGTGATGAATCTGATGGGTATCCATGTTCTGTGTTTTCGTGGATAGTACGATTGTTTTTTTCATACATTGTTATCGTTTACTGCATAAATATTTTAATCGCATTAATATGTACACCATGAAGTTGAGGAACCAACTCCGGGATTGACTCCTGGGTTCGATTAGCAACTACTAAAATTTGTTTAAAGTGTAATAAATAACAGTTACACTAAGTAGAATTGACATTTGAATGGGAAAACTGTGCAATCGTATGAACAAATGTCATAATAGCCCCCAAAGCTGTTATCTTTCAAGCAAAAAAATAAAAAACTCGGAAAAACGGTGATATCATTCTGTTTTTTTTTTAGTTTGTTTACTATTACTGTGTATATGGATTCATCGCATCTGTTTTCTTCATGCAGTGTTGCATGAAATGATTTGATGATTGTGACCCAATAGTATTAAATGCGATTCCTTAAATGAGTGAAAGATAGAATGAAAAAAGAAAAAAACAATTATGTATAATAAATACAGTTATGTAGAAAAACAAAACAGGTTTGGTCTCAATCTATCAATAATTTTATGTGGACAATTTTTTTGGTTTTGGCTATAAATTATCGATGCACTCGATTGCACAAAACGTTAAGTCATTATTTGTTTTGTAATTTGGAGAAAGCTATCTAGAGCACCTAATTCAGAAGACAAAAGAGGTTTGATTTGGCAGAGCCGATTTTGCAGCTACAAAAAATCACTAAGCGATTTCCTGGTGTGTTGGCATTGGATAATTTCTCTTTTGATATCTATCCCCATGAGATCCATGCACTTCTTGGAGAAAATGGTGCCGGCAAATCGACACTTATGAAAATCATAAGCGGTGTTTATCTCAAAGACTCCGGAAACATCTTGTTTCATGGAAAAACGGCGAGCATACCAGACCCCTTAAGTGCACAACAGCAGGGGATCACGATAATTCATCAGGAACTCAATTTATTTCCCCAACTAACGGTTGCCCAAAATATTTTTATTGGCAGGGAACCCCGAGGCTATTTCAAAGGTGTCCTTGATGAAAAACAATTAAACAAAGATGCTGAAATTATCCTGAAGTCCTTGAAATTGAATATCAGCCCAACCGAGAAGGTTGCAAATTTAACTGTAGCAAAACAGCAAATGGTCGAAATCGCTAAAGCACTTTCATTTAAGGCGGAGGTGCTGATTATGGATGAGCCGACCTCTGCGCTTACAGAAAGTGAAATAGTTACATTATTCAGGATTATAAAAAATCTGAGGGATAGCGGTGTTGCCATAGTCTACATTTCACACAGACTTGCCGAACTTGAGGAAATAGCCGACCGTGTAACCGTCATGAGAGATGGTAAATGGGTAAATACCTTGATGTATAAGGATACCTCCAGCCAAGAGTTAATCTCTATGATGGTGGGGCGTGACATTGATAAAATGTTTCAAAAGAAAGAATCGAAGATTGGAGAAATACTATTAGAAGTTCGTGGAATGAATCGGGGAGGATATCTGAAGGATATCAATATTGCCGTTAGGAAAGGTGAAATTCTTGGAATTTCCGGCCTTATGGGTGCTGGTCGAAGTGAACTCGCAAAGGCGATCTTTGGGGCAGATAAAATTGATAGTGGCGATCTGTATATTGACGGCAAGAAGGTCTCAATTAAATCCCCTGTTGATGCGATTAACCTAGGCATTGGCTATTTAACTGAAGATCGGAAAAAAGACGGTTTGGTTTTAGTTCATTCAGTGGAGGATAACACAGTTCTGGCCAGCCTTGGTAAAGTCATTAATTCCCTAGGGGTTATCAATGGTAGTGCATGTAAAGAAATAACACAAAAACAGGTTGATACTCTGAAAATTAAAACACCGTCACTTGAACAAAGAGTAATAAATTTAAGTGGTGGCAACCAACAGAAAGTAATAATCGCGAAATGGCTCTGTTGCGAATCAAGATTGTTAATCTTTGATGAACCAACCAGAGGAATTGATGTCGGTGCAAAAGTAGAGGTTTACGAGCTGATGAGCCAATTGTCAGAAAAAGGAGTTGCGATCATTATGATCTCATCCGAACTTCCTGAAATTCTGGCTATGAGCGACCGCATATTGGTCATGCACGAGGGGCGAATAACAGGTGAGTTATTATCGAAGGATGCCTCTCAGGAAAAAATTATGTCGTATGCAACTGGGGGGAGTCCTTGATTCGCAACAAAAACCCTTAAACGCAAACAGGTTAAATTAAAAGATGCAATCCGTTGTCATGGTTGAACAAGATTCATCAACTAGATAATTTTATTTAACAAAAAGGCAAACGAATGGAAATAGCACTCAATAAAAAGGATGAACCCAAAAGACGTATTGTGAATAAAGCCTTGCTGCAGCAATTAGCACCTTTTCTTAGCTTAGTCCTCATGTTCATCTTTTTTTCGTTTTCAACAGAATATTTTTTTAATTTTGAGAATTTAATCACCGTCGCGCTTCAGACCTCAGTCATCGGTGTTCTTGCCATAGGCGCCACGTTTGTCATTATTACAGCTGGAATCGATCTGTCAGTGGGTGCTGTTATGGCCGTATCTGGGGTTTGCTCGGGTCTTGCCGTAGCATCAGGGTTACCCATTTTTATAGGAGTCCCTATAGGTATTTTGGTTGGAACTTCTTTTGGTTTTATCAGCGGGCTACTCGTCTCCAGATTTAAGATTCCTCCTTTCATTGTTACTTTGGGAATGATGATGATCGCCAGAGGAGTCACAATGGTGCTCACCCAGGGACGAGCTATTTATTTCAGCAAAGAGCCTGTTTTTAAAATGATCTCTCAGGGAAAGTTGTTTGACGCTATACCTTACCCTGTCATATATCTCTTTTTAATTGCTTTCATTTCAGGATTTCTTCTTAAGAAAACAGCCATTGGCCGTTGTATATATGCTGTTGGTGGTAATGAGGAAGCAGCAAGGCTATCTGGTATCAAAGTCATAAAGACCAAACTATTTGTCTATTCATATGCGGGATTTCTGACAGGTATCGGAGGTATCATTCTTGCGGCTCGTTTAAATTCTGCCCAACCTACTGCTGGTATGGGATATGAACTCGAAGCTATTGCAGCTGCAGTAATAGGTGGTACCTCGCTCATGGGAGGCGAGGGAACAATTTTGGGAACGATAATCGGTGCCTTTATTATGGCAATCCTTAAAAACGGTTTAAATTTAATGAATGTATCTCAATTCTGGCAGATGGTGGCTATGGGGGTCGTTGTCATCGGCGCAGTATATCTGGATACTCTAAGAAAACATGGCCGATGATTCGGTTGTGCCGGAGCCGTTTACTTCCGGGAAAAAACATTTCATTTGAGGAGATTGATATGAAAAAGATGTTCGCTTTTATGACGAGTATAATGGTTGCATCCATGCTTTTTGCAGGAAACTCATTTTCATCGGACAAAGATGTCTACATTGCTGTAATCAGTAAAGGATTTCAGCATGAATTCTGGCAGACCGTAAAGCTCGGTTCTGATACAGCCTCAAAAGAACTTGGAATTAGAAGTACCTTTGAGGGACCTGCCAATGAATCTATGATCGTAGAACAGATTGATATGGTGGAAAATGCCATTACAAAAGGTGCAACCGCCATTCTTTTAGCTGCTCTGGATACAGAAGCGCTGATTCCTGTGGTCGAAAAAGCAAAATCTAAGGGCATTCCAGTTGTTATGTTTGATTCCAACATTAACAGCGATATCCCGTTGAGCTTTGTCGCAACAGATAACAAAGCAGCTGGCGGAGTTGCTGCTGAAAAACTCGGTATGGAGCTTGGTGGAGAAGGCACAGTCGGTATTGTCGCGCATAATGCTGGAACAAGTACAGCACAACAACGACGTGATGGATTTATCGAAAAAATGAAAGAGATGTATCCCAATATTAAACTCCTGGAACCTGTCTACAGTGATGGAGATCATCAGAAGGCAATGGATAAATCCACCGATATGATGCAGAGCAATCCTGCTCTGTCTGCGATCTATGCGACCAACGAAGGCTCTGCTATAGGTGTGGCAACAGCAGTCGATGCCAAAGGTAAAATCGGCAAAGTAAAAGTAGTTGGTTTTGACAGTTCTGAAGCAGAAATCGAATTCTTGAAAAATGGCGTGGTACAGGGCTTTGTTGTGCAGAATCCTTTTAATATGGGATACTTAGGAGTGAAGGCGCTTTATGATGTCCTGCAGGACAAATCAATTGATAAAAGAATTGATACTGGTGCCACCTACGTTACCCTGGAAAATCTGGACTCAGAAAAAGTACAGAAATTATTGAATCCTCTCGGTAAATAATCAGCTCATTTTTTAATGGCAATTGCCAATTGACGGGGGATGGTTCAAACACTGAGTCCATCCCCCTCACATAAGGTTTTCGAAATAGATGGGAAAGGTGATTTACCACTATGAAACGTTTCGGTATGACAATCGGTCTAAAACCAGGAAAACTTCAGGAGTACAAGGCCTACCACGACAAAGTGTGGCCTGAAATTCTCCAGATGATCGGAAATTGTAACATAAAAAATTATTCGATTTTTTATCGAAACAACCAGTTGTTCAGCTATTTTGAATACCATGGAGATAACTTCGAAATGGATATGGAAAAAATGGCTAGTGATGAGAAAACAAAAGAATGGTGGGCGATAATGGGACCAATGCAGGAACCTGAGCCAGATCGAAATGAAGGTGAATGGTGGGCGAATATGGAAGAAGTTTTCCATTACGAATAGCCCTGATGAAGGGAACTCAGTTTAACTCCTATTGAAGTGGTGAGTGCATTTACGAAATCATTGAAGGTCATTAAGTACAAAGAATTAATTTTTAAGGTACTGGAAAAAAGATGAAAAACGTTGAACATCTACGCAGGCGATGTGAAACAAATAACACGACTTCCCACAGGAAGTCACAACACATATATAGATATATAATTGCTACTATCACCGAAAATCAGACTAGATTATGTTTGAGTCGAGGTTTGGAGCAATATTCTTCCATAGTGGAGGTGTAAAAATGGTGGCCCATAACGCTGCTTCAACAAATTCCAAAGACAACTGTTTTATGAACCATTTACCTAAAATAGGTATTCGACCAACCATCGATGGTAGACTAGGTGGAGTACGGGAGTCATTGGAAGATCAAACAATGCAGATGGCTAGTAACTTGGCTGAATTTCTGACCAGCAGATTAAAGCATCCCGATGGAAGCATGGTTGAATGTGTTATTGCAGATCAATGTATCGGAGGAGTAGCGGAATCAGCCAAGGCAGCTGAGAAATTCAGGAAAGAAAATGTTGGTCTTTCAATCACTGCAACTCCTTGTTGGTGTTATGGGAGTGAAACAATGGACATGGATCCTCACATACCCAAAGCTGTCTGGGGATTTAACGGGACAGAGCGACCCGGTGCAGTCTATCTTGCCGCAACGCTCGCAGGACACAGCCAAAAAGGATTACCCGCCTTTGGTATTTATGGCAAGGATGTCCAGGATGCAGGAGATAACATTATTCCAGCAGACGTACAGGAAAAACTGCTCATGTTCTGTAAAGCCGGCCTTGCGGTTGCGACCATGAAAGGAAAATCTTACCTTTCTATGGGGTCTGTATCCATGGGAATCGCAGGCTCTATTGTACAGGAGGATTTGTTTCAAGACTACCTTGGTATGCGAAACGAATATGTTGATATGTCCGAGTTTGTCAGACGAATCAATGAGAGCATATACGATCACTCTGAATTCGAAAGGGCGTTGAAATGGGTGAAGGAAAACTGCAAGGAAGGCCAAGATAACAATCCAGCAGAAAAACAGAAAACTAAGGGTGATAAGGAAAAAGATTGGGAAACCGTTGTCAAGATGGCACTAATTGCACGCGATCTAATGATAGGAAATCCATCCCTAGCTGATTTCGGATTTGGAGAGGAGGCTTTGGGCCATAACGCAATTGTTTCTGGTTTTCAAGGGCAGCGCCATTGGACAGATCATTTCCCAAATGGCGATTTCATGGAGGCTATTCTTAATTCCTCCTTTGACTGGAACGGAATTCGTCAACCGTATTTAGTGGCCACAGAGAACGATTCTCTTAACGGTGTTGCGATGTTGTTTGGTCATTTATTGACAGGCACAGCACAAGTATTTTCAGATGTCCGGACGTACTGGAGTCCGGAGGCTGTAAAAAGAGTCAGCGGTAAAAGTCTGACTGGTAATGCAGCTAATGGTATTATCCACTTAATTAACTCAGGTTCATCAGCATTGGATGGTTCAGGGCAACAGTCAGTCGACGGCAACCCTGCAATGAAACCACACTGGGAGATAACTCAAGAAGAGGTTGATGCTTGTTTAAAGGCTACAGAGTGGTGTCCGGCTATCAGTGATTATTTCAGAGGCGGTGGTTTTTCATCCAAGTTTCTGAGCAAAGAAGGAATGCCAATTACCTTAAGTAGAATAAATTTGATAAAAGGTCTTGGGCCTGTGTTGCAAATCGCTGAAGGTGAAACTGTCGAATTGCCGTCTGATGTGCATAATATGCTGGATGAAAGAACAAATAACACCTGGCCTACCACATGGTTTGTGCCAAGACTTACAGGAGAAGGTTATTTTAAGGATGTGTATTCCGTGATGGCAAACTGGGGCGCGAATCATGGAGCATTCTGTTATGGTCACATTGGTGCAGAATTAATTACCCTCGCTTCAATGTTACGCATTCCCGTATGCATGCACAATGTGGATCAAGCCAAGATATACAGACCAAGTACCTGGAGTGCTTTTGGCAGTGATATCGAAGGATCAGATTATCGTGCCTGTTCAAATTTCGGCCCTTTATATAGATAAACATATAATGCAATGCCTGGTAGTGGTACAACCAAGCCAGGCGGCATTCAAGACTGGACGAGAGAACTCCAGATGAGGCTTATACCGTGACACTGCCGATGGTTGGAATGGCAGCGTAAGAACTGGCGAATAATCAACATAAAAAAAAAGAGAGCTGTTCAACCGAGTGGAGCCACCTCTGCCTGCAAGAGGCAAAGGGCGTTGTTCCTAATCTCGTTCAAAATAATCAGCTCTATTGCTCTTCTTGTTGATCTCGCTGATCCTGATATCGAACATATTTACGGATCACATCACTATCAAGCCCTACCGAAATAATTATCGAAATTTTCGGGGCTAGTGTCATGTCAAGTTGTAAATGGTGTAAAATTACGTGGCTATTTTCGTTTAAGAAGCACCTCTTGTTCATACTTCATTACATTGTCAAACCATTCCATACCAACCGGAACATTGTTTATTGCACAATAGTGATCCCATACTGCACCAAAGGGCATCGATTTCAACTCTTCCATAAGTGCTAATCGACCAGAATAATTTCCTTTTTGCTCGAAGGCTTTGAGTGTTTCTGTCGGTTCGAGTAGCGCTATGAGTAGCGCTTTAATCATATTTCTCGTGCCGATAACCCAAGCAGCTATTCGATTAATACTAGCATCAAAAAAGTCCAGGCCAATATGAACTCTGTTAAGATAACCACCTCTGACGATTTCTTCTGCGATAGCACGAAGCTCATCAGTCATAATGACCACATGGTCACTGTCCCATCTAACTCCGCGACTCACATGCAGCGATATTTCATCAAGCCAATTCAAGGTGGAAGAGATCTTGTCTGAGATAACCTCTGTCGGGTGAAAATGACCCGCGTCCAAACAAAGTAACTTGTTATTTTTAATTGCATATCCCATGTAAAATTCATGGGACCCCACCACATAACTCTCAGAACCTATTCCGAATAATTTACATTCTACTGCATCCAGGAGATGCTCAGGGGGATACTGCTCTTTGAAGATTTCATCCAATGAATTCTTCAATCTTTCTCTAGGGCTCTTGCGATCAGCAGGTATGTCTTTTGAACCATCGGGAATCCACACATTTGTCACGCATGGGGAACCCAATGTCTTACCCATTTCCGCACCAATTTTCCGACAAGCTTTTCCATGCTCAATCCAGAATTGCCTTTTGCTATCATCCTGCGAACTAAGTGTAAAACCATCGTCTGAATTTTGATGTGAAAAAAAGGTTGGGTTAAAATCTAAGCCAATATTTGTAGCTTTTGCCCAATCAATCCAGTTTTTAAAATGAGAGACATCCAAAACGTCGCGGTCAACTTTTTTTCCATCAGTCTCAGCGTAAATTGCATGCAGGTTCAACCGATGATTACCAGGAATGAGGGCATAAGCTTTTTCAAGGTCTGACCTCAGTTCCTCAGGGGTCCTGGCCCTTCCTGGATAATTGCCAGTGACCTGAATACCGCCACTGAGCTCGCTGGCGTCTGGCTCAAAACCTCCAACGTCATCTCCTTGCCAGCAATGGAGTGAAACCGAAACTTTTGCGAGTTGTTCCAGGGCGTTATTCGCATCTACGCCAAATTCAAGGTAGCGTTCTTTTGCTATTTCAAATGCTTTCTCAGTCCGTTTTGTATTTTTCATTGGCTATGTGTTTAGTCTTTATTAATTAATAGCCACTTTACCTGCATCGTACACAGGTAAGAGTAGCAGTTATTGACCAGTCAAATGTACACCTGAACTACAGGTTCAATTAGTCTATATGAAATACTTCTAAAAGTGAGCTTGTTATGGGAGAATTATCCGGATTGGTCTCCATGATATCAGCCATGTATTGCCACCATTTTCTAACAATTTCTGTGTTTGGTAGTTCATCGGCAGTATTGTTTTCAGATAACTCCTGCACCGCATACAAGGTGAGCGTCTCTTGATCCAAAAAGATTGAATAATTTGATATGCCAGCATGTTTGAGTTGCTGTTCAAGATCTGACCATATCTCATCATGGCGTTTTTTATATTCTTTTTCAAAGCCTGGCTTCAATTGCATTTTGAAAGCATTTCTCTTCATGTTTCCCTATACTCGTATCATTTTTTTTGGCGAAGAACCTTATTGAGGAAATTTGAGATTAATAAGGTGCCAATCAACATTGATCCGATAAAGATACTCATTACAATTCCAGGAACGTTCATCAGGCCAAAACCAAACATAACCATGCCCATTACGAATACAGCTAAAACCACCCCGAGGATTTTACCTGAACCACCAAGAATACTCACTCCACCAAGTATAACGACAGTGATAATCTCGAGTTCCCAGCCCATTGCGATATTGGGGCGGGTACTGCCAATCCTTGAAGTAAGAAGGATAGCGGCCAAACCACTCATTAAACCATTCAAAGCAAAAAGACACAGCCTGTAGCGCTGTACATTAATCCCAGAGAACCGGGCAGCAACTGGATTATTGCCTATGGCAAATATGCGCCTGCCAATGGTTGTAAAGTGTAGTACAAAACCAAAAATGGCTGCACATACAAGGAAGATGATAAATTCATACGGTATCAAGCCAAAGAGCGCTTCCTGACCAAACACACCAAAAGAATCGGGATAAACGGTATATGCCTGATCACCGAGGATCAGATATGCAATGCCCCGAAACAAGGACATGGTTCCGATGGTAACCACAATAGCTGGGATTCCAAAACGAGTTATAATAAACCCATTGGTTAAACCAGCACCAAGTCCAACTCCAAGTCCAGCAAGGACGATCAACCATGTGTCTGCACCAGCGGCACTGGCCATTCCCATGAAAACAGAACTGATTGCAATGATAGAAGCTACAGAGATATCAATATCCCCACAAATTATTATCAGGGCCATAGGTAAAGCAATCAATGCTTTTTCTGAAAAATTGTATGTGGAGTCAAAAAGATTATAGATATCAAGAAAATACGGTGACAGCATCGAGTTTGTAAAAACGACCAGAGCCAATATCATTAAAAGGAAAAACTCCCAGTTCTTTAGGATATTCAGGAAATTTTTTTCAGATTTCATAGTTGCTTATCTATTTAGAATATTTTGTCGACTTACCAGTGTTTTTTGATAATTAAATCAAAAGGTAATTCAATTGCCAGGTCAGTTTTTTTCAATGAATATCAACCGACTTGTTTGATTGCCTTTCTTAAAATGATTTTCCCTTTATGCTTTTCTTCTCGGGAATTTATGATGACTGCCATAAGAATAACAGCACCAGAAATTGCCATCTGCCAGAAAGGAGACACATTTAAAACAGGTAGAGCATTTCCGATAACACCTAAAAACAGGGCTCCAAGCAGAGCACCTGTGATTGGCCCCACCCCGCCTGCTATACTTACGCCCCCGATGACACAACCAGCGATTGCCTCGAGCTCAAGTCCCATACCAACTTCAGAGGAAGCGAGAGCATATCGTGCCACCCAAAAATATCCAACCAGACCACAGATAAGACCATTTAGAGTGTAGACGAGAAAGAGAATTTGTTTCTTGCTGATTCCCACATATTGTGCAGCCAGAGGATTTCCACCTAAACCGTATATGGATCGTCCAGTTCTTGTGTGGTAAAGAAAAATGGTAGCTGCGATAACGGTTGCGATCGCAAACCAGATCATTGTGCTCAAACCTAAAAACGTAAGTTGTGGAACACCTTGAAAGGCCTCGGTCATTTCATGGGCATTTACCCATTCTCCACCTGACAATACAAAAGTTAATCCACGAAAAACACTCATTGTGCCCAGTGTCACAACAATGGGTGGTATGTTAAAGACTGATACAAAAAGGCCGTTAAACGCTCCCAATGAAAGGCCAATTATGGCTGCCATGAGTATAATTCCAATCATTGGGAAGTGAGGAAAAGCCTGATTGAACAGGGCAACAGACATTCCAGTAAGAGCAATGTTTGACGCAATTGACAGATCAATACCCTTGGTGATAATGACCATCATTTGTCCAATGACCAGCATCATGAGAAGAGAATTATCAGTAAAAATATCTCTAATACTTTTGAAGCTGACAAACTCTGGGTTCCTAATGCCCACGCCAATTGTTATGACCAGGATAATGCCCATCAGGATGAGTTCACGTTTTGGCAAGAATCTGTTCGTTTTTTTCATGTCAATTTTATTTGCTTCACTACTGTTTTAATAACAAAGGGACGTATTGATTTAATTGGCTCCGGTTGCAAGGGCGACCACATTTTCAGATGTCGCTTCAGAACGTGACATTATTTTTTTAATCAAGCCCTCATGCATAACAACGATGTTATCAGCCATACCCAAAATTTCTGGCAATTCTGACGATATCAGCATGACACCAAGTCCATCGTTGACCATCTGGCCCATCAGTTCATGAACAGCCGCCTTGGAGCCAACATCGATACCTTTTGTCGGTTCATCTAGGATGAGTACTTTAGGATCGGTGGCTAGCCATTTAGATAAAACGACTTTCTGCTGATTTCCACCCGATAGCTGGGATACTTTTTGCGTCCAATTATAGGCTTTAATAGCCAATTTTTTGCCAAACTCATCTACTATTGAGTTTTCTTTTGCTTTGTTCAGTACATATCCATTATTGACTGACTCGAGCTGTGGTATTGTTATGTTCTCTTTTATATCCATTTCCAAAATTGCACCTTGTAACTGTCTATCTTCTGGTACGTATGCAATTCCGGCTTTAATGGCGTCTTTAGGCGTTTTAATTGTTACTGGTTCACTATCAATTTTCAAAGTGCCTTGACTTGGTTTGGAAATACCAAAGATTGCCTGAGCCACCTCACTCCGTCCCGAACCAACGAGCCCATAAAACCCAAGTATTTCTCCCTTTCTCAGTGAGAAATTAATTTGATCAAACTCCGTCTCATGTGCATAGTTAGTCACCTCAAGTATAGATTCGCCTATTTCAACCTTCTTTTTCGGAAAGACTTGATTTAGGTCGCGCCCGACCATCATTTTAATCAGGCTGTTGGTGTTGACATCAGCTATTTCCCCCTCACTGATATATTGGCCATCTCTAAAAACCGTGTAATAATCAGAGATTGCGAATATCTCTTCAAACTTATGGGAAATGAAAAGTATCGCTTTCCCTTCAACCTTCAATTGCTCAATAATTTTGTAGAGGTCTTCTATCTCGTTCAAGGAGAGCGCAGCTGTGGGCTCATCCATAATGACTAACTCTGTTTCATAAGAGAGAGCCTTGGCGATTTCCACCATATGTTTTTGAGCAACACTCAGATATTTTAATGATGTTTCTGGAGTGAAATCTACTTCGAGCTTATCCAGGAGTGCTTGAGTTTGTAGTCGCATGGTTTTCCAGTCTAGCAAAAATGAGCCTGGCTTTTTTAACTGGTGACCCATGAAAATATTTTCACATACTGAGAGGTTATCAAACATCACGGTTTCTTGATGAATGGCGCTGATTCCTGCTGCTCTGGCATCATGAGGTGATGAAAACTTTTGAAGCTCCCCGTTCATGTAGAATTCTCCACCATCGGGCTGATAAAGACCTGTTAGTATTTTCACCGTGGTGGATTTGCCAGCACCGTTTTCCCCAACAAGTGCCATTACTTTTCCCGGATATAGATTGAGGTTGATCTTATCCAGAGCCAATACCCCAGGAAACTCCTTGGTAACATTTTTAAGAGTCACCAATGGTTTGTTATCAGGGTTGTTGGTTATATCTTTCTCAGTATTAGCCATGTTAGATTTTTAAAACATGAAATGATTAGTTTAACGCCAGTCAAACCGCGTATATGCAAACTCACTAGAGGTGGGATAATAAAAGGGATTACACATTGATGAGATGAGTAAAGCTTAATACTTGGCATTAGAAGGTGAGGATGAAATATCTATTTTCATCCTCACCATTTTGGCTAGAATATTTCAGCAAATTTTTCTACGTTTGACTTGTTGTATACAAATGGTAGGCCCATAACAGCTACGCCATCCTTACCAACTTTGATCTCTCCCATTCTTCCTGCTGGGATGCTTTCTCCGGCTTCACCTTTAGCAGTTCCTTTAATGAGGCTGTCACAAAGATAGGTGGCACTGTAACCGAGATCAATTGGATTCCAGATTGCGAATGTTTCAACAGCACCATCCATAACATATGCAGCCATCTCAGATGGCAGTCCCAAACCACTTACGTAAACCTTACCAATAAGGTCATTATCTTTTACAGCTTTAGCAGAAGCTAAGATACCAACGGTTGTAGGAGCAATTATACCTTTGAGATTAGGATAGGTTTTAAGCAAACCGAGTGCTTCACGATAGCTCTTGTCGGATTTATCATCACCATAGACTACACTTACCAGATTTAACCCACTGAATTCAGGATTTTTAAGTTCTTCCTTCATTGCAGCAATCCAGAGATTTTGGTTGGTTGCCTGTGCTGTCGCACTTAAAACTGCTATTTCACCTTCTCCTTTAAGAGTGTCATTTATCATCTGGATTTGAATTTTTCCAATACCTGCGACATCTGCAGGGATCAAATCAAGAGCACGACCCTCTGGTGCTATTCCTGAATCCCAGGAGATGACTTTAATACCACGACGCATAGCCTTCTTTGTTATAGGGATTAAAGCATTCGGATCATTTGCTGAAATAGCGATAGCATCAACTTTTTGAGCGATCAAAGCATTAATAATCTCAATCTGACCTTCAGCAGTTGCTTGTGTAGGGCCGGTATAAATAACTTCTATACCTAATTCCTTTCCTGCTTCCATTGCGCCATCGCGAGCCGCTTCAAAAAAACCATTTCCTAGGCTTTTAACAACCAGAGCAACACGTAATTTTTCCGCGTAAGCAGGTGCTGTAACCATAAACAACGCGATCATCATCATTCCGATAACCTTTAAAAAAGTTGTTTTCATAATTTTCCCCTAAAGTTGAAGTTTAGATAAATAATGTGTGCCCGCTTGATGGAGCAATTGGCTAGATAATGAGATTTCAATAATCCAAATATTGAGAGGAACTATGAGAGCAACTCAAAATGTACTTAGTTATTCACAAAATCGAGTTCAATCATAAATCAATCACATTATCTAGAGTGTAAAAGACCAGAATCACACACATGATGTCAAGCATTATTTTGATCAATATGTAGTCATTAGATGACTGATATATGATTGATATTCAGTTTATAATGTATAATAACTGATAGATACGATAATTATTAGAAAGTGTGAAAGCGCAGGTTTTTTTAGTAGTTTTCTGAACAACAATATAGATGGGATTAATTAATCTATAACAGTAGGGGGTGAACCAACTCTTATTGTTAACGTGGAGGACAGTGAAGTAAAACTCCTTAAAAATGACACCACATCCGTAAATAATGATGTTATTTTATATATTTGCAGACTATAATCAATTCAAGAAGGCAGGCTGTGTTGACATATTTTTGAACGGAAAATGACTGACGATTACCACATATAGCCGTAATCATGAGCATATCTGGTTTTTTGAATTGGATTGTTTTTTTTCAAATTTAGCGGTATAAAGAAGTCACATTGTTATTTTATATCCCTCAGAAACAAGAGTAAGGAAGCGTCTTCCAACATGATTCTCAGCCTTAAAAACAGATTAATCTTTTATTCAACAACTCTGGTTGTGACAACCATTGTGATGGCTATTTTAACTGCGACAATATTGATATTCAAGCAGACAAAAGAGCAGAATTATGTACAGCTGAAGAATGCGGTTAACTCCGCAAAATCTGAGTTCCTGGCAATTCTTCCTGAAATAGAGGAAGAATATGCTGACTTTTCTAGTCGTAAGAAAGTGAATGCTGCTCTTGCGGCCGCGTTTAGTGATAACGACATCTTAGTTTTGAAAGATACTTTCACCTATGTTGGATCAGTGAGAAATCATTTCCTGGATTTTGGAAAAACCTCAAAAGTCGATGATTTTGCCTTCTACATCACTTCAAAAGAGACCGAAACATCGCGGTTAATAATTCAGTACATTCACGATCTCAATGGATTGGTTATCGATGGAACAACGCTATTCATTGTCGATGATGTTGAATTTTTAAATATTTCAACAGTCGACAAACTTGAAGTTTTTTCTAGTGAGTTGGGAATTGAAAGTCCATATTCCATTGTTAGATATAATAATGCCAACGTACTTTACCTGGTTTACGCAGTCAAAAATTATGGGCAAAAGATAGGGTATTACGTATTGAGACATTATCTGGATGTCAATCTCGACCTTCTCGACCAGAACTTTGGGGTTCACTTTAATCTGTATGACTTAAATGGCAGAGCCATAGATGGTAGTGTTGACATGAAAGATATCGACCTTTCAATAATCAACATGAATGACGATACCATAACGATAACTGACTCTAATTCATTGACATACGATGCCATTCTGGCACCGCTTGAATTTGAAAAGAATATACTTGGTTATATTTCAGTCAGTATTTCTCAAAAAATAACCACCAACAAACTACTTCAGACCAGCTTTGCATTAGCCGGTACTGGCATTCTAATTGTGTTGATTGGCATTATCTCCGCCCTCTTTTTTGTTAATAGCATTTCCAAACCAATTACAGAACTTACTCTTGCTAGCCAAGCCATAGCATCTGGTAACCTCCAACAAGAGATCGACTCAGCAAGAGACGATGAGCTTGGCGATCTAGCTCGTAGTTTCTCTTACATGCGTGATTCTATAATTGAGAAAATTCATTATATTGAGGATCAGAATCGTAAATTAGAGAAACGCATAATCAGAGGCGAGTTGACTCTTAAAGAGAAAAGCAATGAGATTCAAGGGGTTCTCCAAAGCATTGATCAGGGCTTTTTTACCATTCTCCCTGATTTGACAATCCATCTCACTTTTTCTGATCAGTTAAAGGATATCTTTCAGACTGAAGAAATTGCAAGAAAGCCAGTTATGGAACTGTTATTTAGGAATAGTAATCTGAAAAAAGAAATTAAAAATAATATACAAACAGCACTCACTAACTCACTTGGTAAAGGAATGGCCGACTTTGAAGCAAACAAACACCTGTTTGTAAAAGAATTTAAGAAAACACAGACTAACGGACGAGAACTGCACTTGGAAACTGATTGGAATCCCTTGCTCAATGAAGATAAAGTTATTGAAAAAATAATGGTTACTCTCAGAGATGTATCCGAGATTCGGCAGTTACAACTTGAAGCTGACCAGCAAAAACGAGAACTGGATATTTTTGAGGAGATGGGAAAACCCTCCCAGGTGCATATGGGTGAAATTATAGAATCGTCCCCTGGTGTGCGTAAGCGGAGTGAGTTTATCTTGCAAGCTCTTGCCGAACATTCCTTTTTAACAACAAAAGATTTGACGGAGATGTTAGATGTCTCAGAGGCTACTATCAGACGCGACTTAACCCGCTTATCTGAATTAAAGCTTATCAGAAGGTCCCGTGGTGGTGTCAAAGCACTTAAAAAGCTTCCACCTGCTAAGGTTGATTCCAAGAACATTGCATTGAAAAGCATTGTCTTTGCTGCTGAGAAACAATTGATTGCAAAACGGGCAGTTGAGTATTGTTCTCCAGGAGACTCAATCATTATGGCAGGAGGTACGACTACCTATACTATGATTAAATATCTGGTCAATAGTAGTTTGAATATTACCACCAACTCTATTCCAATTATGGTTGACCTGGTTAAGTACACGAGCAATAAAGTGATTTTACAAGGTGGTGAAGTAGCAGAAAACAGCGAGGTAATTTTAAGTGAAAACAATACTGTAAAAAACATTTCTGCCTCAAAGTTTTTTTTCGGTGCATATGGAATTGACAGTAATTGCATATCTCAGATGGACCCCATCTTTGTAAATGAACAACTGGCATATTTTGATGATGCTAATGAATTGATCTTAATGGTTGATAGCTCAAAATTTGGCAGGAGAGGGCCATACCCTCTTTGCTCTTTAGAACTAATCGATACTATTATTACTGATAAGGGTATTGATGAAAGTGCGATAAAGTTGTGTGAAAAAAATGGGGTGAAAGTTATCGTCGCTGTAGCGTAATTAAAAGATTCGATACACGAGTAGACGTTCACAAAGGCCCCGATTATACCGCTTGTAATTTACTATCCTAAGTTCTCCCGCAACAGCATCATTTCTGTCATCATCTTTCAGATCTTTAATCTCTTCAAGATCAAACAACAAAAGTGTCTCCCCCAATATCGTTTCTTCAGTTCCAGATGTTTGTCGAATATTTTGATCGCACATTTTCCTTTGAAAAATCCGACTACTTCCGATACTGAAAACTTCGGAGGGATTGATAACACCACATGTACATGATCCTCTTGTACATTCATTTCTAATACTTCTAGCTTCTTCCACTCACACAACTGATGCAATATTTCTCCTACTGACTTTTGCAACGCTCCGCGCAGAATCCTGAACCGACATTTCGGGCACCATATTATATGGTATTTGCACTGCCAGACTGCATGTGCTAACTTTTGCAAGCCACCACTACATTGAATACCCCCTGCTTTTGCCCTTCGGGCCACCCTCTCGGAGCGTAAGGAGGTATTCAATTTTAGTCACCACCAGGATTCCTGCATTGCGCAGCTGGGACCCACCAGTAAAACTGGTGGATTACGTTCTTATTTAACGGTTCACTAAAAGGAAAGGTCGAATTGATTAAGAGGTATCTGCTGTATAATTGCAGCGTAACCCCCAGTCTCTGGTGAGCTGAGCTGAGCAATCTGCTGATTGAAAATCAGAGCTTCACAGGAAGCACCTTTTGTTGGAGTATAATGCTACATTGATTAGCTTCGTTGTGGCAATGTTAAATTCAACTATCAGTTGCTGAGGTTACGTATACTCAGGAAGAAGCTAAAGTTCAGAATTCCATTCTGGAATTAGGGTTGCCAAGGCACATCGTTTTGCCACAGGCGCCGAAGGTGATTTGAGGCCTGTTGTAGCAAATCGACTTCGAGGGATCATCTCTGATTTTATGTGCTGAATTTTGGCGCTGTTGTTTCAGTTGCTTTTCGACATTGTCAGTAAAATCCTCTGTCGGTCACCTCTTCTTTCGGTTATGATGTCTCGGAAATATGTGAACTCTTAACAAAACCGGTGTTTGTCCTCGGTTGATGTTTTCAAATAGCAATTTTATTCAGATTTGGAGATCAAATTATGCTAAAGCTTGGAGAAAAAGGGGCTATTCCGCAGATCGAGAAAGACAGCTATGCAATTGCACCACATATTCCTTGTGGTTTTGTCACTCCTGATTTGCTCAGAAAGATTGCCGATGTCTCTGAGAAATTTAATGCAAAATGCGTCAAAATTACGGGTGCCGCACGTATCGCTATTATTGGTCTCAAAGAAGAAGATATTGATTTGGCATGGGAAGAACTTGGATTGGCAAAAGGCGCGGCTGTGGGATTATGTGTTCGGAGTATTCGAACCTGTCCAGGAACAACCTTTTGTAGGCTCGGGAAACAGGATGCCGTTGGAATTGGAATGAAAATGGATGAAAAATATCATTCCTTTCAGCTCCCTGGAAAATTCAAAATGGCAGTATCTGGATGTAAGCTGAGCTGTGCTGAATCGTGGGTGAGAGATATTGGCTTGATCGGGGATAGAGACGGTTGGATTGTTACGATTGGTGGCAATGTAGGATCTCAGCCCCGTATCGGCAAGGAATTAGTTAGTGGCCTTGATGATGAGGCCGTTCTCAAGGCCGTTGAGGATGTTGTGAATTATTATAAGGACAATGCAAAGGGAGGTGAACGCCTCGGAAAAATGATTGAAAGAGTCGGTATAGAGCCTTTTGC
>RCNC010000229.1_pt1 | contig 33548 bp, 25 predicted proteins | sample 2041301 | NCBI WGS metagenome assembly RCNC01 (sample SAMN09708231, study PRJNA481090) | Marine sediment metagenome, whole genome shotgun sequencing project. | biome: marine sediment; feature: ocean; material: sediment; isolation source: Sewage treatment plant 13A marine sediment (STP13A) ... | reverse complement strand
AGGCTTGCGAATCCTGAGGAATGAGGCGTACTTACGGTACGCCGCAGTGACGAAGGATGAAGCGTAACGCAGATATCGGACTTTTTACGGATCCGTCAACTTTTATGCCGGTTAAATCGGATGTCAGGGAGTTGAAGGGAATCTTGCCTAAACCCAAGCAACCGGTATCCGTGGACGCGATGAATGCGGCAATCGCAGAAGGCGGGAGCGGACGATGATCGATCTTGTCACCAATGTCCTCGTTCGTTATCTGGCCAATGGATGTGACTATACCGTGACTTTCGATAAAAAGGCCTCGGCAGGTACTGGTTATCGAATCTTGGGATAGCTGGGTTTTTGCCAGCAATATCCTAACCGGACATCGCTGATTATTCTTAAACGATTCCGGTGCACCGCCTGTCATGGGTTCGATCAAGAAAGGCGCGGGGACTACTGCCGATACGGATCCGCGGTGATGCCGTAACGGCGCATGATCTGTTGAAGCGCCTGGCGCTCCAGCCCGCAGGCTTTGGCCGCCTGGGTGACGTTTCCCTGGCTCAGGGTAAGCATGTGCCCGATATAGGCGGCATTGAAGGCACTCAGATTGTTCTCTTTGGCCGCTTTGTAGGGCAGGTCCAAAGACGGTGAGATCTCAGCGATTGCCCCGTTTGCAGGCTTTCGCGTGATGCCTACGTCCGTGGGCTTAATTTCCTCGGCAGCGGAAAACAGAATCCCCTGCATGATCATGTTCTCCATCTGACGCACATTGCCCTCCCAGCGGCGGCCGATAAAAATGTCCATTAATTCCGTAGAAAAACGCTTAAGGGGCTTGTCCAGCTTGGTGCAGTGCTTTTCCAGCAGGTGATTGGCGATCAGTGGGATGTCCTCAGGACGTTCACGAAGCGGCGGCAATTTGATGGGAAGGACGTTGAGGCGGTAGAAAAAATCCTCTCGGAAATCACCCGATTTGATTTTTTCAGCCAATGGCTGGTTGGTGGAAGCGATAATTCTTACATCCACGTAGATTGGCCGGGCGTCGCCCAGTGATTTGATCTCCTTTTCCTGCAGAACCCGCAGTAGTTTAGTCTGGATCGTGGGCGTGATGTCTCCGATTTCATCCAGGAATATGGTACCGCTGTGGGCTTCCTGGAACAGACCCTTCTTATCCCGGGTGGCATGGGTAAACGCCCCTTTCTTGTAGCCGAACAGCTCGCTTTCCAGAATCAGCTCCGGAACGGTGGGGCAGTTCACGGCGATAAAGGGGCGTTTGCTGCGATTGCTCAAGGCGTGGACCGCCCGGGCGACCAGATCCTTGCCGGTTCCCGATTCGCCGGTGATCAGTACGGTGAGTTCGTTTTTGGCAACCATCTGGATGGTTTCGTACACCCGCTGCATCTTGGGGCTTTTTCCCACCAGTTCCTGGAACATATCCGTAGCGTGGCATTCATGCTGCAATCTCAGGTTCTCTTTGAGCAGGCGGCTGCGTTCGAAGGCTTTTTCCAGCCGCATGACCAGTGCATCGTGATCGAATGGCTTGGTGACGAAATCATAGGCGCCTCGTTTCATGGCCTCCACGGCCATCTCGATGTGCCCGTATGCGGTCATCATCACCACCGTAACCTCTTCGCCGCGATCGGCTTTAACCCGTTCCAGAACCTCGAGTCCGCTGATGCCCGGCATTTTGATATCTGCCAGGACCAGGTCGTAGTCGGTGGCACGCAGCATTTCCAGGGCCGCTTCTCCCGAGGATGCGGTATCTACCTGACAGTCCAACTCGGGCTCCAGACTGCGTTTCAGCAGGGTGAGCATATCCGGTTCGTCATCAACGATAAGAAGATTCTGTGCCATGGTTTATCTCCCTGAAAGCGGGGGTGAGACGGGCAGGGACAGTGTAAAGGCAGCGCCCTGGCCGAGTTCACTTTTTACGGTAATGTTGCCGCCGTGCCCCTTGATAATGCCGTAGCTGACCGAAAGCCCGAGGCCTGTGCCTTCGCCGGTGGGTTTGGTGGTGAAAAAGGGATCGAAGATCCGCAGCAGGTTTTCTTTTTCAATGCCGTGCCCCGTATCCGACACCTCCACCGTGATGCGCCTGGCCGACTCATTGAGCCCGGTGGCAATGGAAATGGTGCCTTTCTGGTCCACCGCATGGATGGCATTCATCAACAGGTTGATGAGCACCTGCTTGATTTTTTTTTCATCCATGAGCGAGGGTGGGAGATCGGGTGCGAAAACGGTTTTGATCTGGATATTTTCCAGGTTGCTGTGGTGACGCACGAAACCGATCACCTCGTCAATGACGGCGTGGATGTCCAGGTTCTTTTTCTGGGGGCTGGATGGCCGGGCAAAATTGAGCAGGTCTTCCACGATGGCCTTGCAGGATTTGACATGTTTTTCAATCGTTTTCAAATCGTTAAAGCGGTCCGACCGAGGTTCTTCACCACGCAGCAGAAGTTGGGTGTAGCCTAAAATGATGCCCAACGGATTGTTGATCTCGTGGGCGATCCCGGAGGAGAGTTCACCGATGGAGGCCAATTTGTCGGCCTGGGCCATCTGTTTTTGCATCAGCCGGCGCTGCTCGATATCCTTGATCAGAAAATGTATGGTTTCACCCTCCTCGGAGGGACTTTTGGCCAGGCTGCCGGAAAGCAGCATCCGGCGCCGGGTGCCGTCTTTCAGGGCCAGGTCGAACTCTTCACTCGAGATAAATCCGCGAGCCTCGATTTGTCGACTGATTGCATCCCAGTCGGCGGGGCCGGATAAAAAATCCTGGAAAGCGAATCCATGGATCTTGTCCTCACTATCGGCTGCATTGAAGCCGACCAGGCTCCTGCCCGCCGGGTTCAGGTTGAGGATCTGGCCATCCTTGCGCGTCACCAGGATCATATCTTTGGAAACTTCGAAAATCCGTCGGTACTTCTGTTCCGAAATGACCAGGGCCTCGGTGCGCTTATCCACCAGTTGCTCCAGGTTCTGGTTGAGGTAGAGCAATTCTTCGTGGGCATTCTGAAGCGCCTGGCGGTCCTTTAAAATAGTACCGTAAATCGCCCACGTCCGTTCGAAAAAGAGGGTGACCGATCCCACCATGACAAAGGTAAAGGTGTTGATGGCACCGGAAAAGGGCTGTATGGCCGTCCACAGGTCCGGCCGATTGGACAGCAGGAAAATCTGTTTGACCAGGTGACCGGCGGACCGGGAAATGGCAAAGACGAACAGCGCCAGGCATACCCACAACAGGTAGGTGACGATGATGTTATTGGGGTCTTTCCGCTTAAGTTGCAGACACAGTCCGAAACTCAGAAATGCGAAGACAATCATCAGGATAGAACCGACCACATCCACCGACCAGATCGGAATCAGGGAACCGTTCATTACCGGACACCCTTGCCGGATTCAACCGGCCCCACCTCTTTGAGCATGTGGCGTAGCCCCAGCATCAGGAAGATCATGGCCGGCACACACAGTAGGTGATCCAGTTTTGCCAGGTAGTAGACGGCCGCCAGCCATGTGCGGCCGCCGGTGGCCACGACCCGGATCCGCCAGTCGCCGAGATTGTCCACCCTGACGGCCTGGATCTGCTCATCCAGAAAGTGCACCAGCAAAGTGTCCACATTCCAGAGAATGAAGAACAGTGCGGCATACTGGATGTAGCGCCATCCGGGCACTTTCACCAGCCCCGCTTGCCTGAGCCAATAGATCAGCAGCATCATTGAAAAGAGGAAGAACAGGTGGGCGAACTGGTGGACCCACACGCCTTCGATGCCGGTGTGGCCCTGGGTGGCCAGGGCGGGACTAACTGCTGCCACCACCAGAAAAAGGATCGATCCAACAAGGTTGATAATGATTGATTTAGGTTTCATACGTCCAAAAGGACCCTATGTATAAGCCAATATTTGCAAGGCTTCTGCTTCAGGTGGTACCTGAACTGCTCTGCCAGTTGGAACCATCGTGGAAAACCATTCGGGTTTGCCGATACGATAAATTGGACGGAGGTTCAGTCTGCAGAACCGTCGGACGGCGTTGCTTCAGTTCCCGAATCGACGTGCCCGGTCTTTTTTTTATCGATATGCTTTTTAAGAACGATACCGATGATAAACCATGCCAGGAAAACCAGAAAAAGGGATATCACAAACCAGAAAAAGGCACTGATGATGACGGGATCGCTGGCTTCACGTGAGAACTTAAAGATATACGCCTGTCCGACATGCTGGTTCAGGTTCTCGGGGGAATAAGCTCTGTTGATGTACGCCGCTGTCAGGAGAATCGGCAGGATTGAGGTGATGATGCTTTTTAAAAACCCCTCAAAAAAGTAGTCGTAGTAGGCTTTATTGAGATGGGCCTGATCAATGTTTCTTGCCAGTGCTTTGCCTTTTTCACGATCTTCGCCGGCCATGGCTTCTTTTCGCAATTCAAACCAGTGTTCGTAGTTTTCTTTCAGTTCAGCATATCGTTTGGTGTTGTATACCCTGGCCAACAGTTTGGTAAAAGCGACCAGCACCACCACCAGTATCAAAATTACCATCGCCGGGCCGATGCGATGGTTGAGCGGTGCCAGGATAGCGTCCAGCAAGGCGGCGATATGTTCGCACCCATTGACGATTTTATCCCACACCAGGTCCAGGAATTCATCCATTGTTGACGGTCCCGTAAAAAGTCCGATATCTGCGTTACGCTTCATCCTTCGTCACTGCGGATTACCGTAAGTACGCCTCATTCCTCAGGACTCGCAAGCCTTGATCTCGGGCTTTTTACGAAACCGTCTGGAATGCGACTTTTTACGTGTTCATCCATTGTTATTCCGGCGAAAATGCAGCAGCAGCCCTTTGTTATGGCCGTATTGTTGAAAACAAAAAGGGGGAAGGCGGATGCCCTCCCCCATCATTATCCTATCCTATCGATTAGATCCAGATCTCAATTTTGAAGAACCGGAAAAACAGGAAGAACAAGGTGATGGCCAGAACTACCTTCAGTGTTTTTTCGCTGAAGAGCTTTTGTGCCCGGCTGCCCAGCATACCGCCGACAAACCCACCAATGATAATGGAGATCATCAGCCACAGGTCCGGATAGTAACCAGTCATCATGTACCCGATAAAGGAGCCGATACTGGAAAAGGAGGTACCGATGAGCGAAATCGGAACGGCCACATACATGGGCAGCGCGCCAAGCGTCGTCATCGCCGGCACCAGCAGAAAGCCGCCGCCGATGCCGAAAGATCGGGATACCACACCAATGGCCAGGCCGAGGATGGCGAAAAGCAGGGGATTGATTTTGAACTCTTCACCCCAGAACTTGAACCGGTAATCCACCAGACTGCTCTTGACCGGTTCGATTTTGCCCATCTCCACGGAAGAGCCTTCAGATTTAGCCTTGGCCACGGCATCGTTGAACTTTTTCACCATGGCTTTGATGTTTTTGCGTTTTTCCATCAGTTTCGGCGACAATTCGCGCAGGGTCTGGATGCCCATGATTACGACCAGGACGGCCAGCCACTCCTTGTAGGCCTTAAGGGGCAGGACGGCAGACACATACTTGCCCAACCAGATGGAGCCGATGAAGATGCCGAGCCCGAATGAGAGCCCAATCGGCCACGCGACGCGCCGTTCCACCACCGCATAGCGATAGAACGAACCCAGAGGTGAGAAAAGGGTCAGCGCCATGTTGGAAGGCTTTAAAACATTGGCGGCGTTGATGCCCACAGGACCGGCGGTTTTAACGACCAGTACCTGGAATGCTGCCATGAGCATGCCGCCGGCAGCGCCGATCATGGAGAAATAGGTGCCGACGAGAATGGCGCCGAGGGTGATCCAGATGGGGTTCATGTAACGATAGGCTTTGCTCAGCCAGAAGCCATTGCCGGCAATGCTGTAGGAACCACTTTTTTCGCCGTTGACGTACACGTCGAACCCGGTGTCCGGTGCGGTGTGGCGGTAGGATTTAAAGGTCGCCGTGAATTTACCTGTGGCTTTGTCCAGTTTGATGGACGTTCCCTTGTCCCAGTATTTGCCGCTCGTGGCATAATCGGTAATCACCGTGCGGGAAAATATTGTCACCTTTCCTACTTTATTTCCTTCTTTGACGATGGTGTTGATGCCGTAGCTGGACTCGTTGGCATACCTGAGAAAATTCCACTGTTCCTCGGTCTGGATGGGACCCAGCATAGCCTGTGCGGCCGGATCGACTTCGGCGAATTTCTTTTTCAGGTAGTACATGGTGGTGTTGTAGATGCCCCCGCCCTTGCCCAGGAGTACTGAGGGACCACCGAATTTCTTTTTCCCCTCCATGCCGAAGGCATCCGGATTGTTGGTGATCATGTAGTACATCGGAGGAATCTTGGTGTCCGCGCTGAAATTGGCTTTCTTCATATCCTTTTTAAAGCGTTTAACTTCATGCGCGCCATCGGTATCCTGTGTGGCAAACTCCTTTTGTTGCGCCACCGCGATGTATAACTCCTGACCGGGTGGGATCATACCTTCAATGCTGACCATATCCCCTGCCTTGTATTCGCTTGAGGAAATGGTGGCTGCGGCACTGCAGATACCGCTTACCGCGAAAATGGCTATTACTGTGACCATAATAGCTGGGAATAATACTTTTTTCATTATCAACCTCCTCTAAGAAAAATTAAAAATCGCCCTCCTGTCGGGCAAGCCGTTAAAAAAAGTGCAATACCTTTATTGCATCCAAACCAATTCGAATTGCTGTCGGTGCAAAAAAACCATCAACGGAGGGGAACCTGCCGCTGGAGTTCTTTGTACTTTACTGCCAGGACCCCACCGGACCATCCGCCGACGATACCGGTGACGGTTGCAACCAGCCCCTGGGAAGCGGACACCAGAAAAAAACCACCCAATTGCATGCATAAGGCGTTGACCGAAATAAATGAACCGAGTGCCACCATGGTTCCCACAGCCGCAGCCATCGTTTTTTTTCGTTTGATTTCATCATCAGTGCGTTCGATCAGCATATAGCCGGAGATGGCCGCATTGGCGCCCACAATTATGGGCAGAAGGATGGACAGAGTTTCCAGACTCATGATGCCGCTGAAAAATCCAGCCAGAATCAAAGTGCCGATCGTGCCAGCAAGCATGCTCCAGCCAAAAGACTGGATGGCCGGGAGGGCAATAAGGATAAGGACAAAGGCTTTTTTCATCGGGTTCCTCCGCAGGGGATCTTGCATCACTTACCTTAAAAAGTATGCAACTCACCCCATGAAATAATATCCACATTACAGCAAAGCTTGTGCCATCGGCAGTCAGCCCTTCCAACAGAATGTTGATTTGACGATAACCTTAAGAAATTTAATGAAATCCAAAATTTATAAGCCCAGTTCCAAAAGATTTATACTGAATCCACCAGTCAGATATTCCATGCAATGGTAGCAGGTGGCGCAATAAAAAAAATGCGGTTGATGCAATTGGCGCCCTGTCTCCGGTCTTTCTGCCGGAAGGAACATTGCCTCTAAAATGTTGCGCTGCAACAAAAATAATGCATTCAATCGAATTTTTTTCGATCCATGTGTTAATTTGCAGTTGATAACACAAATTATTTTTAATATCATCAATATGATACGGATTCTCAAAATCAATCGTCATGCCGATATTCGAACGGCATTATGGTACGTATGTTGCTTTAAAAGGCAAAGCTAGTAATCCATGGGAAATGTCAACCCTGTCAACTCCGCATGAAGGGCTGAAGGGAGGTCGGATGATGCCCCGCGATCGGAAAACGTATCCCATAAATGATAGTTTAAATTGCTATTTTCTGGAGGCCAAGTATGGAAAAAGAAGTTTTTAGTCTCTGTTTTATGTGTTCGATCCGTTGTCCCATCAAGGTCAAGGTCAAGGACGGGCAGGTGACGTGGATCGAAGGGAATCCCCATGTGGCCGGCATGGAGGGCAGCCTGTGCCCCCGCGGTGCCGCCGGGACGTCGCTGCTTTACGACCGCCAGCGGGTGCAGAGCCCGATGATCCGCGTGGGTGACCGGGGATCAGGAAACTGGCGCAAGGCCAGCTGGGACGAGGCCCTGGACTACGTGGGTGACAAGCTGAAAGCGATCATCGACCAGCACGGCGGCCACAGCGTCGTTCTGGGTGAACGGACCCAACTGGCTACCCATGTGAGCAAGACCTTTTTAAAGGCCATCGGTTCTCCCAATCATTTTACCCATGATGCACTGTGCAAGGGGTCTGTCAATACGGCCTGCCGCTCTCTCTTCGGCCTTACCGACGGCCAGATCGGCATCGATTACCGCAACACCCGGCACATCGTGCTTTATGGCCGAAATATCTTCGAGGCCATCTCGGTCAAGGAGGTCAACAACCTGATGGCCGCCATGGAAGAGGGGGCCAAAATGACCTACATCGACCCCCGCGTCTCGGTCACCGCCACCAAGGCGCACCGCTACTGGATGATTCGCCCGGGCACCGACCTGGCCCTCAATTACGCTCTGATGCATGTGATTCTGGACGAACGGCTTTACGATGCCGCATTTGTGGACCGATGGGTGCACGGGCTGGCCGAACTTCAGGATTTTGTCGCACCCTATTCTCCCCAGTGGGCGGAAACGGAGACCGGCATTCCTGCGGCGGAAATCGTGGCCTTGGCCCGGGAACTGGCCAAGGACCGGCCGGCAGTGGCTTTCCACTATGGTTATCGTGGCGCCAGCCACACCAATGAGATCTACCTCAGACGATCCATCCTCATGCTCAACGCCCTGATGGGCTCCATTGAGACCAAGGGTGGGATCTTCTTTAAAAAAGGTCCCGGCGAAGCGGGCGGCAAGGCGGCCCGCAAGCTGGTGGAGCAGGATTTCCCGAAAATCGACGTGCCGCGTTTCGATAAGGCCGGGACACCCGACTTTCCGCTGCCAGACCCGGCCCATGGGGTTCCCCATCGACTTCCCCATGCCATCCTGAACGCCGATCCCTATCCGATCAAGGCCCTGTTCAATTTCCGTTTTGAGCCGCTCATGTCCATTGCCGACACCGAACTGACCCGCAAGGCCTTGGACCAGCTGGATCTCATTGTTACCATCGACATCAACTACAGCGATATCGCCTGGTACAGCGACGTCATCCTTCCTGAATCCACTTACCTGGAACGCACCGACTGCATCCAGCAGGCCAATGGCCTCAAACCCCAGATGTTTCTGCGTCGACAGGCCGTGACCCCGCGTTACGACACGCGGGACGGAGCCATGATCCTCAAGCAGATTGCCGACCGCATCGGCACCGGCAACTATTTCCCCTATGAAAATATGGATGAACTGGTTCGCTGGCAGTTGGAGGGCACCGGATTCACCATGGAAGACTTTGATGCCAAAGGGTTCGTGGCTTATGGGAAAAAGCAGATTTTCTGGGATCGGATGGATGGCCTCAAGCTCAAGACCCCGTCCAAGAAGATCGAGTTCAAGTCTTCACTTCTGGAGGACGCAGGGTTTGAATCTTTTCCGGCTTACGAACCGATGCCCTCGGCAGAGCCGGGCAAGTTCCGGCTGGTTACCGGCCGGGCGGCCCTTCACACCCATGTATCCACACAGAATGTGGAATACCTCAACGAGTTGTGCGGGGAAAACCTGTTGTGGATCAACAACCAGAAAGCCGCCGAACTGGGCATTGCCGACCGGGCCATGGTGGAGATTGCCTCCAGCCGCCACAGCGGCAAGATGCGTGCCTATGTCACCGACCTGATCCATCCGGAGTGTGTCTTCCTGCTGCATGGGTTCGGGCACCAGGCCAAGCGGGCGGAGCGCTCCTATAACAAGGGTGTCAGCGATGCTGCCCTTCAGGAGAACCTCTACGACAAGGTGGGCGGAAGCCCCGCCTATCACGATACGTTTGTCAATGTGAAGGCCGCCTGACAGGCCGATTTTCCAACCGGGTATTGCTGTCGGAGCGGTTCCCGAGGGTTATAAATAGGATGCGAGGATTATGAGCCAATACTATCTGTTTCAGGATACCAAAAAGTGCATCGGATGCCATGCCTGTGAAGTGCAGTGCAAGGCCAACAAGAATCTCCCAATCGGCCCCCGGCTGTGCCAGATCATTCAGGTGGGGCCGAAGATGATCGGCGGGCTCCCGCGGGCCGCCTATATTTTTATGCCCTGTTTCCATTGTGAAAATCCCTGGTGTGTGGCCGCCTGCCCCACCGGTGCCATGCAGCAGCGCAGCAGCGACGGTATTGTTTTTGTGGACCACAACCTGTGCGTGGGCTGCAAGACCTGCATTTCCGCCTGCCCCTGGGGGGCGCCCCAGTGGAATCCGGAAACCGGCAAAGTGGTCAAGTGCGACTATTGCAAGGATCGCGTGGACCAGGGGTTGAAGCCCGCCTGCGTGACCACCTGTACCACCCACTGCCTGAAATTCGGCAAGGTGGAAGATATGACCCAGATCCGCCGGGATCGCCATGCCCAAGCCATCGCTTCGCTGGAGCACTGTGCATTCTGACGGATTCAACTGTAACCAAATTGATTTTTATCGATGTTCCTAGCACCCATACCCCTCCCTACCGATCCCTCCGGGTTAACCCCGGGGGGATCACTCCTCTTATGGCCAGGGCCGCAGGCGCCTGCTGTTTAAACCCGGCCATCGCATGAGCAATAGCAGGGGACCGATGGGTGGCAAGAGGTCATTCATGACTATTAGCCAATGTCCGGTCACCGAAAGCATTCACTTTATCGATGATGTTATCGGCAAGGGCGGGTTGACGCACCCGAGAAGCCGGCGTATCGCCGAAGAAATTCACAGCCTTTTGGATGACGTGGCCTGGGGACGTGCCGGTGACGATCATCTGCCGGCCGTCCTGGTGCTGATCCAGGACCTGCTCCAGGACGCCGATGAGTCTGAAGGCTACCGGTTGGGCGAACACCTTCACCAGACCATGCAGACGCACGGTGAAGTGTTCGAAAGCCATGTGAAGACCCACAACTGCCCCACCGAAACCTGCGAGTGGCTGACACCGGCACCTTGCCAGATGGCCTGCCCGGCGGGCATCGACGTTCCCACCTATGTGACCCTCATCGGCCAGGGGCGGGACGCCGAGGCCATCGAAGTGATCCGGCAGGACAACCCCTTTCCCTGGGTATGCGGCCTGGTGTGCACCCGGCCCTGTGAGTTCATGTGTGTGCGCGGCCGCATGGACACCCCGGTTTCCATCAAATTTCTCAAGGCCTTTGCCGCCGAAAGGGCCATGTCGGAAGGCACATACCGCAACCCGGAAAAAGGGCCGGATCAGGGCAAACGAATTTGCGTGATCGGGGCGGGACCCGGCGGCCTGAGTGCAGCTTACTACCTGGCCCTGAAAGGGTACGGGGTTCACGTGATCGAGGCGCTGCCCACCGCCGGCGGCATGATCATGGTGGGCATTCCCCGCTACCGCCTGCCTAGGGAGGTGATCGACCGGGAAGTGGCCATGCTGGAAGAACTGGGCGTCACTTTTGCGTTCAACACCCGGTTCGGTGAGGATGTCACCCTGGACGATCTGAAGTCCCAGGGCTATGCTGCCTTTTTCTTTGCCATCGGGGCCCATAAGGCCTATAACTTAGGAATTCCGGGGGAAGCTGATTTTCCCCAGACGCTGGAGGCCATCGATCTCCTTCGCCGGGTGGCTTTGGGTGAGCGGCGCGTGCCGGGAAAACGGGTGGTGGTGATCGGGGGCGGCAACGTGGCCACCGATGCCGCACGAACCTGCATGCGTTTAGGCTGTCCGGAGGTGACCATTGCCTATCGCCGGACCCGTCACGAGATGCCGGCCGATGAGGAAGAGGTGGAACAGGCTGAGGAGGAGGGCATTCATTTTTCTTTTCTGACCATTCCGTCCAAAATTGTTGGAAAAGATAACGCGATTACCGGGTTGAGCTGTGTCCGTGCCAAGCTGGTGAAACGGGAAGGCAGCAGTCGCATGTCTCCTGTTCCGATTCTGGACAGTGAGTATGTTATGGATGCCGACGTGGTGATCAGCGCCATCGGCCAGAAAGTGGACCAACTCTGCATGGGTGAACTGCAAACCATGGGCTGGACGAGACGGGGCACCATCGATGTCAACATGGTTACCATGGAAACCGCTGTCGAGGGAATCTTCGCCGCCGGCGATGCGGTAACCGGACCGGCCACGGTGATCGAGGCCATCGGCGGGGGTAAGCGGGCCGCCGAGGCCATTGACCGATACCTGCTGGGAATACCGCAACCCCAGATGCCGCCTGTTCCCGTTCGTCGCCGCCGGGAAGCCTGCATCGAGCTGCCGGCCAGCACCAAAACGGTCATCAAGCGGCCCACCATGGACATGTTGAACATGGATCGGCGACGCACCACCTTTCAGCAGGTGGAGTTGGGTTACACCGAAAACATGGTTCGTGAGGAGGCCCGCCGCTGCCTGCGGTGCGACATTTGCCGCCGTTGCGGCAAATGCGTGGAGGTCTGCCGGGACAAGATGGGCATCAGCGCCCTTGAAATGGGATACCTGGACTTCGACCATCCCGGTCTCACGGATCTAAGGGTTACCGAGGAGCGTTGTATCGCCTGCGGGGCGTGTGCGGCCAACTGTCCCAACGATGCCATGAAAATAGAGGACCGGGGCGATGAGCGGCTGCTGCTGCTCTGCGGTACCATCCTCAACAGACAGAAGTTGGTCTACTGTCACTCCTGCGGTAAGGCCATGGGGCCCATGAAATATCTGGATTATATCCGCAAGCGTACGAAATCGGTAACGCAGGTCCCCGACGATGCACTGATCTGCGACAACTGCGCCCGAACAAAGACGGCCAGATTTAACGTTCATACGCTGCCGGTCTAGATCTGCTAATGCTGCTCGATGCTAAAATAGAAAACTGAACACGGAGGGGTGAGATCGCTTCGCTCCATTCATTGAAATAAATAACAATATTCAAAAAACAAATCACAAATAAATCACAATAACCAAATTTCAAATTCCAAACCATACGAAATATTGAACGATTGGGTTTGAGATTTCGATATTGAAGTTTGGAATTTCCCTACGGCGTTGTGCTTATTCGTCATTCATCTGTTTGGCAGCGATCCGAATCAGGAGAAAAGCATGGTTTTCCGAAGAGGCCAGAAAATTGAAGTTTTCAAGCGCAGCAACGACGAGAGCTGGGAAGCCTACATGGACCGGTTCGTCGGCCTTCACGGCATCATCACCGATCCGGATACGGCGATCAACGATCCGGATGCGCTGGTCGAAGTGAGCCTGGACGGCAAAGGGACGCACCGGCTTCCCCAGGACTGTATGCGCCCCATCGACAGTTGAGGCGTTAAGACAAGTCATTTGGACTGCGTTATCGGTCGTCGCCGTATTACCCATACGGCTTCCTTCCTCTAGCCTTGCCAAATTACTTGTCTTAACGCCTCAACGCTGAGCGATTAAAATTATTGCATATTTAAGGAGCGTGACAGGCATGCGTGTTCAGGATGTGATGAATCAAAAGCGCCGGGTGGTTCACACTATCCCGGCACAGCGGACCGCCGAGGATGCCATTGTCCAGATGACTGAACACCGGACATCCGCGCTCATCGTTATGGACGGTGGGACACCGGTGGGCATTTTTACCGAGCGGGACGTCCTGCGGTGCCACGTGGCCTGGCGCCACCGCCTGTTTCGGGATATGCCCCTTTCCGAAGCCATGACCCACAAACTGATCGTGGCCCAACCGGAAGACCTGGCCAGCAGCGCCATGGCCATGATGATCAAAGCGGACATCCGGCACCTGCCAGTGGTTCAAGACCAGCAGATTGTGAGCATGCTCACCATTTCCGACCTGGTGAAACACCATGTGGGCGAATTGACTGCCGAATTGCACTACCTTCAAGAATATATCACTGACCTTCAGGACGCCGTACAGGATTAAAGATATGATTACGACAATTATCGATGGGACTTCCTACCCGGCCGAAGAAGGTCAGACCGCTCTCCAGGTGACCCGGGAAAACGGAATCAGCATCCCGACCCTGTGTTACCATCCGGCGCTGAAGCCCTCCGGGTCATGCAAGCTTTGCGCGGTTGAGGTGACCGGACGGACCGGCGGCCGACAGATCGCCATGCTGTCATGCATCCTCAAGATCTCCGATGGGCTCGAATTCAAAACCACCGGCCCCATTGTGGACACCGCCCGCAAAAAAGCCTTCAAGAATTTGCTGCGCATGGCGCCCCAATCGGCACAGCTGCGCCAGATGGCCATGGCTCATGGGGTGGATCTCGGACCGCCGCCGGACGGATGCGTGCGTTGTCGTCTGTGCATCCGCGTGTGCAAAGAGATCGTCGGTGCGGGCGCCCTGAAGATGAAGAAGGTTGACGGGGTCAGTTGCGTGGTTCCGGAGACGGATCGATGTATTGGATGCGGCACCTGCGCCAATATATGCCCCACCGCTGCGATCCAGGTGGAAGACATTGAGAACGTCCGCACGGTTATGATCCGGGATGAGCTGATTGGTAAGCACCCCCTGGAGCGTTGCGAGGGTTGCGGCCGCTGGTTTGCCACCACGCGTTTCATCGACTACATCGAGCGCCGTACCGCCCCCCATCCCCATGTGAAGGAGACCCACAAATACTGTCCCACCTGCGCCAAGCTCTTTTCGGACCGGACGCGGGCGCTGGCCGACCATTCGGTGAAGACGCGTATGCCCGGTCATTGAAAATTGGCGGTTTCGTATAAAGCCCGATATCTGCGTTACGCTTCATCCCTCGTCACTGCGGAGTACCATATGTACGCTGCCTGCGGCACCCGCGATAGCGGTATTCTGGGGGTTCGCAAGCCTTGATCTCGAACTTTTAAGAAACCGTCTATAACGCGACCTTTTACTAGTTTATCAAACTTGAAATGGATCCATTAAAACGAAAAAGCCTCTTCCATTGTGGAAGGGGCTTTTATTTTGTTTCGTTCGCCTGACTTTTAGATTTGAAGCCAGGAGTCGGAGTACAGGGTGTTGCCGAGGATGACGTCCACGGTCTTGGCGTAGTCCAAAAGCTCTTTAGAAAGGCTGGCGCGATCGGGTTCGGTACCGTCCAGCATGCCGTAGATCAGGTCAACGATATCCTGGCGCTCGCCCTTGCAGATGGCGGTCTGCTGCTCGTCGCGCGGGTCGGTGATAATCGACTCCATACCGCATTTCATCAGCATCACCGTGTAGGTCTGGTTCAGGATGGGGCGCAGGTGGTCGGGCGGTCCATTGGAGATGTTGGACAGGCCGCAGGTGCTTCTGGCGCCCGGGGCCATATCCGGAATCATCTTCTGGAACTCCATCAGGCTGATGGCCTGGGGCTGCTGGATGTTCACCGGGGTCACGATGCCGTCTACCCAGATCTTTTCGTTGGGGATGCCGGCTTCGTTGGCGAAATAGAGCAGTTCCACACACAGGGCGGCACGCTCGTTCTCATCGCGGGGCAACCCGTCGGGGCCCCACATCAGGGCGACGAAATCGGCGTTGTATTCGGCGGTCATGGGCACCATGCGCTCGTAGCGCTCCGGGCGGCACATGATGGAGTTGACGATGTGCGGGGTGCCGGCAGGGATCTGCTTGATCACCTTCAGGGCCGCTTCGATGGCGTCGATGTTGGAGGTGTCCAGGGCCAGGGGCAGATCGGGAACCACATCCTGAACCACCTGGACCACCCATGGCATCAGCTCGTGGCCGTCTTTCTTGGCGGGACCCAAGTTGATGTCGATGTAATCCATTCGCTTTTCCTTCTGGAAAAGGGCCTCTTCCTGGATCGGTTTGGCATCCCGCTCCTTGAAGGCGCGGCCGATCTTTGTTGAAATGACATTCAAACTTTCGCCGATGAGTATCATACGACATTCCTTTCTTTTTCTCGGCATCATGCTCCGGCCAGTAGCCCGGCCACGGATGACGCTTTTGCCAACATGATGGCCGGCGTGCCGGCCAGGAAACGACGGTCAGGGCCGGCGCATTTAACGCCTTCCTGCCCTGACCGTTAGATCACACAGCGGTTACGCTCTGAGGAAGCCGGGGATATGAGCTGCTTCCCGGGGACCCACGGTGATGGTCCAGCCGGGCAGTTCCTCTTCCACGTCGCCCACGATGGAGGCGGCATAGCCGGGAACGACCAGTTCCTGATGCTTGATCTTGTCGGTGATGCCGCTTTTTTTAACGAACATGCCCACATCGTCGCCGGAGAACTTGCCGGCTGCCCAGGCGGTGAGTACGGACAGCCCTTCGGAGTCCTTGATCAGCAGCCAAGTGGGTACCTTGCTGGCCTCGATCTCACCGGAAACGATGAAGTAGGTCAGGGCAAAGTTGGTGGTCACCAGCACGCGTGAATTTTCGTCGGGGTTGTTGACAGGGTAGATGCCCTCGGTAACGGTCATGGGCCGCTGCGGGTCGGTATAAATGTTGAGGCGCTCCAGCAGCAGCGGGAACAGACTCTCGCCGGCAAAGTCGGACATCACCAAGATACCGCCGTATTTGGCCACGTACATGGCACCCAGCATGGTCTCCGTGTCCAGATTGGAGGCCATTTCGCAGGGAAAGGCGATGGTGGGAAACCCCACAGCACGGTTGCCGTTTTTCAGGGCGGCGCGGCGGAGGGCGATCATGTCTTCGTGGCATTGTTTGGGTTCCCGTGAGCCGGGATCGAGCACCAGGTCTTTGAGGCCCATGCCGGTAAGCTTCTCCGACAGGGGAATCAGGCCTTCGATGGAATCGGCCTTGATGGCCAGGGGCAGGTCGTTTTCCTTGGCGATGGCGCCGAAGGCATCCGCATTGGCCGCGGTGGCCGCGTACATGAGCGGGCGCTTAAAGGCACAGGCCGCCACGCCGGCCTTCATCACGTCGGCATCCTCGGTCATCAGGATCAGGTTGAATTCCGATGTCTCGGCCACCTGTTTGGCCACGGCGGCAAAGGCGTCGGCGTTGCCGTCCGCATCTTTGAGGGCTACCAGCTCCGGCCGCAGGTTCAATCCCACACGCTCAAACTGCAAGGCGTTCCAGCCTTTGAGCTTGGATTCCAGGTCGGCCGCAGCGATGTCGGAACTTACCTGGGCTGCCAGCAGGGTGGGGTTGTAAAAGGTTTTTTCATGGCGGTACTGCACCGTCTCGCCACCGGTGGTGGCCTTGCGTACGCCCTTGCCCAACACTACAGGACGGATGGGGGGTGCAGAGGCTTCGGAGAGTTTTTCCCGCGCGTCGTCGGAGACGTAGGGGCAGGCGTCCAACTCTGCCTTGCCGGATGCCAGGTTCATGGCAAAGGCAAGGCAGGTGGGTACCCCGCATTCCTTGCAGTTGGTCTTGGGCAGGAGTTTGAATATCTGAATACCGGTTAATGCCATACGATTCTCCTTGTCTGTATGGGCAATTCTCCCGATCTAATAAAACCGGGGAATCGGTTGGTCTGGGGTGACGGGGCGAACGGTACCGTCCGCCCCGTCGTCTTGCCTGTTAGCCGATGATTGAATCCATGGTCAGGGCCGGATGGCCTTTTTCCTGGAGGAAGGGCAGGATCTCCTCTTCGGTGATTCCCACGGTTTCGTCTGCGATCATGTCATAAAGATTCGGTACGCCCATTGCGGCGCCCCGTTTATCGATGCGCTCCTTGAGTTCTTCCTTGAGCATCTTGGGCATCCAGACCATCCGCAGAAGGCCGCCGTCACCTAAAATAAACTTGCCCTGGGTGATGTTGAACTTGGAGTGGCCTACGAAGCCCGGCGAGGAAGCGCCACCACCCATGACACCGGCCAGGGTGGTGAATTTCATGCCGCAGGGGGTCTCCCCGGCATAGTCGCGGCCCACGGTCATGACGCCGTTGCAGGACGGCAGCATGGCGGCGATGCATTCACAGCAGCCGCAGGTGGTCATGGGGTCGGTGACCATGGAGTAGAAGTTATAGTGGGTGACGGCCCCGCGGGAGGCCTTGTAGACGAAGTCGTTGACGCCTTTCCACTGGCCCATGACCGGATCAATGCACTCGCCTTTTTCAATGGGCTGGTTGGGGCCGGTGGGGTTGATCTCAAAAGATGCCTTGCAATCCATCCAGTTGTAGGCACCGCAAAGGCCCGTTCTTTCCGGGCTCACCGAACAGACGTGGCTGGGGGCGAATGACTGGCACAGGGTGCAGGAGTAATAGATTTCCACGTCCTCGTCGGTCATTTTTTCGACACGCTCATCACGCGTTTTATACTCGGCGCGGGCGCGCTTGGTGAGTTTGTCCACGTCGGCCTTTTTGGTCATCAGGGTCACCTGGACCTTGTCCAGGATCTTGCCGAAGTCCTGGTGGAACTTGGCGTGCAGGACGACACCGATATCTTTCAGGGTAAAGCCCTTCTCGATGGCAGCTTTGCTGATACGGACCCAGGAGATGTCGCGTTGACCAATATGCATGACCCCCTGGATGTAGTTGATCAGGTGGTGGATCTGGCGCTCCAGGATCGGCTCGAAGTCGGTTTGAAATTCACGGCCGGCCACCTGGATGTAGATGCCCATGGGGAAGGTCCCGCCTTCTTTAACGTCTCCAATATCCGGACCGTCGACAATGACCTTGCCGTCTTCGATGGCGTTCATATCGGCCATCTTGACCAACTCGGTGCACTGGGTCTTGCCGCCGCCGCACTGGGCGAACAGGTCGGCGCCACGCACCCGCTCACCTTCGTAAGCCGGACCGAAGGCGCAGGGGATCTCGATGTCGGACACGATGGTCTTCAGGCCGCGAACCTCGACGCTGCGCTGGCACATCTCGTCGTGGGGTACATTAGCCACCACGTGCTCGTAGGTACAGATACCCGTGGGCAGGATTTCGGGGATGTCGGTGTCCGCCAGGGTCGGGAAACCCCAGTTGACGCAGCCGGCAGCGGCCACACCCCACTCGGTGCCGATGTCGCCCAGGGCGTTGACGAAGGCAAATACGCGGTCTTTGTTGTAGTGCAGGATTTTTTGGTGGTCACCGGGTTTGACGCCACCGAAGGCCATGGCCGCGCGGTTGGCGAACCCGAGGGCGAAGACGGCCGAGGAGATGTCCGGCCCGAAGGGAACGATACGGGTGTTCCAGCCGATCTGGACACCGGCTTCCAGGAGCTGGTCGATAAGCGTGGTGCCATTGTGGTTGGCGGCGCAGAAGATGTAGAGGCTTCTTCTCTGGTACTCTTCGACGATTTCCTTGGCGATCTCCGGATTGGGGGCGGCGCCGACCATGGCGGCAAAACCGGGTGCCGAGCCGTCCACGAACTCCACGCCGCGTTTTCTCAGGATGGTGTCGTCGGCCGGGCCCACCCAGATCTTGCCGGCATCGATGTCCGGATCCTCTTCGGGATGGTAGAAGTCCGGTTGGTCCAGGATACGCAGGGCTTCCAGGATCTCGTAAGAGAAGATGGCGGCCATGCCGGCGTCCAGCAGGGGGCCCAGGTAGGGCAGGTGGTTCTTGCCCTTGACATGCGGGGGCAGCAGGCCCCGGGCGAATGCCAGGGGTTTTTTAAGGTCTTCCAGGGTCTCCACCTTCATGCCGGTGAGCGAGTAAATTACCGGCAGGTAGTAGGCGGTGTTGGGAAATCCGATCTTGGTGTCGGCGTTGTACGTATCAAGTGCCTTTTTGTAGCGGCCTTCAGCGCTGGAGACCACTTTGTATCCACCCTGAATGGCGGCGAATGCGACTAATTTAGACATGCTATATTCCTCCTTCGTTGAGGATCTGGTTTAAACTCAATTATCCTTCCAGTGCCTGGCGGTCGGCCATATCCATCAGGACACGCTCTCTGGCCTTGTCGATGCCCAGGGCTTTGCGCTTTTTGTCGATGTGGGCGATAATGGCATGGGCGTGTTTAATGGGATCGGTGTACATATCCCACATGCCGCCGTACATATTTTCCATCTCTTTGAAGAGGTAGTCCTGGAAAACAGGTGCGCCGGTGGTCTGCAGGATACCGCCGAATACCGTATAAACGCCTGAAGAGACAAAATAGTGTCCGATGGAGATGGCTTTTTCACTCATCCACTCCGGCGCGCTGCCGGCTGCCGGCAGATCGCAAATATCATTGCCCAGCCCGCCCGCTTTGACCATTTCCGTCAGGGCCAGGAGAATACGGCTGTTGTCTACGCAAGAGCCTAAGTGCAATACCGGCGGAATACCAACGGTTTCGCACACCTCGGCCAGACCCGGGCCGCAGTAAACCGCTGCCGTTTCCGGGGTCAGCAGGCCTGCCGTGGCGCAGGCAATGGCGTTGCAGCCGGTGGTCAGGACAATAACATCATTTTTGATCAGCTCCTTGATCAAGGTGATGCACTCATTGTTGTGCTGTGACCGGGCATTGTTGCAGCCCACAACACCGGCACCGCCCCTGATTCTGCCATTGATAATGTTGTCGTTCAGGGTATAGTAGGTGCCGCGGAAGGTTCCACCCAGGTGATATTGAATGGACTCCACGCCAAAACCGGCGATCTGGGTGGCTTTATGTCTGGGAATGACCACCTCTGTCCCGCGATTCTGGAAATTGTCAATGGCCAGCTTAAGGATGCGCTTGGCATCGTCCATGGCATGATGCTCGTCAAACTCGATGTGGATGACGTTGTCCTGCTCCATCTTGGCAATGGGGTGGGTGGTGATCAGTTTGGTGTGGAAGCACTTGGCCACATTGGCCAGGTTCTGGAAAATGCACTGAACGTCCACAACCATGGCATCACAGGCGCCGGTGACGATGACCAACTCCTGCTGCAGAAAATTGCCTGCCGGCGGCACGCCGTGGCGCTGAAGAATTTCATTGGCCGTACAGCAGATTCCGCCCAGTTGGATGCCCTTGGCGCCCTTTTCTTTGGCGTAGTCCAGCATCTCTTTGGATTGCGAAGCGGCGACAATCATCTCGGAAAGCACCGGCTCATGCCCATGAACGATCACATTCACATGATCTTCCTTCATGATCCCGATGTTGGCTTCGCTCTGAAGGGGGGAAGGCGTGCCGAAAAGCACATCCTGCTGGTCGGTGGCCAGCATGGAGCCGCCCCAGCCGTCTGCCAAGGAGGCCCGGGTACATTGTTTAACCAGGTTCTTATAGTCCTGGTCTACGCCCATGTGGGTGCGGTGCATGATCTCCACGATTTCGCGGTCGATGTTTCGGGGAATAACACCATTCTTTTTCCATTTTTCATACAACGGTTTCGGCGCGCGTTTGGCATAGGTCAGTTCGCCTTCGGCCTTGCCCCACTCATTCAGCGCTTTTATACCATATTCAACGGCGATTTCGTCGATATCACGCTGTTGGACCTCGCCGTCCACCTCCACGGTGGTGGCCACATCCAGATAGGGGGCAATGGCTAGCAGTTTGGTGGTATCTTTGATCTGATAGTCATGGGTCTCTTTCCGGGCTGCACTCAGGAAGACTTCGGCCACGCAGCGACCGTGGTCGGAGTGGGCGGCGGCACCGGCGGCAACCATACGGGCGAAATTGCGTGCGGCAATGGTGTTGGCTGTGGCCCCGCACAGGCCCTTGCGGGTATCTTCACCTTCGATGCCGCCCTTGGGCAGGGGCAAGCGGCAGGGGCCCATGGCGCAGTTTTTACAGCAGATGCCCTGGATGCCGATGGCACACGGTTTCATGTTTACTGCCCGGTCAAACACAGTTTCGACGCCTAACGTCTGGGCGCGTGCGATCATTTCCTGGGTTGCAATATCAATACTAGCTGCAATGGGATCAGCCAGTTTCGGTGTTTTTACTGTTTTTTCTGCCATTAGAGGTTCCTCCTCATGTTGATTTAGGCAAGGGTTAGCGATTCAAGGTTTAGTACAGTGAGACACGTTTGTGGACCCAGTCGAGCCGGGCGAGAATCTTCTCGGATTCGCTCTTCTGCTCGGCGGCAGCGGTCTGGGGAATGACTTCGTCCGCATCCCCGGCGGTCCGTCCGGCGGCCATTTTTTCGCGTTCGGCGGCACGCTTCTGGCGCAGGGCCTCTTCGGCGGCGTCTATTTCGGCGGTGGCCTTGGCGTCGGCTTCCTTTTCCGCCTTGGCTTTGGCGTCGGCGTCGGCTTGGGCCTTGGCGTCAGCCTCTGCTTTGGCCTTGGCGTCGGCCTCCGCTTTGGCCTTGGCGTCAGCCTCGGCCTTTGCTTTAGCCTTAGCTTCCAGTTCTTCTTTTGACGGCCCGGTTTCTTCGGAAGCGAAGAGATCTTTGGGCTCGTCTGCAAACAGATCTATAGCCATGATTAAATACCTCCCAACTTCTTAAGGGTTTGTTCCAACGTCAGATTGTGCTGCTGGGCCGTGTGTTCAATATCCTCCCTGGAACAACTTTTCGCCGCCAACAGTTTGTCGAGATCGAGTCCGAGGGCGGTGGCCACTTTATCGATTTCACGAACAGGTGCTGCAGCAGCTTCCGCAGGTGCAGCAGGTGTGGTTGGGGCAGCGGACGGTGCGGCAGGCTTGGCAGCCGGTTTAGCGGCAGCCTTGGCAGGAGCGGCTTTTTTCTCTTCCTCGATGGTCAGGTCCGGTGCCGGTGCCAGGGCGGCCAGATCCACGGAGACGCCTTCCAGCCGTTTGGCGATGGGGGCGATATCGGCGGCGCTGCCACCATCCATGGCGATGTCGATGAATGCCTTGACCAGCCGGATGGCTTCGGGGTGGCGCATGATCAGGATGTCGGAACCGGCCATGAGGTAGGTGACGGCACCCACGGCTTCCATTAGGATGCCGCGTTTTTCCGGATCACCCAGGGTCGGGGCTTCGTCCACGCCCTGCTTGGCTTCCTTGCACTTCCAGATTTCGTTGGCCAGATTGTTGATGATGGGCATCTGGAGCTTGTCGTCGCCCTGGGCCATGGCAGCCATTCTGAGGCGCTCCATGACCGAGTAGCTGTACTCCAGGCCGTATCCCAGACCGCCGGTGGTGGGATCGATGATGACCCGATCCATGGGCATGCCCAGGTTTTCCAGCAGAATGTTGACCTGCTTGGCCAGGTTGACGTCGATGGGAGACGAACTGATGAGGGCGTGGCCGTAGCCCATTGCTGCGGCGCCGATGCCCTTGTGGTTCTTGTCTTCCACCGGGCCTAAGGTCAGCTGCACATCCTGGCAGTCCTCGGCGATTTTCTTGAAGACCGCCTCGTCTTTTTCGTGGTTGGCGATGCCCCAGACCACCAGAGGCACATCGATGGCGGCCAGCACCTTTTTTACGGTGGCGGAAGCATCCGCCGGGCTGGCGTCGGTGCCGTTGGGATCGATGCTTTTAAGCTGGAGCACGATAATTTCGGCGCCGTATTCTTCGACGCATTTTTTTGCCCATGCGGCCGGGTCGGAGACCACGTCCTTAAAAGGTTCTATTGCCGCTGCCGGCCACTCATCGGGCGCCATGTCCCAGATCTCCATGGCCACTTTCGGTTTGTGGGGCATTTCCCCCTCAAACTGATAGAGTGGGTAGCAGGTTTCGCCTCCGACGGTAATGGCTTTGTCGCCTTTACCGATGGAGATCGCCTTTATCGCACCTGCATAGGATTCCTTGTAGAATTCGAAACTCAAAGTTACCTCCTTATCAGCTACCGGTTAATGATTGAGGTTTGCTACAGCAATGCGGTTGTTCATTTTTCGAGTGGCAGGGTAGAACCCCGGTCACAAAATGAAAAACTCAGGCCCCCTTTCGTTTAGGTATTTTTTATATATAGTATCTACAGCGGTAGATAAAAATCCGTGGAAGAGAATAGGTGGGTATACGATAGGGTCGAGGTCAGGGTGATGGATCGTATTCTTTTTCATGCAGCACAGCATCGTCAAAACAGCCCTCTGGTGCGCAAATGATGACTCATTTGTCAGTCGGAAAAACAGATTGTGATTTGTTGCGAAAGGGCCACTGGGGCCGAGATGGCCTCCCGCTTCCCAAAGGCGGAAAACCAAGGATTACTCTTATAGGTTGAATGGTTTATTTGTCAATAGAGGAGTGGGATTAAATCCCAATTCTTACTATATTGCCTTCAGTGCGAAACGGGAATCGACGGCCATTAAAATACCTACCGGTGGAACCGCTGTTATCCTATATAGTTATGACCATATGCGCATCCGCCTGATTCCGGTCAGGACGGTTGCCGCCGCCGGGCCATGCGCTCCTTGAGCCGGGGAAACTGGTTGATGTCCGTGTGTGGCAGAAACAGGGCTGCCACATAATTATCCATGTAGGATGGGGTTTCCGACAGCTCGAAATTGGTCATGCTGCGGGTCGCCTCCACCACATCCCTGCGGATCCGGTTGGTCAAGCTGCTCATCTTGGCTCCCAGGAGGGAGCTGTTGCCGATAAAGGTGACCTTGTCCGCATCGATCTCCGGCAGCAGCCCGATGGTGATGGCCTTTTCCAGGTCCACGTAACTGCCGAATCCGCCGGCCAGGATGATGCGGTCGATGTCCTGCATGCCCATGCCCACCTCGGTTAAAAGGGTCATGCAGCCGCTGAAGATGGCCCCCTTGGCCCGGATCAGGTTTTCGATGTCGATTTCGGTAAGGGCGATGTCCCGGTCGATCTGGGTCTCGCCGGCCCAGGCCAGCACATATTCCCACACCCCGTTGTCTTTTCGAATGCGGTTCGTGGAGAGTTCCCTGTTGAACTTGCCCAGGTTGTTGATCAGGCCCAGTTCGAACATGACGGCGGTCATGATGATCAGCCCGGACCCGCAGATGCCCTTGGGGCGCAAATTGCCGATGGTCATGAGCATGGGCTCCCAGGTGGCCGGATCCAGTGAGAAGTCTTCGATGGCGCCCTTGGCCGCCCGCATACCGAATTTAATGCCTCCGCCTTCAAAGGCCGGTCCGGCGCTGCAGGCGGCGCAGGCCAGCCAGTCCCGGTTGCCGATGACGATCTCCGCATTGGTGCCGATATCCATGAAAAGGGTCAGCCGATCGTCCAGATACATCCCCGACCCCATGACCCCTGCCACGATATCACCACCCACGTAGCTGGAAACGGCCGGATAGACCAGGGCCGTGACGTGATCCCGCAGATCCAGGCCGATATCCACCGCCCGGATGGGCGGGTAGAGTGTGGACGCCGGCACGTAAGGGGAGCGGCGGATGTAGCGGGGATTGACCTTGAGCAGCAGCTGGGTCATGGTGGTGTTGCCGGCCAGAGTGATGGCGGCGATATCGTCCGGATCCACCTTGGCGCGGCGAACGATCTTGCCGATGATGGTATTGATGGTTTGCGCCACCACCTTGTGCAGGCGATCCAGTCCGTCCTCTTTTTCGGCAAATACTATCCGGCTGATCACATCCTCGCCGTAGCTGATCTGGCCGTTGAACTCGCCATGTTCGGACAAGATCTCCCCACTCTTCAGGTCGATGAGCTGGCCGTAGATGGTAGTGGTGCCGATATCCATGGCGATAGCATAGTTGCGGTCGGTGGTGTCTCCGGGCTGGACGTTGATAATCTCGGTCTTGCCGCTCTCCATCACCGGCCGGGCAAGGGTGGCGGTAACCCGGAACCCGTCCTCGCGCAGCACGTCGGGAAGCTTGCGGATGACCGGCAGGCTCACCGTCAGGCGGTGCTCGTCGTGATGAAGCTTCAGGTGGCTGACCAATCGAGTGACATCGGGCAGGTGATCCTGATTGTTTGGTTCGGGCAGTTCAATGTAGACTTTCTCCACCGGCGGCAGGAACAGCCCCTGTTCCTTCAAATCGTTGAGGTCCATCTGCTGGATGGTGGCCGTGCGCCGAGGGACATAGCGCTGGCTGAGCACGCTGGCATCGACGGCCGATTCGACCGGCACACGCACCACCACATCCCCGGTAATCGTTGACCGGCAGGCAAGGCGGTACCCCTTTTCCAGGTCGGCCGGGCTTAACTGATCGCTCAGTCCCCCTTCCACCTCGCCCGCTTCCACGATGACCCGGCATTTGCCGCAGACGCCCTCACCGCCGCAGGAGGCGTTGATATGCACCCCTGCTTCCATGGCTGCCCGGATCAGATTTTCACCTTCATTCACTTTGATTTCCCGGTTGTGGGGGAGGAATTTAATGGTATGGGAGGTCATGATGATTCCTTAATTATGGGATTGAGGCATTAAGGGATTGAGGAATTAAAAGAATTCTGCCTATTCGGGTTTTGTTGTCCGCCAATCCCTCAATTCCTAAATCCGCAATTCTTTAATTATTTTTATTTTTTCATATCGTCAAACCGGTAACTCAAGGCTGCCATGCCGTCTTCCATGGCGGTGAACACATGCACCGGCAGGCTGTTGAACAGGCTGATCATGCCTTGGTTGTCAGGTGCCGTATACGCGGTAAAGCCGGCGATGCCGTTGTCCCGCGCCCCTTCAAAGAGCTTTTTCATCAACCGCTTGCCAAGTTCCTTGCCCTGCCAGGCGCCGCTGACTGAGAAGGCGACCTCAGCCAGGTTGCAGGACGGATCCAGCAGGTACTCGCCGATGCCCACCACCTTGCCGAAGCCGAACTCGCCGACCACCGCCAGAATGGTGAGGTTTTTGATGTAGTCGACCTGGGAGACGGCTCCCACATCGTCGCTGACGAAACTGGTCTTCTCGTGAAAAAAGCGTGAGACGATATCGTTTTTGTCCAGGGTGTAAAAATGTTCCTGGATCCGCCGTTCGTCAACCGGTTTGGCCGGGCGGATGGTTATCGCTTGGCCCTCCATCTCAAGCGTTTCTTCCAGGCGGAGAGGATAAACGCCGTGCAGGGAGCCCTTCATCTTTCGTTCGGCGCCGATCAGGTTCAACCGCTTGGCCTGGTGCAACAGTTCATCCCGAAAATCCGGGTGGGCGATGCTGATCATGGCCATGGCCCGCTCCTGGAGGCTTTTGCCGAACAGGTTCACGACACCGAATTCGGTGGCCACGTAGTGTACGTCGGCCCGGGGCACCACGACGGCGGTGTCTCCCAGCACGGGAACGATGCGGCTTTTTTCCCCACCCACGGCGGTGGCCGGAAGCATGATGATGCTGCGTCCCCCCTCGGACTGAAAGGCCCCCCGAATGAAATCGAGCATGCCGGTGACACCGGAAAAGTTGTTGAGCTCCAGGGCGTCGGCGGCCACCTGGCCGGTCAGGTCCATGGCCATGGCGACGGACAGAGAGACCATCTTGTTGTGGGCGGCGATGACCGCCGGCGAGTTGACCACATCTGACGGGTGAAATTCAATGGCCGGGTTGTCGTTGATGAATTCGTAAAGATTGGGCGATCCGATGGCGCTGCTGGCCACCATTTTCCCGTTGTTCAATCCTTTGCGGCGATTGGTGATCACTCCCCGGGCAAAAAGGTGCATCATTTCGTTGGTCATAAACTGAGTGTGAATGCCCAGGTCGTTTTTGTCCGAAAGCGTCATCAAGGTTGCCTGGGGAGCCGTACCCGGGCTGATTTGAAGCGTGGAGCCATCCTCGATGAGCCTGGCAATCAGCCGGGATATCGTGTTGGCTGCTTCGGATTCGGGGACGGTTGGCAGGGTCAGGATGGGCTCTTGCTTTTCAACCACCAGTTGGACATCGTTGACGTGAATGAAGCTGCGGCCCAGCACCCGGGGCATTTCCGGATTCACCTGGACGATGGTCAGATCCGCGGAGGTGGCCGCCGCCAGGGTAATATCCACGGAAACCCCCAGGCTCATCCAGCCGAAATCGTCGGGAGGTGTCGCCTGGATCAGTGCCACGTGGACCGGCAGGCGCCGGCTTTTGAACAGCCGGGGAACGGCCGACAGATTCAGCGGGGTCAGAAAACGGGCTTGTTCGGCCAGGTGCCTGGATTTGGCCGACCCCATGTAAAAGGAGCGGATGTTCAGGCGCTGGCCCTGAGAGCGACTGGCGATCAGTGAGAGCGGGGCGGTTTCCAGGGACATGAGCCGCACGATCTCCAGATCGGTGAACCATGTGGTCGCTTCGGCCAGGGTTTTTACCAGATGCTGGGGCTCCCCGCAGGACGAGCCGATAAACACCCGCTGACCGGGCCGGATATGCCCGATGGCATCTTCGGCCGTGCATCGTTTCTGCACATAGCTGTCCGCCCAGTATAGAGTTCCCGCCATTGCCTTCCCTTTGTTCAGCTTACCGATTGAGCGTATATTCATAACGGTTCGCTGAATCTTTATCAAGGAAAAGTCCTTTTGCGACCCTGATCCGGCAACCGTCCTCAGGCTGGTGATGACGCGAACTGAAGCCGATTCACTTTTTCTGCTTATTGACATTGGGACGCATATATTGTAACGAGTTGAAGCCTTTACCTATTTATATCCAACGCCGGGAAAGTCGGCGCAGGAAGACCCACTTAATTCTAATAGTATATTTCTTCTGGGCTTGTGTTCTATAAGCTTTTAAATTAATGTAATTAACTACATTTTGGCACCAGACCACCCATAAAAACTGCTGAACAAATCGCTATGTCTGTGTTTACTAAAATTAGGAAGAAACGCTTTGGGTTGCTGTCAAGATGGTAAATTGGAAATTCCCCTGTTAGATTGAAGTTCTGCAGTGAATCCGTTGCTCTATCAACCAAACATTAGGAGGAATACTATGAAAAGACGAGAATTTATTAAAAAAGCCGGTGCTGGGGCCATTGCTGCTGGAGCCGTGATTGCAGGCGCTCCTGCCGTACATGCACAAAAGACCATAGAAATTACCATGGTTGCTACGTGGGGTCGAGATTTCCCCGGTCTTGGTACAGGTGCGCAACGTTTTGCAAAGCGATTGTCCGATATGACCGATGGTCGTATGAAAGTGAACTATTTTGCCTCTGGTGAACGGGTAAAGGCATTCGATTCCTTCGATGAGGTCGCCTCGGGCAATGCACAGATTTATCATGCCGCCGAATACTATTGGAAAGGCAAGCACCCTGGTTTTCCTTTTTTCTGTTCTGTTCCTTTTGGACTAACCTACACCGAATTTAACGCCTGGATTCGCTTCGGCGGCGGTCAGGAATTATGGGATGAACTGGGTGCCGGATTTGGCGTCAAAGGCTTGATGTGCGGCAATACCGGCTCGCAGATGGGCGGATGGTTTCGCAAGGAAATCAACTCTGTCGATGACCTGAAGGGGCTCAAAATGCGTATTCCCGGCCTTGGTGGCGATGTCATGGCCAAGCTGGGAGCTTCCCCTGTTTCTCTTCCCGGTGGCCAGATTTATGAAAACCTGATTTCCGGATCAATTGATGCGACGGAGTGGGTCGGCCCCTGGAATGATGCATTCATGAAGTTCTACGAAGCCGCCAAGTATTACTACTACCCGGGCATGCATGAGCCGGGGTCAATGCTGTGTATCGGCATGAATAAAAAATGGTGGGATGGCCTTTCAAAATCTGACCAATTGATTATTGAAGCTGCCGCATCCATGGAAAACGATGTCATGATGGCTGAATTCAATGCGAAAAACGGAGCGTCCCTTGCCAAACTGGTCACCGATCAAGGCGTACAACTACGTGAATTTAATGATGATATCTACGATGCTTTTGGTAAAGCCGCTGCGGAAGTATATGCAGAGACAAGAAAACATAGTAAACTGGCAGCAAAAATCTATGACAGTTTTGCCGACGCACGCCAAGAGTTGGGAAGCTGGATGAAGATCTCCGATCAGGCCTACCTTAACCAGCGTAACCGTGTGCTTGCTTTCTGATCGATACGTAAACGTCTCTGATTGAAAATATGGTACCCCCAAGGGTACCATATTTTTCGTCTATGGGGGACGTTTCAGATAACCAATTCGATTGTCCGACTTCGTACTGCCGCACCATCACCAACTATCTACTATCTCACATATGAACAGCCCACAGCTTATGAGCTCATCAGACACCATCGATACAAAAGAGATATCAAACACAGTTTTAGAGAACGACGCTTCAGGCCATAACGTCATCATTTTGGCGATACGGGCATTTGCAGTATCGATTGTTGCGATCATGCTGCTTTTTCTAATTAACAACTACCTGAATGTCTGGCTTCAATGGCCTGGACTGCCATCTTTTTTCTCCCACCTGGGCTGGTTTGGCCTGGAAGCCTTGCGCACCCCTCTCGTGGATGAACAGATCATAAAAGGGTGGCTTCAGCTTCTGAGTTACTTGGGAGCGGTGGCGCTTGCTATCTTTTATGTCCTGTGGACTCGCCAACGGCCCTTGCGTGCGGATGCTGATTTGCTGACCGGGATTGCCGCCTATATCATTCGGGCAGCCTTCTGGGCCGTACTGATTATAGGCCTCGTCGACATACTCATCTCTTTTCTCAGGGTCGAGAACTTCCTGTCCCCATTGATTGGGGATGAGTTAACCGAGGCCCTTGGGCGCCCCCACTTTCGCGGCCTTTATGTGCACTCTCCATTGATCCTGCTGTCGTTTGTCATCGCTATTTTTAATCGATCGCTGGGATTTACCTGGTTGGCCTTTCTGGTCGTATTGGCAGAGTTTCAGATTGTTATTTCCCGATTTGTTTTTTCCTACGAACAGCCTTTCATGGGGGATCTCGTACGCTTCTGGTATGCGGCATTATTTCTTTTTGCCAGTGCCTATACGTTGGTTCATGAAGGACATGTTCGTGTCGACGTCCTGTATTCGCGTTTCAGTAAACGCAGCAAGGCATGGACCAATACGGTCGGCACATTGCTGTTGGGCCTGCCATTGGGGGGGATTATCCTCATGACCGGCATGTGGGATAAAATGAGCAGTATCAACAGCCCGCTGCACAGTTTCGAAGTTTCCCAATCCGGTTATGGATTGTATGTGAAGTACCTGATGGTTGGTTTTTTAGCCGTCTACGCGGTGTCCATGGTCATACAATTTTCCAGTTACCTGCTCGACAATATCGCTGATCTCTGTCAGGAACCAGGTGGTGATCAGTTAGCCGGTAAGTCCTAAAACGATACAAAATTATAAGGATCACTACATGGAAGTAGTCTTTATCGCTGTTCTCCTTTTGATGATGATGGTTGCGCTTTCGTCGGGTTTCCCGGTCGCCTTCTCTTTGCCGGGAGCCGCCATTTTATCCATTGGATTGGCAGCACTATGTGGGTATCTGTTTGCAGGAGACCCCAGCGCCTTCTTCGTAGAAGGCGGCCCGTTGCAGTGGCTCAATGCCGGCGTGACCAATTTTCGAAGTCTCTATTGGAATGTCGAACGGGATACACTGATCGCGGTTCCCTTGTTTATCTTTATGGGCATTATGCTGCAGCGTTCCAAGATCGCAGAAGATCTTCTGGTTTCGATGGCCCAATTGTTTGGACCGGTTCCCGGAGGATTGGGCATCTCCGTTGTCCTGGTCGGCGCACTGCTGGCGGCGACGACCGGTATCGTCGGGGCGACGGTGATTGCCATGGGATTGATTTCACTTCCGGCAATGTTGCGCAACAATTATTCCAAACCATTGGCAACGGGCACGATTTGCGCCTCGGGTACGCTCGGTCAGATCATTCCCCCATCCATTGTTCTGATTATCCTCGCCGACCAGTTGGGCGGTGCTTCCGATCAGGCCAGTACGATCCGCAAAGCAGCCTATAAGGCTGCAACCGGCGAATTTAGCATGCCTTCGATACTGGATGTTACCTCCACCAGTGCCGGTGAAATGTTTATGGGAGCCCTGGTGCCAGGCTTGGTGCTTGTAGGGATCTATATCCTTTATATCCTGATGGTGGCCTTATTTCGGAAAGGGTCAGCGCCGCCGGTCCCTTATGACGGCAAGTTCGATCGAACATTCGCCAAACGTGTTGCCTTGGCGTTGACGCCACCGTTGGCCCTTATTCTTCTGGTGCTCGGCTCGATCATACTGGGCGTGGCCACGGTCAACCAGGCCGGAGCGGTGGGTGCCGTTGGCGCCATGATCATGGGGGGATATCGCCTTGCCGAAGGTCAACGCAATGCCTATTACCCGGCAATTCTGGCAGTCGCCTCAACCGTCGTCATTGCGATTGTACTCGCCTTTTATGACCTGAACGTCAAGAGTATCAAGCAGGGGGATGCCATCGGTCTCTTCCTGGCTGCGATTGCTGTCACCGGGCTGTTGGTTGCCGTGGCCTGGAGTACCTGGCGAATTTATAAAATTGAAGACACCCTCAACTCCGTCATGGTTGAAACGGCCAAAACGACATCCATGGTTTTTATTATTCTTCTTGGTGCCGCCATGTTGACCGCTGCCTTTCGTGGTTTTGGCGGGGAAGAACTGGTCAAGCATTTTTTAACCAATCTGGAAGGCGGCTTCTGGGTCCAATTTATGGTCGTCATGGCGGTGATGTTTGTTCTCGGGTTTTTTATCGATTTTCTCGAAATCGCCGTCGTCGTCGTCCCCATTGTCGCCCCCATTCTGCTTGCCGACCCCGGTGCCAATGTGACCGCCGTGTGGTTTGGCGTGATGGTGGGTCTTAATCTTCAGACTTCATTTCTGACGCCGCCTTTTGGTTTTTCTCTGTTTTACCTGCGTGGCGTTGCACCCCCCATCGTTAAAACACTGCATATTTATCGTGGCGCTATTCCTTTTATTGGATTGCAGGTGGTTGCATTGGTGATTGTTGCGGTTTCGCCCGCTATCGTGAATTACCTGCCCACGCGTATTTCTTTAAGTGCGGATACAGCGCCACCCCCGATCAATCCGCGAATGCAGCTTTGTATCGAAGAATATCTCTTCGATTACTATGATGATCAGGCTGAGCAACTGCGCGGCGATGTCAAAACCTTAGGTGCCTTGGAACTCAGTGTTTTACCGGAAAAACGACAGAAAGCGTTGAACGAAAGCCTGGATCGGACCTTGAACACATTCGATTTAGTCGCCAAGGTTCGCATGGCTGAAGAAAATCGTATCGACGCTTCATCTGAATACCGCCCACAGCATCAATTTGTTCGCCGTTTGCAGTCAGATATGCGTCTTATCCGCTTGAAAGTCGTTAAATTGAAGCAGGTTTTGACGAGGACGTCTCGGAATGATTCTCCAGACAGGGATGAACTCATCCGACTTGAAGCAGAAATCGAGAAAGCAGAGGCGGATATAGCCAATCTTCAAAGCCAGATCCCTGCGAGTTGGGCTGGCGTCAACAAACGCTACGCGGATTTGGAAAAGGCAGAAATGCAAGCGCGCCGAAATTACCGCAACAACGTCGATCAAGGTTATAAAACGATAGTGGAGTTACGCGAGGTCATCGATGGTGCAGATGAGCTGGCTGGTCTTGAACAACCCATGAACGCTATCGAAACCGCAATTATCAATGAGCCGGCTAAAGTTGCCATGGAACGGATCAAACAATCAGAAACGGCGCTGGGTAAGGTTGCCGGCACAAGCGCCATTAAGTCAAAACTGTCCAAAGCACGCCGGGCGCTTAAAGGAAATCAACCAGACCCGGAAAAGGCAATTCAGCTTCTAAGCGAAGGCTTGACGGTCTATGCTGCTGAAGTCGATTGGCGTCGTCGCGCAGCAGCTGAAATTGCCCCTGCGCTTGCCGCCTATGACAATGCCATCAAGGATTCCATCGGTCTTCGATTGCAGCGACGGTTGACGGATGATCAGGTCAAAGCGGTTGCCAGTTGCCTGTCGGTGCATCGCGATTTTTCACTGCAATTCTGACGGATTCGTAAAAACCCCGATATCTGCGTTACGCTTCATCCTTCGTCACTGCGGAGTACCGTAAGTACGCCTCATTCCTCAGGATTCGCAAGCCTTGATCTCGGGCTTTTTACGAATCCGTCGGAAA
>RCNC010001262.1_pt1 | contig 33585 bp, 44 predicted proteins | sample 2041301 | NCBI WGS metagenome assembly RCNC01 (sample SAMN09708231, study PRJNA481090) | Marine sediment metagenome, whole genome shotgun sequencing project. | biome: marine sediment; feature: ocean; material: sediment; isolation source: Sewage treatment plant 13A marine sediment (STP13A) ... | reverse complement strand
GTAGATCTTTACATCGAACTCATCACGCCGATAGCTATGGAGAAGGAACTCCGGTTTGCGATCCGTGAAGGCGGCAGGACCGTCGGCGCCGGTGTCGTGACCGAAATCGTAGAATAGCGGGGACTGGTTAAGATGAGAGATCTGGTGATACTTGCCTGCGGCGAGTGCAAGAACAGGAATTACACGACGACGAAGAACAAGCGTCTTCATCCGGACAGGCTCGAGCACAAAAAGTACTGTCCGTTTTGCCGCAAGCACACGCAGCACAAGGAAACGCGCTAGAACCCGCGTTTTTTAGACGGCGGACATGACTCTGCGGCACTTCTAGTCGCCGCTGTACGGGTGCGTTGTCCGTCATGTTACCGTTCAGGAACGGAGAACCGAATGTTCGAGAAGATCAGAAAGTTTTTCAGCGAGATCGTGGCCGAACTGAAGAAGGTCACCTGGCCTACTCGCGAAGAGCTTAAGGAATCAACAAAGCTTGTAATCATAGCAACCTTCGTGGTGACTCTGTTCGTCGGCCTGGTGGACCAGCTCCTTACGCTGCTCATCAGAGGGCTACTTGGATGGTAACCTGAGCTGTTCTTGCAGACGGGATAAACACGATGAACGAGGATACGACTAAGAAAAACGGGGCCGAAGAGTCCCCTGAAGAGGAAATAATCTCTCCAGTAGAGCCGGAAACGGCTGCTGAAGAGGCGGACGTTACTGTTCCCGATGTGCTCTTCGACGAGGAGAAGCTCAACGAGGAAGAGATCGACGAACCGCAGGAGGAATCGACGGAAGCTCCGGAAGCCGAGGAGGAAGCTTCCAACTCCGAGGAAGATACGGAGCCCGTTGACAAGGGGGAAGAACCGGCCGCGAATGCGGACGCAGAGACCCCCGAACCCGGAGAAACCATAACCCCGCAGGCTGCAGCAGCAGTGGCGAAGGGCGGAGCCGATGTGGACGGCGCCGGTACCAGCACGAAGAAAATGCGCTGGTACGTCCTTCACACCTACTCAGGCCGCGAGGCAAAGGTCGGGGACACGATTGAGCGCCTGATCAGGGCTTCCGATATGGAAGACCGGTTCGGCAAGGTTCTCGTAGCCATTGAAGAAGTGGCGGAGATGAAGAAGGGCAAGAAGACCGTTTCGAAGCGGAAGCTTTTTCCCAGCTACATCCTCATAGAGATGGAGATGACGAACGAGACGTGGAGTCTCATCGAGAATGTCCCCGGCGTGACACACTTCGTCGGTGGGGGCAAGAAGCCGTTTCCTATTCCTAAGAAGGAAGTCGACAGGATCCTTGGCCGGATGGAGAAGAAAGAGGGGATCATCCCCGAAGTGCCGTTCACGATTGGCGAGCATGTCAGCGTGGTCGACGGCCCGTTCTCCGAATTCACCGGCATCGTCGACGAGATAAATCCGGAACGGGGAAAGCTGAAAGTCCTCGTAAGTATTTTCGGGAGAGAGACTCCGGTCGAGCTCGACTTCCTTCAGGTCAAACCTCTTTAGTCAGGCAGACCACCGGAACGAGGGCGCTCCGTTAATCAAACAGGAGCAGAAGATCCTATGGCTAAGAAGTCAAAGAAGAAAGTGCTCAAGGTCATCAAGCTGCAGATCCCCGGCGGCCAGGCTACGCCTGCGCCTCCAGTGGGTCCGGCACTCGGCCAGTTGCAGGTCAGTTCGATGGACTTCTGCAAGCAGTTCAATGCCCAGACGACGAGCATGTCGGGAACGATCGTCCCCGTAGAGATCACAGTCTACGCGGATAAGAGTTTCACCTTCGTAACGAAGTCCCCTCCCGCATCCGAGCTGCTGCGCAAGGCAGCCGGGATAGCGAAGGGCTCAGGAGAGCCCAACAAGGAAAAGGTTGCGAAGATAAGTCGTGCACATGTCGAAGAGATCGCGAAAGCGAAGATGAAAGATCTCAACGCTTTCGATCTCGCAGCGGCAGTGAAGATGATCGAGGGTTCCGCCCGTTCAATGGGCATAATCATCGAAGATTAAAAGAGAGTGGTCGAAAGATGAAGCGCGGCAAGAAATACACTGAAAGTGTGGCCAGGATCGACCGTACGAGGGAATATCCCCTCGAAGAAGCGGTCGAGGTCATCAAAAACCTGCCCGCGGGAAAATTCGACGAGACGTTCGAGTTCTCGGCAAGACTCGGTGTAAACCCCAGGCATGCTGACCAGCAGGTCAGGGGCACGGTCCTGCTTCCTCACGGTACGGGCAAGGACGTTCGCGTCCTCGTTCTCACCAAGGGGGAGAAGGAGATCGAGGCTACCGAGGCCGGAGCCGACTTTGTCGGTTCGGACGAGTTCGTCGGGAAGATAAAAGATGGATGGTTCGATTTCGATGTCGCTATCGCGACGCCCGATATGATGGGCGAGGTCGGGAAACTGGGCCGTATTCTCGGTCCCAGGGGCCTTATGCCGAACCCGAAGGTCGGAACGGTCACATTCGATGTCGGCAAGGCGGTCAAGGACGCCAAGGCCGGTAAGATCGAATACCGTGTCGACAAGGGCTCGAACATCCATGTGCCGGTAGGCAAGGTTTCATTTGATAAGCAGAAGTTGGTCGAGAACATCCAGGCTCTGATGCTCGAATTGATCAGGGCGAGGCCCGCGTCGGCGAAAGGGAAGTATGTAATCAGCTTACATATCTCTACGACGATGGGGCCTTCGATGAAACTCGATTCATCACATCTGATGAACGAGCTGCGGTAGAAAGGAGGTCGGATATGGTGCAGCCTAGAAAAACGGAAAGAGTAGAGGAACTCACGGAGATGATCCGTAACGCCAAGAGCGTGATCCTCAACGATTTCACCGGACTCAATGTGGCGGACATTTCCGAGCTTCGCCGCCTCTGTCGTGAAAACGACGTCCAGTTCAGGGTCGTAAAGAACACCCTGGCCAAGAGAAGCTTCGACGAGCTCGGCGTAGAGGGCATGGATGCCTTTCTCGAGGGACCGACTGCGTTCGCCGTCTCGGCGACCGACGAAGTCGCGGCCGCGCATGTGCTCAAGAAGTTTGCTGACGAGAATAAACTCCCCGAATTCAAGGGGGGATATGTGGCCGGCCGGATCCTCGATTTGAAGGAGACGGTAAGGCTCGCGTCGCTCCCGTCACGCGATGTACTCATCGCTACGACAGTCAGCGCGTTCCAGGCTCCGCTTCGCGGACTCGTAGGAGTCCTCAACGCTTCCATGCGGGACCTGGTCGGCGTGCTCGACGCGATCAAGGAAAAAAAGGGAGCGGCCTGATAGAGGCCGGGCGGCCGGCTTGATCGCCTGCCGTCGCACGTAGCCGTTAACCGATTCGTTCGAAAGAGAGGATGGCAATGCCAGCCAAGAAGGATGACGAAAAGAAAAAAGCCGAGGCCGTAGAGGAAAAGGCCGAGGAGAAACCCGCCGAGGAGAAGAAGGCGGAGAAGCCCAAGAAGAAAGCAGAAAAGAAGGCCGAAGAGAAGCCCGTAGAGGCAGCTCCGGCCGAGAAAAAGGCTGAAGAGCCGAAAGCCGAGGAGAAAAAAGTGGAGGCCAGCTCCAAGAGTGTAGAGAAGATAGTCGAGGCAGTCGAGAAGATGACGGTACTCGAGCTTTCAGAGCTCGTAAAGGTCCTCGAGGACAGGTTCGGCGTTACCGCCGCTGCCCCGATGGCTATGATGCCCGGCATGATGATGGGTGGAGGCGCAGCAGAAGAGGTCGAGGAACAGACAGAATTCGAAGTAGTCCTCACCGACTTCGGCAGCCAGAAGATCCAGGTCATCAAGGTCGTCAGGGCGATCACCGGTCTCGGACTGATCGAGGCGAAGAAGGCCGTCGAGGACATTCCTGGCTCAATCAAGGACGGCGCCAGCAAGGACGAGGCCGAAGAGATCAAGAAGAAGCTTGAAGAAGTCGGCGCTACTGTAGAAGTAAAGTAACTGTTTTTTAATAAAGGTCGGCGAAGAGCCGAGACAAGGGGGATCGGTCTACATGATCAAAATGCCTGACCGGATCGACTACGGAAAGATTCCGCAGGTGATGGAGATCCCTCATCTCCTGGAAGTTCAGCTCGCCTCCTACGAGCGGTTTCTCCAGCAGAAGGTCCCTATCGACAAGCGGGACGATGTCGGGTTGCAGTCAGTCTTCAACTCGGTGTTCCCCGTCGTGTCGACTAAGGGCGACTTTACTCTGGAGTACCTCGGCTACAGTGTCGGAGAGCCGAAGTATACCGTCGAGGAATGCAAAGAACGTGACCTGACGTTTGCGGTGCCCCTGAAGGCGGCGCTCAGACTCGTCGTGCGTGAGCAGGGCGAGGATGACTGGGTGATCAAGGATATCATCCAGAGCGAAGTCTATCTCGGGGAGATCCCGCTAATAACGAGCAGAGGAACGTTCATAATCAACGGCGCCGAGAGGGTCATAGTCAGCCAGCTGCATCGTTCACCCGGTGTGGTTTTCAGCGACGACTACCACCCTAACGGCAAGAGGCTGTTCAACGCGAGGATCATTCCGTACAGAGGCTCATGGGTCGAGTTCGTCGTCGATGTTAACGACATCATGTATGTCTACATCGACAGGCGGAGAAAAATACCCGTGACCGTGCTTCTGAAGGCGATGGGATTCGAGCCCAACAGTGGGATCATTAAGCTCTTTCACAAAACGAAGGTGCACACACTCACCGTGCGCCCGAGCAAGAAAGACACGGCCCTGATCGGAAGGATCGTGGCCGAAGACATCATCAGCAAGGAAACGGGCGAGGTCATCGTGGAGGCCGGCAAGCCTCTGCTGGAGACGGCGCTCGAGATGATGAAGTCGCAGAAGATCCTCAAGATCGTTCTCGTGGAGAAGGATGGTAACATCGAGGAAGATGTCATCATCAAGACGCTCGAGAAAGATCCTACCACGGGGCGCGAGGATGCCCTGAAGCGCATTTACAATCTCATGCGCCCGGGTGATCCGCCAAATGTCGAGACAGCCAAGGCGCTGCTCGACCGGCTCTTTTTCAACCCGAAGAGATACAACCTTGCAAAGGTTGGCCGCCACAAGATGAACAGGCGTCTCGGTCTCAATATACCTATCGAGACCACGACGCTGACCGAGAAGGATTTCATCGCTGTGGTGCTCAACCTGATCGCGATCAAGGAGACCGACGGCGGTGTCGACGACATCGACCACCTGGGTAACAGGAGGGTCCGTTCGGTGGGCGAGCTTCTCGCCAACCAGTTCTCCGTCGGGCTTGCGAGGATGGCACGGATCATCAGGGAGAGGATGACGATCCAGGAGTCGGACAATCCTACTCCCTACGATCTGGTAAACGCCAGGACGATCAGCGCCGTAGTGCAGTCGTTCTTCGGCAGCAGCCAGCTCTCGCAGTTCATGGACCAGACAAATCCGCTGGCGGAGCTGACGCACAAGCGCCGGCTCAGCGCCCTCGGCCCCGGCGGGCTCACGAGGGAACGCGCCGGCTTCGAGGTGCGTGACGTTCACTTTACGCATTACGGCCGTATGTGCCCGATCGAGACGCCGGAAGGCCCGAACATCGGACTGATCACTTCGCTGGCTACCTACGCGAGGGTCAACGAGTTCGGTTTTCTCGAGACGCCCTATCGCCGCGTGAAGAACGGTGTCGCCACTACCGATACCGAAATGCTTTCGGCGGATCTCGAGGACAAGGCTGTCATCGCGCACGCGAACGTGCCCACAGATGAGAAAGGCAAGTTCCGTAATGACAAAGTCATGGCCAGGTATGGCGGAGACTACGTCGTAGTGGACCCGAAAGAGGTCGACTACATGGACGTCTCCCCGGCCCAGCTGGTCAGCGCGGCGGCTTCCCTCATTCCGTTCCTCGAGCATGATGACGCGAACAGGGCCCTGATGGGCTGCAACATGCAGCGCCAGGCAGTGCCCCTGCTCAAGGCCAAGGCCCCCCTGGTCGGAACAGGCCTCGAGGGCAAGGTCGCTTACGACTCCGGCGTGCTCGGGATAGCGCGCAGGTCGGGCAAGATCGAAAGCGTCGAAGCCGACCGCATCATGATCAGCTACGGATCGAAAAAAGAAGAAGAGAACCTCGACGATTTCACCGGCTTCGGCGGTGTCGACGAGTACAAGCTGGTCAAGTACCAGCGCTCCAACCAGGATACCTGCGTTAACCAGAAACCTCTCGTAGAGGTCGGTCAGAAAGTGAAGAAGGGCGACGTGATCGCCGATTCTTCCGCGACCGAAGATGGTGAGCTGGCCCTGGGCAGGAACATACTCGTCGCGTTCATGCCGTGGCGCGGATACAACTTCGAGGATGCTATAATACTCAGCGAGCGTCTCGTCACCGACGACGTCTATACGTCGATCCACATCGAGGAGTTTGAGACCCAGGTCCGCGACACCAAGGCGGGCATGGAAGAGATCACGCGGGAGATCCCGAACGTCAGCGAGGAAATGCTTGGAAACCTCGACGAAGACGGCATCATCCGTGTAGGCGCCCACGTCAAGGCGGGCGATATCCTCGTAGGAAAGGTGACACCGAAGGGCGAGACCGAGCTGACTCCCGAGGAGCGCCTGCTCAAGGCTATCTTCGGCGAGAAGGCCGGCGACGTCCGTGACGCCTCGCTCAAGGCCCCTCCGGGAATGGACGGGATCATCGTCGACATCAAGCTCTTCACACGCAAGGAGCGGGACGACCGCGCCAAGACGCACGAGAAGAAGAAGGTGACGGATCTTCAGCGCCAGCGCGATTCCGAGATCGAGCATGTAAAGGAAAAGCGGCGCGAGCGCCTCGCTATGCTGATGGTCGGACAGACGACCGAAAAGCTCATCCATTCCGAGACCGGAGAGATCCAGGCCAAGGCCGGACGCAAGATCACCGAGAAGCTTCTCGCGTCGATCGACGTCGACCACCTCCACTGGGGTCTTCCGATAGTGAAGAACCAGGACGTGGACTCGAAGATACAGTCTCTGATGGAGTCGGCCGCCAGGGCGATCGACGGCATCGAGAGCAAGTACGAGAAAGAGTCCGAGCGTCTGATGCGCGGCGACGAACTTCCTCCCGGCGTAAGCAAGCTGGTGAAGGTCTACATCGCCCGTAAGCGCAAGGTCTCGGTCGGTGACAAGATGGCCGGACGCCATGGTAACAAGGGTGTCGTTTCAAGGATCGTCCCGATAGAGGATATGCCGAGGCTTGCCGACGGGACACCCGTCGACATCATCCTCAATCCTCTCGGAGTTCCGAGCCGAATGAATGTCGGCCAGATCCTCGAGACACATCTTGGATGGGCAGCCTGGGAGAAGGGTTGCAACGTTGCAACGCCTGTCTTCAACGGCGCGACAATCGACGAGATCAAGGCCGCGCTGAAGGATGCCGGTCTGCCCGAGTCGGGCAAGACGACCCTTTACGACGGCATTACGGGGGACTCGTTCGCGGACGAGATCACCGTAGGTTACGTCTACATTCTCAAGCTTTCCCATCTGGTCGACGACAAGATACATGCAAGGTCGATCGGCCCTTACTCTCTCGTATCGCAGCAGCCGCTCGGCGGAAAGGCCCAGTTCGGCGGCCAGCGATTCGGTGAGATGGAGGTCTGGGCGCTCGAGGCGTACGGCGCCGCGTTCTGCCTCCAGGAGCTGCTTACCGTCAAGTCGGATGACGTGATGGGACGCAGCAGGATATACGAAGCGATCGTCAAGGGTGAGAATGCCCCCGACCCGGGTCTCCCCGAGGCGTTCAATGTACTAATAAAAGAGCTTCAGAGCCTTTGCCTTGACGTGCATCTCGATAAGGATCAATAGAGATACGGAGGTATCCGTTGTATACCACCTTTATGGACAAGGATCGTAAAAAGCCCACCGACATCAAGTCGATGCGCATCCAGCTCGCCTCCCCCGAGGTGGTGCGGTCGTGGAGTTTCGGTGAGGTAGTCAAACCGGAGACGATCAATTACCGGTCTTTCAAGCCCGAGAAGGACGGCCTCTTCTGTGAGAGGATCTTCGGGCCGGTCAAGGACTGGGAATGCGCCTGCGGAAAGTACAAGCGGATCCGCTACCGTGGCGTGATCTGTGACAGGTGCGGTGTCGAGGTGACCCACTCGCGCGTCAGGCGTGAGAGGCTCGGTCACATCGAGCTCGCCGTGCCGGTGGCACATATATGGTTCCTCAAGGGCGTTCCGAGCAGGATCGGGTATATGCTCGATATGTCGGTCCGCAATCTCGAGAGGATCCTCTACTACGAGTCGCACGTCGTTATCGACCCGGGCAACACCGAGCTGAAGTACAAGGAGCTCATCGACGACGAGACATATAACGACCTTCTCGACCAGGGACAGGAGTTCACAGCGATGATGGGGGGATCGGCCATCCATGAACTTCTTGCCCAGATCAATATCGAGGAGGAGTCGATAAATCTTCGTGCGCAGTCCAAAGTGGAGACCTCGGTCCAGCGAAAGAAAGACGTCCTCAAGAGGCTTCGCGTAGTCGAGGCGTTCAGGCAGAGCAATAACAGGACGGAATGGATGATACTCGATGTCATCCCCGTACTTCCTCCCGACCTTCGCCCGCTCGTTCCGCTCGAGGGCGGACGTTTCGCGACTTCCGATCTCAACGACCTTTACAGGCGTGTGATCAACAGGAACAACAGGCTCAAGAAACTCATAGAGATCCGTGCTCCGGAGGTCATCCTCAGAAACGAGAAGAGGATGCTTCAGGAAGCCGTCGACGCGCTGTTCGACAACAGCCGCCGTGCGAGGGCGGTCCGCGGACAGGGAAACAGGCCGCTCAAGTCGCTCAGCGACATGCTCAAGGGCAAGCAGGGTCGTTTCCGCCAGAACCTTCTCGGCAAGAGGGTCGATTACTCGGGCCGTTCGGTGATCGTAGTCGGTCCCGAGCTCGAGATCGGCCAGTGCGGGCTTCCCAAGTCGATGGCGCTCGAGCTGTTCAAGCCGTTCATCATCAGGAAGCTCGAGGAGAAGGGTTACGTTCAGACGGTAAAGAGCGCGAAGAAGCTCGTCGAGCGCGAGAGGCCCGAGGTATGGGATATCCTCGAAGAGATCATTACCGACCATCCCGTATTCCTCAACAGGGCGCCGACCCTTCACAGGCTCGGTATCCAGGCCTTCCAGCCGCTGCTCATCGAGGGCAAGGCTATCCAGATCCATCCGCTCGTATGTGCGGCGTTCAACGCCGACTTCGACGGTGACCAGATGGCCGTGCACGTGCCTCTCTCGTACGAGGCGCAGCTCGAGGCGCGTACGCTGATGCTTTCATCGAACAACATCCTCTCGCCGGCGAGCGGTGCGCCGCTTGCGTCACCCAGCCAGGACATGGTCCTCGGCTTATATTTTATAACCATGGTAAAGGCCGGCGCCAAGGGAGAGGGTAAGTCGTTCTTCAGCGCCCATGACGCGATAAGCGCCTTCACAGGCGGCGTTGTCGACATACATGCCAAGATCAAGGTCAGGATCGGCGAAGAGACAATCAGTACGACGGCCGGGCGCGTTCTCCTGAACGAGATCGTTCCCGATGAGATCGGGTACACGAACGAGATGCTCGACAAGAAGAATATCGGGCTTCTCATCGCTGCCTGCTACAAGAGGCTGGGCAACTCCAGGACTGTCAGGTTCCTCGAGGAGCTCAAGGATATCGGGTTCAAGTACGCCACTATCGGCGGAATCACCTTCGGTATCGACGATATCGTGGTTCCTCCCGAGAAGCCGGGCCTGATCGCCGAGGCGAACAAGGCGATCGCGAAGATCCACAAGCAGTACAAGAACGGTGTCATTACTGACGGTGAGCGATACAACAAGATCATCGACACCTGGACACATACATCGAACGACGTCGCAGACGCGATGGGCGAGGCCCTGGCCCGCGACCGCGCCGGGTTCAACCCCATCTACATGATGGCGAACTCCGGATCGCGAGGCAGCAGGGACCAGATCAGGCAGCTCGCCGGTATGCGAGGCCTGATGGCCAAGCCGCAGAAGAGGATCACCGGAGGCATCGGCGAGATCATCGAGATGCCCATCACGGCGAACTTCAAGGAGGGCCTGACGGTACTCCAGTACTTCATCTCGACTCACGGCGCGCGAAAGGGACTGGCAGATACGGCGCTCAAGACCGCCGATGCCGGTTACCTCACGAGGCGCCTCGTCGATGTGGCACAGGATGTAATCGTCACAGAGCCCGACTGCGGTACGATCATGGGAGTCGACACTTCGGCCCTGAAAGAGGGAGAGGAAGTCATCGAGTCCCTGGCCGACCGTATCCTCGGACGCTATGCCGTTGATGATGTCATGGATCCCCATTCGGGAGAGGTCGTCGTCACTGCGAACTCGCAGATCGACGAGGAAATAGCCGCCGATATCGAGGAGCGCGGTGTCGAGCGCGTCAAGATCCGCTCGGTGCTCACATGTGAGGCCCGCCGCGGAGTATGCGCCAACTGTTACGGGCGTAACCTCGCGACACACGGCGAGGTTCCTATCGGCGAGGCCGTGGGCGTCATCGCCGCGCAGTCGATCGGAGAGCCGGGCACGCAGCTTACCCTGCGTACCTTCCATATCGGAGGAACGGCAAGCCGTATCGCCGAGCATACGCAGAAGACGACGAACCATCCCGGGACAGTCAAGCTGAGCAATATCAAGCTCGTCAAGAACCGTGACGGGGCCCAGATCGCTATCAGCCGTAAAGGCGAGATCATCGTTCGCGACGAAGAGACCGAGCGCGTCAGGGCGAGGTTCGGGGTGCCTTATGGCGCTATGCTGCTCGTAGTTACTGGCGAAGAGATCGAGAAGGGACACATCGTTTACGAATGGGATCCCTACTCCGACTTCATCATCACGGACAAGACCGGAAAGCTCAAGTACGTCGGTATCAAGGAAGGGGTCACCCTGAAGGAGAAGCTCGACGACAAGACGGGCCTGCGCCAGATGGTGATCATCGACGATCGCGACAAGAAGCGGCATCCGCACATCGAGATCGTCGACAAGAAAGGCAAGACAGTCGGTAATTTCATCATCCCGACAGGTGCGCATCTTTCGCACCATGACGGCGATGATGTCAAGGCCGGCGACATCATATGCCGTATCCCCAAGGAGATCACGAAGACACGCGATATCACCGGCGGTCTGCCGAGGGTCGCGGAGCTCTTCGAGGTCCGCAAGCCGAAAGAGGCCGCGGTCGTATCCGAGATCGACGGTATCGTCGAGTTCGGCTCCGTTACAAAGGGTATGCGCAAGATCATCGTCGCCAACGAGAGCGGCGACAAGAGCAGCTACCTCGTTCCCCAGGGAAAGCACCTGAGTGTTTACGAGGGAGACTTTATCGAGGCGGGAGACAACCTCACCGAGGGACCGGTCAACCCGTTCGATATCCTTGCCATCAAGGGCGTCAACGCGGCCCAGAATTACCTGGTAAACGAGATCCAGGAGGTCTACAGGCTGCAGGGCGTAGCGATCAATGACAAGCACATCGAAGTGATCGTGCGCCAGATGCTCCAGAAGGTCGTTGTCGAGGACAGCGGCGACACGAGGTTCCTCGAGGGAGACATCGTCAGCAAGAACGAGTTCCGCGAGGGGAACGAGGTCACACTGGCTGACGGCGGCAGCCCGGCGACATTCAAGCCGCTGCTGCTCGGTATCACCAAGGCGAGCCTCAACACGGAGAGCTTCATCTCCGCGGCGAGCTTCCAGGAGACGACACGCGTGCTTACCGCAGCGGCCGTCCAGGGAAAGACCGATTTCCTCAGGGGTCTCAAGGAGAACGTCGTGATGGGACACCTCGTGCCGGCCGGAACGGGCCTGGCGAGGTACAACGCTATTGAGATCCAGGAAGAGGTCAGCGAGAAGGATCTTCTCGAGAGGGAATTCCCCGAGGAGGAGATTGCTGGGCTGGTCGACAAGATGAAGGGTGAGGCCTCCTGACGGAAGCCCGGGAAGGCCCCCCGGATTCGGCTAAATTTATTTCTTGACAGGGACATAACGGGATGTTAGATTGCTCATCTGCGGAATGATTTGCCTGTCGGTAGTTTAAAATAATCGGCAATAGAGCGAGAGCAGGAGAAAAGGTATAACGTGCCTACTATCAATCAGTTAGTGCGAAAGGGCAGAAAGGCCCAAACAAAGAAGACAAGCGCCCCGGCGCTGGCGAGCTGTCCCCAGAAGCGGGGCGTCTGCACGAGGGTGTATACTTCGACCCCTAAAAAGCCCAACTCGGCTATCCGTAAGGTCGCCAGGGTAAGGCTCGTAAACGGGTTCGAGGTCACTGCCTATATTCCGGGAGAGGGACACAACCTCCAGGAGCATTCGATCGTACTCGTCAGGGGAGGCAGGGTAAAGGATCTCCCCGGCGTCAGATATCATATAGTCCGCGGAACTCTCGACACCAGTGGTGTTGACGGCCGCACGAACCGCCGTTCTAAGTACGGCGTCAAGAGGCCCAAGAAGGCCTAGTCCTAGAAGGAGCTATTGTAATGCCTCGCAGACGGGAAGTAGTAAAAAGAGATGTCACACCCGACCCGAAGTACGGCGACGTCCTTCTGGCACGTTTCATCAATTATCTGATGCGCAGGGGCAAAAAGAGCACTGCCGAGAAGATCGTGTATGACGCTATCGATATGATCGAGGAGAAGACCGGCACGAGTGGTGTCGAGGTCCTCAAGAAGGCGATAGAGAATGTAAAGCCGTCTCTCGAGGTCACCTCGAGGCGAGTCGGTGGAGCCACGTATCAGGTTCCTATCGAGGTCCGTCCCAGTCGCAGGGTCGCGCTGTCGATGCGATGGATCATCGGTTTCGCGAAAGCCAGGCCCGAGAAGAAGATGGCGCAGAAGCTCTCAGCCGAGCTCCTCAACGCCTACAACAAAGAGGGCCCGTCGATCAAGAAGCGCGAGGATACGCACAGAATGGCAGAGGCCAACAAGGCCTTCGCTCATTACAGGTGGTAGACAGCAACCCCGGCTACTGCTGGTTCGGGTTGCTTTTATATATGGGATGTGAGGGGTGGATTTTCCCTGCCGAAGCCTTCGAGTTGCAATTGAAGGAACCGGCGGGAAGAAGAGGGAAAGAATTAAATGGTTTACAGGCAGCTTTGCTTTAACAGCATTACCCGCCGTATGACCCTCTGATCCCCAGTCGGGCTTTTGCCGGACTGCCGGGCGACTTGGGTCCGGCTAACTGGAGAAAGTCCGATGTCAAGAGACTATCCTCTAGACAAGACTCGCAATATCGGTATCGCCGCTCATATTGATGCGGGGAAGACTACCGTAACGGAAAGGATCCTGTTCTATTCAGGCAAGGTCCACCGTATGGGCGAGGTGCATGAGGGCAGTGCTGTGATGGACTGGATGGATCAGGAGCGCGAGAGAGGGATCACGATCACTTCAGCCGCTACGACATGCGAATGGAAAGATCACCGGATCAACATCATAGACACTCCGGGGCACGTCGACTTCACGGTCGAGGTAGAGAGAAGCCTCAGGGTGCTCGACGGCGTTGTCGCTATCTTCTGTGCCGTCGGCGGGGTCGAGCCCCAGTCCGAGACGGTCTGGCGCCAGGCGGACAAATATTCGATTCCGCGTCTCGCCTTCGTTAACAAGATGGACCGCACAGGTTCAGATTTTCTCAATGTAGTCGAGATGATGCGCACGAAGCTCAAGGCTAACGCGATGCCGGTCCAGCTCCCTATCGGAGAGGGAGAGAATTTCACCGGGATCATCGACCTGGTCAGCATGAAGGCATACACATATGACGTCGAGGATCTCGGCGCTACATATGTAGAGACCGCTATCCCGGAGGACTATCTGACCTCGTGTGAGATGGCGAGAGAAGAGCTTCTCGAAGAGCTCGCCGATTATGACGAAGAAATCGTTCACCACGTCGTCGACGGAGCCGACGTGAGTGTCGACACAATAAGAAAAGCGCTGCGCCTGGCAGTACTCGACGCGGCAGTCGTGCCGGTCCTCTGCGGCTCAGCATTCAAGAACAAGGGCGTACAGCATCTTCTGAATGCGGTCGTCGACCTTCTTCCCAATCCGATGGATGTTCCGCCGATGAAGGGAATAAACCCCTTCACAAAGGCTGTGGAGGAAAGGCCGGCAGACCCGGATGCGCCGTTCGCCGCACTGGTATTCAAGGTTATGACGGACCCCTACGTAGGATTGCTTCACTACATCAGGGTCTACAGCGGAACGCTAAAGACTGGAACGCACATTGTGAACGCGTCGAACAAGAAGAAGGAACGTTTCGGCCGCGTGCTTCTCATGCACGCCAACAAGCGCGATGAGCTGACCGAGATCTCGGCCGGCGATATCGTTGCTGTTGTTGGCCTGAAGCATTCCGGCACCGGCGATACACTCTGTGATATGAAGCATCCGCTCATGCTGGAAATGATGGATTTCCCCGAGCCGGTCATCTCTGTGGCAATAGAGCCCAAGACGAAGGCCGATGAGCTGAAGCTTTCGGAGGCGCTTGGAAGATTGAGCAACGAGGATCCTACCTTCGTCGTCAAGGTCGACGAGGACACCGGCCAGACACTGATTTCGGGGATGGGCGAGCTTCATCTCGAGATCCTGGTCGACAGGATGTTCCGCGAGTTCAACGTTCACGCGAATGTCGGCCGTCCGCAGGTCGCTTTCAAGGAAACGATCACGAAGAATACCCGTTCCGAGGGACGTTTCGTCCGCCAGAGCGGCGGAAGGGGCCAGTACGGGCACGTGATCGTGGAGATCGAGCCGAATCCAGGTGGCGGATTCGAGTTCGAGACGAGGATGCGCGGGGGAGCGGTCCCCAAGCAGTACGTTCGGTACGTCGAGGACGGTATTCGCCAGGCGATGGCGAGCGGTCCCGTCAATGGCTGTCCGATGGTCGATGTGAAGATAATCCTGATCGACGGATCGGCCCATGAGGTCGATTCGAGCGAACTGGCCTTCCGCATCGCCGGCAGCATGGCCTTCAACGATGGAGTGAGGAAGGCCGGACCGGTTCTTCTCGAGCCGGTAATGGACGTCGAAGTCGTTCTCCCGACGGAGTATGTCGGAGACGTCATGAGCGATCTTAATATGCGTAGAGGTAAAGTCGAAGGGATGTCGCAGCGTGCCGATACACAGGTGATATCGGCGAGGGCGCCCCTTTCGGACATGTTCGGCTACGCGACAACTCTGCGTTCGCTGACGCAGGGACGGGCGATTTACAGTATGCAGTTCTCACATTATGACAAGGTGCCCGTACAGATGGTCGCGCAGCTGCAGGGCAGGGTCAGAGGCCTGGCCTGAGAGAGTATCGTGAAAGCCTGCCCGGCCTGAAGCCGGAGCGGGTTGAGAAGGAGGAAGCCGGATGGCTAAGAAGAAGTTTGAACGCACTAAGCCCCACGTAAATGTGGGAACGATCGGGCACGTCGATCACGGCAAGACGACCTTGACGGCAGCGATAACGAAGCATCTCTCATCGAAGGGTATGGCGGACTTTGTACCGTTCGACGAGATCGACAAGGCGCCCGAAGAGCGCGAGCGCGGTATCACGATCGCGACGGCTCATGTAGAGTACGAGACAGAAAACAGGCACTACGCACATGTTGACTGTCCGGGACATGCCGATTACATCAAGAACATGATCACCGGCGCCGCGCAGATGGACGGCGGCATCGTAGTGGTATCGGCCGCCGACGGCCCGATGCCCCAGACGAGAGAGCACATCCTCCTGGCCCGCCAGGTGAACGTGCCCTACCTGGTGATCTACATGAACAAGGTCGACATGGTCGACGACCCCGAGCTTCTCGACCTGGTCGAGCTCGAGGTAAGAGAGCTCCTTAGCGAGTACGACTTCCCCGGCGACGATATCCCGATCATAAGGGGCAGCGCGCTGAAGGCACTGGAGAGCGACGACGCTGACAGTGAGGAAGCAAAGAGTATCTGGGAGCTTATGGAAGCGATCGACAGCTACATCCCGACGCCTGAGCGCGACATGGACAAGCCATTCCTGATGCCTATCGAGGACGTTTTCTCGATCACGGGCCGCGGGACGGTAGGGACCGGACGTATCGAGCGCGGTATCGTCAAGGTCGGCGAGGCAGTAGAGGTCATCGGTATCAGGGACACGCAGAAGACCGTAGTTACCGGAGTCGAGATGTTCCGCAAGCTTCTCGATGAAGGAATGGCGGGCGACAACGTGGGCCTGCTTCTTCGCGGAATGGACAAGGAAAAGCTGGACCGCGGGATGGTCGTAGCGAAGCCTGGTTCGATCACCCCTCACCTGAAGTTCAGGGGCAGGGTGTACGTGCTGAAGAAAGAGGAAGGCGGACGTCACACTCCGTTCTTCAACGGTTACCGTCCGCAGTTCTACTTCAGGACAACGGATGTAACGGGAGTGGCGACACTTCCCGAGGGAACCGAGGTAGATCTTTACATCGAACTCATCACGCCGATAGCTATGGAGAAGGAACTCCGGTTTGCGATCCGTGAAGGCGGCAGGACCGTCGGCGCAGGTGTCGTGACCGAAATCGTAGAGTAGCGGGTTGGAGGTACGCCCGGTGGATGGTCAGAACATAAGGATCAAGTTAAAAGCATTTGAGCATTCAATGCTGGACCGATGCGCCGAGGAGATAGTAAGGACCGCGCGGAGGACTGGTTCGGAAGTTTCCGGACCGATCCCCCTTCCGACGAAGCGGACAGTCTATACCGTTCTCCGCTCGCCGCATGTAAACAAGAAGTCGCGGGAACAGTTCGAGATCAGGGTGCACAAAAGGCTGATATGGATAACTAACGTTACTCCTAAGGCCGTCGATGCGCTCCAGAAGCTCGACCTCCCCGCCGGCGTTGATATCGAGATCAAAGTCTGATTCGGAGGATGAGATGATAGGGTTGATCGGCAGGAAAATCGGGATGAGCCAGGTCTTCGACGAAAAAGGGACAGTAATCCCTGTGTCGGTGATCGAGGCGGGCCCGTGTCCTATTGTGCAGGTCAAGACCGAGAAGACTGACGGCTATAACGCGGTCCAGATCGCGTTCACAGAAGTCAGGCAGACTCGTTCCAACCTGCCACAAATGGGACATTTCCGGAAAGCCGGACTTCCGCCTTACCGTTACGTCCAGGAATTCAGGGTGGACGATCCATCCGCCTTCGAACCCGGCCAGCTGATCGACGTAAGCATCTTCGCGGATGCCGCTACCGTCGATGTTACCGGCAAGTCGAAAGGTAAAGGGTTCCAGGGCGTTGTGAAGCGCTACGGATTCGGAGGCGGCAAGGCCTCCCATGGTGTTAACAAGGTGCACAGGGCGGGCGGTTCGATCGGAATGGCGGCCTGGCCGGCTCGCGTCTTCAAGGGGACGAAAATGCCTGGTCGTATGGGTAACGTCAATGAACATGTAAAGAACCTCAAGGTCGTCGAAATCGACACTGAAAACAACCTCCTGCTCGTCAGGGGCGCGGTGCCAGGTGCGAGGAATGCTATCCTCCGGCTGACATCCCCGTCCGCGAAGCAGGACTGAGTATGAGGAAAAGTGATGGCAAGCGCGAATCTATATGATTTCAACGGTGACCTGAAGGGCAAGGTAGACCTTCCCGAATCGCTCTTCGGCGGTCCCGTGAACAAGTCTGTTCTGTACGATGCGGTACGCATGTACGAGGCAAACAAGCGGATCGGATCTGCCAACGCCAAGGAGCGCGGCGAGATCAGTTTCAGCAACGCCAAGCCTTACAGGCAGAAGGGCACCGGCCGTGCGAGAGCGGGAAGACGTTCGTCTCCCATCTGGCGTGGCGGCGGAGTCGTCTTCCCTCCGAAGCCGAGGGATTACGGCTGGACGTTGCCCAAGAAGGTCAAGAGACTCGCTCTCAAGTCGGCTCTGGCCGACAAGGGCGGCGCTGAAGGAGTAGTTGTCGTAGAGACCGTCTCGATGGATGAGCCGAAGACCAAGATCTTCAACGGATTCCTCGAGGCTGCCGGACTGTCGGGCAGGAAAGTGCTCTTCGTTACGGCCGGATTCGACGAGAACGTCTTCAGGTCAGCCAGGAATCTCAAGGGTGTCGACTTCATACTCGCAAGCGATATGAACGCGCTCCAGATCCTGAAGGCCGACACGCTGCTCTTCACAAAGGACGCACTGGCAAAGGTCGAGGAGGTGTTCGCGTAATGATCGATATACGTAAGATCATCTTCAAGCCCGTGATCACTGAGCAGTCAGCGATCATGAAGGCGGCGGACAACAAGTTCGTTTTCGAGGTCGATCCCAGGGCGAACAAGAGAGAGATCAAGGAAGCGGTAGAGAAGATCTTCGGCGTTACTGTCATGCAGGTCCGTACGGCTATCCTGCGCGGCAAGACGAAGACGACGTTCATGAGAGCCGGCCGGTTCACCGGCAGGCGCTCCGACCGCAAGAAGGCCTACGTAACGTTGGCCAAGGGTGAGAATATCGATATTTTCGATCAGGTATAACTCGCCTCGTTGTATAGCCCCTCCCACGGGGCTGCTAAGAGAATAGTGAGGGCTTCCCGCCGGGCGGGGAGTGAAAAAGGGAAAAAGAAAGACAAGGAACCGATCGATGGCTCTTAAGAAGTTTAAACCGACGACGTCAACGCTGCGTTACAAGACGGTTACAGATTACTCCGGCCTTACAAAGAAGGCTCCGGAGAAATCGCTTATCGAACCGATCAATAAGACCGGCGGACGAAACAACCAGGGACGCATCACGATGCGCCGGAAGGGTGGGGGCCACAAGCGCCGCTACCGCAGGATCGATTTCAAGCGCGACAAGCACGGTGTTCCCGCGAAGGTCGCCTCGATAGAGTACGATCCTAACCGTTCGGCTTTCATCTCACTGCTGCACTACGCGGACGGAGAGAAACGCTACATTCTGGCGGTTCACGGGATGAAGGAAGGTGACTCGGTCATATCGGGTCCCGATACCGACATCCATCCGGGGAACTCCCTGCCGCTGGAGAAGATTCCGACGGGTGTATTCGTGCACAATGTCGAGATGATCGCGGGTAAAGGCGGGCAGATGGTGCGCAGCGCCGGCTCGTACGCACAGCTCATGGCCAAGGAAGGCAATCTCGTATCCCTGCGGCTTCCCAGCGGTGAGATCCGCCAGGTCCGCAAGGAGTGTTATGCCACACTCGGCCAGGTGAGCAACATAGATCACGAGAACGTTACGATCGGAAAAGCAGGCAGATCCCGCTGGCTCGGCAAAAGGCCGAAGGTCAGGGGCGTTGCCATGAACCCGGTCGATCATCCCCATGGCGGCGGCGAGGGCCGTACGAGCGGCGGCGGGCATCCAGTGAGCCCGTGGGGCCTGCCGACCAAGGGGTACAAGACCAGGGGCAAGAAGGCCTCCGACAAGTACATCGTTCACAGGCGCAAGAAGAAGAGGTAATAGATGGCCAGATCATTGAAAAAAGGTCCCTTTCTCGATTACAAGCTTCTCCGCAAGATCGAGAGGATGAACGAAACTGGCGAGAAGAGGGTCATCAAGACCTGGGCCAGGCGATCGACCATTTCTCCCGAGTTCGTGGGTCACACACTGGCGGTCCACAGCGGGAACAAGTTCGTTCCCGTGTTCATCACGGAGAACATGGTGGGGCACAAGGTCGGCGAGTTCGTGTCGACCAGGACCTATCGGGGACATACGAGCAAAGTAAAGAGAAAGCAGTAAGCAGATAAACGGAGGTAGGCGGAGATGGAAGCACGCGCAAAAGCGCGGAGCGTAAGGGTCTCAGCGAGGAAGGCGAGAATAGTCGCCGATCTCGTGAGGGGACAGTCGGTCGAAAAGGCTATCGAGACTTTGAAGTTCTCGAGCAAGGCCGTTGCGCGCCCGATTGAAAAGGTCGTCGTTTCGGCCATGCACAACCTGGCCGGGCAGTTCGAGCATCCGGTCGAGCCCGCCGAGATGAATATCAAGGAGATATTCGTAAACGAGGGCAGGACAATGTACCGCATCAGGCCGAGAGCTCAGGGGCGCGCCTACCGAATCCGTAAGCGCAGCAGCAGTATTACCGTGATCGTCGACTACAAAGGCGAACTCGAGGCCGGAAAGTAAGAAGGAAAGACGAGGAGGATATCTTGGGTCAGAAGACAAATCCCGTCGGATTGAGGCTCGGAATCAACCGGTCGTGGGACAGTAAGTGGTTTACATCGAAACATACAGCCGAATGGCTGGAGGAAGATCTCAAGCTGAGGCGCTACATCAAGAAGCGTCTGGCGCGGGCGGGCGTGTCGAAGATTGAGGTGGAGCGCCGCGGCGACAAGGTCAAGATCCATATCTATACGGCCAGGCCCGGTATGGTCATCGGGCGAAAAGGCGCCGAAGTGGATTTCCTCAGTGAGGAGCTGGCCCACCTCACCGACAAGGAAGTCAATATCGATATCAAGGAAGTAAAGAAGCCCGAGCTCAACGCGCAGCTCGTGGCCGAACATATCGCTGGACAGCTCGAGCAGAGGGTTTCCTTCAGGCGGGCAATGAAGAAGGCGATCGGTTCGGCGATGAGGATGGGAGCTCTCGGGATAAAGGTGAAGTGTTCGGGAAGGCTCGGCGGAGCTGAGATGTCGAGATCGGAAGGGTACATGGATGGTCGCGTGCCTCTACACACCCTCCGCGCCGAAATCGATTACGCCAGAGCTACTGCTTTTACAACATACGGAACGGTCGGCGTTAAGATCTGGATCTACCTTGGAGAGATCTTCCCCAAGGATTTCAAGCGCCAGCTGGCCGAGAGTGCGATAGACGATTCCTCGAAGGATCGTCGCTGAACGAGAGAGGTTATTGAGCCATGTTGATGCCGAAACGTACAAAATTCCGCAAGCAGCAGCGGGGTCGGATGCGAGGCGCAGCCTACCGCGGTTCGAAGATCAGCTTCGGCGAGTACGGTCTGCAGGCCGAGGCGCCCGGCTGGATCACGAACAGGCAGATAGAAGCTGCCCGTGTCGCGATCATGCGTCACATCAAGAGACAGGGAAAGCTGTGGATCCGCATCTTCCCCGACAAGCCTGTCACCGTAAAGCCCGCGGAGACGAGAATGGGCAAGGGCAAAGGTTCACCCGAGTTCTGGGTAGCGGTCGTAAAGCCCGGCCGTATCATGTTCGAGCTCGCGGGTGTTGAACAGAGTGAAGCAAAGAGAGCGATGGAGCTGGCCTCCGCGAAACTTCCCATCAAGGTGAAGTTCGTTCGCCGTGTCGCAACGGGAAAGGTCGCCGGCTAGACAACCGGATGGATTAAGAGATGAAAGCTGTAGAACTGAAAGAATTGACACTGGATGAGCTGATCGGCCGTGAAGAGGAACTGACCGAAGAGCTGACGCGCCTGCGTATACAGCTCTCGATCAAGCGCCTTGACAATCCCCTCCAGGTGAGGGTCGTCAGGCGTGACCTCGCAAGGGTGAAGACGATTATCACCGAGAAGACGGCGGCTGAAGAGGGCAATAAGGAAGGCTGATAGCCTCCCGTACCGCCCTGTAAAATGAGGAGTTGAAATGGAAGAAAGAAAGCCCAGAAAAGATCTTGTTGGGCGGGTAGTGAGCGACAAGATGGACAGGACCGTGACGATATCCATCGAGCGCACTTTCCAGCACCCGATGTACAAGAAGATCGTCAAGAAGACGTCGAAGATCTGGGCGCACGACGCTGAGAACGAATGCAAGACCGGAGACAAGGTAAGGGTCATGTCGACAAGGCCGCTCAGCAAACTGAAGCGCTGGCGCGTAGTCGAGATCCTTAAGAGGGCACAGTAGGAGACGACGATGATCAAGATGCAGACAAATCTGGCTGTCGCCGACAACTCTGGGGCCAAGAGCATCAGGTGCATCAAGGTTCTCGGAGGCTCGAGAAGGCGCTACGCATCCATCGGGGATATTATCAGCGCTTCTGTCAGGGTAGCGATGCCCGGTGGAGCCGTCAAGAAGGGCGAAGTTGTCAAGTGCGTCATCGTGCGCACCAAGAAGGAAGTCAGGCGGAAGGACGGATCTTATATAAGATTCGACCAGAATGCCGCTGTAGTTATCAACGAACAGAAAGAGCCAGTCGGGACGAGGATCTTCGGCCCGGTGGCGAGGGAGCTAAGAGAGAAGAAGTTCATGAAGATCGTCTCTCTGGCACCCGAGGTTATCTGAATACCGGGCGGAAACTCGAATGAAGATAAAGAAAAACGATACTGTAAAAGTGGTCGCGGGAAACGCGAAAGGTAGCGAGGGAAAGATCCTCAAGGTCTATCCCGACAAGAATCGTGTCATCGTCGAAAAGGTCAATATGATCAAGCGGCACACGAGGCAGACGAGTCAGGCCGACCAGGGCGGCATCGTTGAGAAGGAAGCGTCGATAAACGCCTCCAACGTAATTCTCATATGCCCGAAGTGCAGCAAGCCGACGAGAACGACGCACTCAAGCCTGGCTGACGGCCGCAGGGTCCGTCGCTGCCTGAAGTGCAATGAGACGCTGAGCGACGAGGATTAACGTTAACCGATCTAAACGGTGAGAGAGATGGCTGAAAACAAACCGAATGTCAGGCGGCTATACGAAGAGAAGGCCGTTCCCGAAATGATGAAGAAGTTCGGGTACAAGAATATCATGCAGGTCCCGCGTTTCGAGAAGATCGTGATCAACATGGGCGTCGGAGAGGCCCAGAATGACGCGAAGCTCCTCGAAGCTGCCGTCAAGGACATGACTGCGATCACGGGGCAGGCCCCGGTCGTGTCCACGGCGCGCAAATCAATAGCGGGCTTCAAGCTCCGCGAAGGGGTCCCCGTGGGCTGCTTCGTTACTCTCAGGGGAGAGCGCATGTGGGAGTTCTTCGACAGGCTCGTCAACGTAGCGGTCCCTCGTATCAGGGATTTCCGCGGACTGAGCCAGAAGAGTTTCGACGGACGTGGTAACTACTCGTTCGGCGTCAGGGAGCAGATCATATTCCCCGAGATCGACTATGACAAGATCCTGAAGATTCTGGGAATGGATATTACGATTGTAACAAGTGCCGGTTCTGACGAAGAGGCCAGGGAGCTGATAACGCTCCTCGGTATGCCTCTACGTAAGAACTGATCCAAGGAGGCTTCGTGGCCAAGAAGTGTTTGATAGCGAAAGCTAAGAAGGCGCCCAAGTTCAAGGTCCGCGCCTACAACAGGTGCAGCCGTTGCGGGCGTTCGAGAGCGTACATGAGGAGATACGGAATCTGCCGCATATGCTTCAGGGAGCTGGCCCTAGATGGCAAGATCCCCGGCGTAACCAAGGCAAGCTGGTAGTGCCGTTGTATTGAAACAGACGAGGTGAATGAAGAGATGATGACCGATCCCATTGCTGACATGCTGACCCGGATCAGAAATGCCTACAGGTCCAACAAGGACCATGTGGACGTTCCGGCGTCGAAGATCAAGGCGCAGATCGCGCGGATAATGCTGGAGGGCGGATACATTGGTAACGTCAAGTTTATCGATGACGGCCTGCAGGGTTCGCTCCGCGTGTACATCAAGTACAATGAAGGCCGCAAATCGGCCATAGAGGGTATTCGCAGAATCAGTCTACCCAGTCGCAGGGTGTATGTCACGAGAGACAGGCTGCCCAGAGTAATGGGCGGCTACGGGACAGCCATCATTTCGACATCGCATGGAATTATGACCGATAAGGAAGCCCGCAAGGACGGCGTGGGCGGCGAAGTGCTCTGCCACATCTGGTAGTGCCGCGCATACGGAGGTTTAGAGAGCAATGTCACGAGTTGGTAAGAATCCGATACCGGTCCCGGCCGGAGTAACGGTCGATCTGAAAAACAATTATATCAAGGTCAAGGGACCGAAGGGCGAGCTCGAGAGAACGCTGCACCCCGATATGATCATCGAGGTAGAGGCTGGCGTGGTCAACGTCAAGAGACCGACCGAGTCGAAGCCTCACAAGTCTCTTCACGGCCTGACCCGGACCCTCATCTTCAACATGGTCGAGGGAGTCTCGAACGGCTTCGTGCGCAACCTCGAGATCGAAGGCGTGGAGTACAGGGCCGAGCTCAAGGGCAAGGCGCTCGTGATGGCTCTTGGTTATTCGCATCCGGTTCGATACGAGCCCGCTGAGGGCGTTGTGATAGAGGTTGCCGATCCCAAGAAGATCTCGGTAAAGGGGATCGACAAGCAGAAGGTCGGACAGGCCGCCGCCGAGATACGCGGCTTCAGGCCTCCCGAGCCTTACAAGGGTAAAGGTATTCGCTACGTCGGCGAGCAGGTAAGACGCAAGGCCGGCAAGGCTGCGGTAGGCTCAGGCTTCTAGCCTGGCCACAGCAAATGGACGGAGGCGGGGTCGCCCAAGCGAAGCGGCCCGTGCGCCCCGGCCGATGACAGGAGTTGGACGTAGAGATGAACAAGGCATACGAAAAGAGACAGCAGAGACTGAGCAGGAAGGTCAGGGTCCGCAAGAAAGTGCGCGGCACCGCTGACAGACCACGTCTCTCGGTCTTCAGGTCCCTCAGTCATATCTATGCGCAGCTGATCGACGACGATTCGGGCAAGACGCTCGCTTCGGTCTCGAGCCTGCGCCTTGATATACCGGCCGTTGAGCCCGAAAAGGCCGCGCCGGCGGAAGAAGAGGGAAAGAAGAAGGACAAGAAGAAGAAGAAGAAAGAGAAAGAGAAAAAGCCCGAGGGTCTCAAGGTGCGCCGCTCGCGCGCGGTCGGTAAAGGGATCGCCGAGAAGGGCACGGGCATCGGTATTAAGAAGGTCGTATTCGACAGAGGCGGCTTTCTATATCACGGCAGGGTCGCTGCTCTCGCGGAAGCGGCCAGAAAGAACGGACTGGAATTCTAATTGAGATGATCCGCATGAATGCGGGTCAACGCGCACGGGGGTGCGATAGTTGAACACAAGAGACAGAAGAGATTCCCGAAGGGACAACAGGCGTGACAGGCGCGACGACAGCGGCCCGGAGATGCTTGAGCAGACGGTTCATATCAACCGTGTAGCAAAGGTAGTCAAGGGCGGCCGCCGTTTCAGCTTCAACGCTCTTGTCGCAGTCGGCGACGGTATGGGCAAAGTAGGCATCGGCCTGGGTAAGGCGAACGAGATCAGTGACGCCATCCGCAAGGCCGGCGAAGCCGCGCGCAGGAACATGACCACGATTCCGATGGTAGCGGGAACGATCCCCTACAAGACGATCGGCCGGTTCGGCGCGTCGAGGGTCCTGCTCAAACCGGCAGCTCCGGGAACAGGCGTCATCGCGGGCGGAGGCGTCCGCAGCGTACTCGAGGTGGCTGGCGTGAAGGACATCCTCACCAAGTCGCTCGGTTCCAACAACCCGCACAACATGGTGAAAGCCACGATGGTCGGGATCAAGAGCCTCACGAGCGCGAAAGATGTCGCGAAGAGACGAAATATATCGGTAAGGCAGCTTTTTGCCCTCGGGGAAAAGCCTGTCGCCGAGGTGAAGGCTGAAGTCGAGGACAAGCCGGCCGCGGAGGCCGCACCCGTCATCGAAGATAAGGCCGCCGGGGAAGCACCGCAGAGCGAGTAAAGCGGGCTTCCGGTAACAGGACGAGCCTTGCGGGAGGCGTAGCCTTTCGCAGCCGTCCGGGCGACCGGATCTTCCTTTCGGGAGAAACGAACGAGGATTTTAGATGGCCAAGAAACTGAAGATCACACAGGTGCGCAGTATCATCCATTCGCAGGAGAAGAAGCACAAGCGCGTGATGACTTCCCTGGGGTTTACGAAGAACTACGCGACCCTGTACAAGAACGACAATCCTCAGATCAGAGGCATGCTTGCCAAGGTGCGGCACCTGGTCGAGGTAGAAGAGATCGATGAAAAAGACGTGCCCGCAGCCGTTGAAAAACCTTCCAAGGGTTACACGGTTATAGAGGCAGCGAAGACGACAGGCAAAAAGGAGCCAGACGGAGATGAAACTTAACGAGATCAGGCCGGCAAAGGGAGCCGTCAAGAAAAGGAAACGGATCGCGTGCGGTCCCGGTTCCGGGCACGGCAAGACCGCTACGCGTGGCCACAAGGGTCAGAACTCGCGAAGCGGCGGAGGCGTCCCTCCCTGGTTCGAGGGTGGACAGATGCCCCTGCAGAGGCGCTTGCCCAAGAGGGGATTCCACAATCTCTTCAGGATAGCCTACCAGGTAGTCAATCTCGACGATCTCGCACGGTTCGAGAGCGGCACAAAGATAAACAGGGGCGTCCTCATCGAGGCCGGCCTTGTCAAGAAGGCTACAGAGCCTGTAAAGATACTCGGACGCGGAGAGCTGAAAGTCGCCCTCGAGGTTGAGGTCGACGGTGTCAGCAAGAGCGCAGCTAAAGCGATTCTGGACGCGGGGGGCAGCATTTCCCTCGTTTCCGGTAAGGCAGTTTCCGTTCCTGAAGAGGAGGAGCGCCAGTAATGCTTAAGAAGTTTCAGGATATATTCAGTATTCCGGAGCTCAAGAGGCGCATTCTCTTCACAATAGCCCTTCTTGTGGTTTACCGGATCGGTGGGCATATCACGACGCCGGGAGTCAACCCGTTGGCGCTGAGCTATTTCTTCGAGAGCCAGAAGGGGACGATCTTCCAGCTCTACGATCTGTTTGCCGGCGGTAACCTCAGAAGAGCGACGATCTTCGCGCTCGGCATCATGCCGTACATCAGCGCGTCGATCATCATGCAGCTTCTCCAGGCGGTAATCCCGTTCTTCGAGAAGCTGGCGAAAGAAGGAGAGGAAGGGCGCAAGAAGATCACGCAGTACACGAGGTACGGGACAGTCATCCTGGCTCTCGTGCAGTCTGTCGGTATCACGATATTCCTGATGAACATGCAGCCGGGCGGCATTCAGGTCGTTACGATGAACCCGCTGGCGTTCAGGCTGCTCACCATGCTTACCATGACGGCAGGAACGATCTTCGTGATGTGGCTCGGGGAGCAGATATCGGAGCGGGGAATCGGAAACGGTATCTCGCTGATCATCATGATCGGTATCGTCGCTCAGTACCCGACCTACTTCCTCAGCTCCTGGAGAGCGCTTAAGCTCGGACAGATCACTCCGCTGAGGCTGCTTGTCTTCCTCGTCATACTCGTGGGAGTAGTAGCCGGTGTGATTCTGATCACGCAGGGCCAGAGGAGGATCCCTGTCCAGTACGCCAAGAGGATCGTGGGCCGTAAGGTCTACGGGGGACGTTCCCAGTATATCCCGTTGAGGGTAAATACCGCGGGCGTTATCCCCATCATCTTCGCCCAGTCGATCATGGTGTTCCCGACGACGATCGCGGCGTTCTTCAATCTGGGGTTCATGGATGCCTTCCAGCTCTATATGTCACCGGGCACGGTGCTGTATATGACGATCTATTCGTTGATCATCATATTCTTTACGTACTTCTACACGGCGATCGTCCTCAATCCGGTCGATCTCGCCGACAACATGAAGAAGTACGGCGGATTTATCCCTGGCATAAGGCCGGGAAAGAAGACAAGTGACTACATCGACAGGATCCTCTCGAGGGTCACGCTCCCCGGAGCTATGTTCCTCGCGTTTATCGCGGTCCTGCCCGATATCCTCTACAGGAAGGCCGGTCTTCCGTTCTACTTCGGCGGAACGGGTATGCTGATTGTTGTCGGTGTTATGCTCGACACACTTCAGCAGATCGAGACGCACCTCCTGATGAGGCATTATGACGGATTTATGAAGAAGGGCCGCTTGCGCGGAAGGCGCTAGAAGGACCCGATAGAAGAAAGTGAATGTAATGGCCGCAAGGCATGTAATAATAACCGGCCCTCCGGGATCAGGCAAAGGCACACAGGCGATGAGAGTCGCCGACCAGCTTGATCTGAAGCATCTCTCCACCGGCGACCTGCTCAGGGAAGCGGTCTCCGAGGGAACGGAGCTTGGAAAGAAGGCCGAAGAGTACATGAAGGCGGGGCTGCTCGTTCCTGACGAGATCATGCTCGGCCTGATCAGGGAACAGCTCGACGTCCTCGCGGGCGGCGGCTGGATGCTCGACGGGTTCCCCAGGACCCTGCCGCAGGCAGACGCCCTCACGGAACTGCTCGAAGGGAAGGGACTGGCAGTCGATATGGTCCTTCTCATCGACGTCGACAGCGAAGAGATCGTGGGCCGGCTGACGAGCCGCCGCGTATGCGGTGACTGCAAGGCGGTCTACAACCTTTCGATGCTGGCCGATGGAGACGAGAGCGCCTGCGAGAAGTGCGGCGCAAAGCTCGTGACAAGGCCGGACGACAGGGAAGAGACGGTAAGAAGGCGCCTGAAGGTGTACGAGGAGCAGACTGCTCCCGTCCTGGATTTCTATCGCAAGGTGCCCGGTATAACGGCGGTCGCAGGTTCAGGCGACATCGATGAGATCACAGCGGAGATTATCCGCTTGATGAGATGATAAATATAAAGACCGAGCCGGAACTCGAGAAGATGAAAAGAAGCGGGGAAGTCCTCAAGGAGACCTTTTCCGTACTCGAGAAGATGATCCGGCCCGGCGTGACGACCGCGGAGCTCGATGCGGCGGCAGAGGATTTCATAAGGTCGAAGGGCGGTGTCCCGGCATTCAAGGGATACCAGGGATACCCGGCGACGATATGCGCCTCGGTCAACGAGCAGGTCGTTCACGGGATTCCCGGCCCGCGTTCCCTCGAAGAGGGAGATATCGTGGGGATCGACATGGGAGTTATCCTCGAGGAGTTTTACTCCGACGCGACGAGGACGTATCCCATCGGGGAGATATCGGAAGAAGCGGCCAGCCTGATAAGGGTCACGAGCGAGTCACTCGACCGCGGCATCGAACAGGCGAGACCGGGCAATCATCTTTCCGATATTTCGCATGCGATTCAGAAGCATGCTGAGAGCCAGGGGTATTCGATAGTAAGGGCTCTCGTCGGTCACGGGATAGGGCGGAGGATGCACGAGGAGCCGCAGATCCCCAATTTCGGGCCTCCTGGAAAGGGTCCGGAACTTCAGGCGGGGATGGTTCTCGCGATCGAGCCGATGGTCAACGTCGGAACACACGACGTCCTTACGCTCGAGGATAAATGGACCTTTGTTACGGTAGACGGGAAACTATCCTGTCACTTCGAAGATACGGTGGCGGTCACCGAAAACGGTCCCCGGATAATGACCCGGTGACCATCGGCCACGCAGACCGCGGCCGGGAGTAAACGAGAAAGGCTGTATGGCCAAACAGAAGGGCATACCGGTAGAGGGAACGGTCGTCGAGGCGCTGCCTAACGCGATGTTCCGCGTCGAGCTCGAGAACAAACATATCGTGCTCGCTCACGTTTCCGGGAAGATGAGGATGCATTTCATCAGGATTCTCCCGGGTGACAGGGTCGCACTTGAACTGAGTCCCTATGATCTTGGCAGAGGAAGGATCACGTACCGGTATAAATGACCCCGGGTTTCGGGATGGCCGGTAGAAGATTCCCCCGCCATCGGCGCGGCGATGACCGTGCCAATGGACCGGAAAGGATAGAATAGAGATGAAGGTCAGAAGTTCAGTAAAGAAGATGTGCCCCAGCTGCAAGATTTTAAGGCGCAAAGGCGTCCTTCGGGTTATATGCAAGAACCCGAAGCATAAGCAGCGTCAGGGATAGGGGCTGCAGAAGTAACTGTGAATACGAAAGGAGACCACCTGTGGCGCGAATAGTCGGAGTCGATATACCCGACAACAAGCATGTTGAGATCGCATTGACTTATATCTTCGGAATAGGTCGTACGAGTGCTGTCGAGATTCTCAAGAAGGCCAGGATACCTTTGATGACAAAGACAAAGGCGCTGACCGACGAACAGACCGCGAGGATCAGGGAGATCATCGAGAGTGATTACACGATCGAGGGATCACTCAGGACAGAACGCACGATGAATATAAAGCGGCTGATGGATATCGGCTGTTATCGTGGTCTCAGGCACAGGCACGGGCTGCCCTGTCACGGTCAGCGGACGCATACAAACGCCCGCACCCGTAAGGGTCCCCGTAATCGTCCGGGTTCAAAGAGGAAAAAATAGGGCTAATACGCATATTGGGGCTCTGCCCCGGTTTTGACGGACTTATTAGGGAGGTTACAAATTGGCCCGTCCGCAGAAGTCGAAGAAGAAGAAATTGAGGAAAGTGGATGCGTATGGTATTGCGCACGTAAAATCCACGTTCAACAACACCATCATAACGATAACGGACCGTGAAGGCGCCGTGGTCGCGTGGTGCAGCCCGGGAAAGGTCGGTTACAAGGGCTCGAGGAAGAGCACGCCTTTCGCCGCGCAGCAGGCCGCGCAGGCCGTCGCACGGGACGTTCTCGCTATGGGGATGAAAAAGGTAGAGGCCTGGATCAAGGGCCCCGGACCGGGCAGGGAAGCCGCGATACGTTCGCTGCGCGCCGCCGGTCTCGAGGTTTCCGGGATCAAGGACTGCACTCCGATCCCTCATAATGGCGTGAGGCAGAAGAAACGCAGGAGAATCTGACCGTTAGATGAGAATCAAGAGGACGATCGGCCATGTAAGGCCGGGGAGGTAACTGTAAATGGCGAGATACACAGGTCCCGCATGCAAACTCTGCAGAAGAGAGGGGACCAAGCTGTTCCTTAAAGGGGACCGTTGCTACTCCGACCGCTGCGCAATCGAGAAGAGGAACTATCCTCCCGGTGAGCACGGGCGAGCAAGGTTCAGCAGAAGGAGTAACTACAGGATTCAGCTCAGAGAGAAGCAGAAGCTGCGGAGAATGTATCAGCTGCTTGAGCGTCAGTTCCGCAACTACTTCAAGGAAGCAGAGAAACGAACCGGTGTAACCGGTGAGAACCTGCTCAGGCTGCTCGAGCAGAGACTGGACAACATGGTCTACAGGATGGGCTTCGCGCCCTCCCGTGCGACCGCGCGCCAGTTAATTCTGCACAATCATTTCGAAGTTAACGGCAAGAGGGTCAATATCCCCTCTTACCAGCTTAGTGTGGGCGACCATGTCGCTCCGAGGGAGAAGAGCAAAAACCTTCTCGTCATCGAAGAAACTATCAAGGGATACGGAAGCCGTGGAACGGTTCCCTATATCTCTGTCGATGTCAGCAAGAAGGAAGGGACCTACGCCGAGGAACCGACGAGAGACGTCATACCGGTACCCGTCGAGGAAAACCTGATCGTGGAGCTTTACTCCAAGTAATCTGGCATAAGCGGCTCGCCAGCCGCAACAGGAGGATTGCTTAGATGAAATGGCGTAATCTTTTGATGCCCAAAGAAATTGTTATGGACGAGACTTCGTCCGGCCCGAAATTCGCCAGCTTCAGGGTTGAGCCGCTCGAGCGCGGTTTCGGAAATACGATCGGGAACGCCCTTCGCAGGACGCTCCTGTCATCGATCCAGGGCGCTGCCATGACGGCAGTCAAGATCGACAAGGTGCAGCATGAGTTCAGTACGATAAAGGGCGTCAAGGAAGACGTTACCGACATCGTGCTCAACCTCAAGCAGATCATTCCGGTGATGCACTGCGACGATCCGAGGTTCCTGACCATCGAGACGAACAAGAAGGGTGAGATCACCGCGGCCGATATCAAAGAGGACGCGGAGATCGATATCCTGAACAAGGACCAGATAATCTGCACGTGCACCGAAAAGGTGAAGGTGAAGATGGAGATCCTCGTGGGTCACGGCCGGGGATACGTTCCCGCCGAGGCGCATGTTCTCGAGGACTACGCGATCGGCCTCATACCGATCGATTCGAACTTCAGCCCCGTGACACTGGTCAACTATACGGTGAAGAATACGCGAGTCGGACAGAGAACCGATTACGATTCGCTCAAGCTTGATGTAACGACGAATGGAAGCGTTACTCCCGAGGATGCCCTCGGGTACGCATCGAAGATCCTCAAGGATCACATGCTTCTGTTCATCCATTTCGAGGAAGAGCCGGTCGAAGAAATCGACGAGGAAGTCAACGAGGAATCCGAGAAGATGAAAGAGCTGCTCGATAGAAGTGTCGAGGAACTTGAGCTTTCAGTCAGGTCCTCCAACTGTCTCAAGGCAGCCAATCTCAAGACTCTCGGTGAGCTCGTCACGAAGTCGGAGAGCGATATGCTCAAGTATCGCAACTTCGGCCGCAAGAGCCTCAAGGAGATCGCGGATATTCTCGACGGCATGGGACTTCACCTCGGAATGGACATCGATACCGCCGAACTGACTAATAAGGACGAAGAGGAGAAGTAGCAATGCGTCACAACATTGACCACAAGAAGCTCGGCAGGACGGCCGCGCACCGCAAGGCGATGCTGAGCAACATGGTCACCTCTCTTTTCGAAAGGGAGAGGATCGAAACTACGACCGTCAAGGCCAAGGAAGCGAAGCGCCTTGCGGAGAAAATGATCACCTTCGCGCGGAAGGGCGATCTGTCCGCCAGGCGGCATGTCGCCAGGACAGTAAAGGACCCCGTGGTCCTCAGAAAACTGTTCGACGATATCGCGCCGAGGTATGTCGACAGGCCGGGCGGCTATACGCGCGTCCTGAAGACCGGTGTCCGTAAGGGTGACGCTGCACAGACCGCGATCCTTGAGCTGGTCGGCAAGGACGACAAGCCCCGCGGCAAGAAGAAAACAACTCGGAAGACCCATCACAAGGTCGAGATTCCCGAGAGCCCCGTGATCGCCGCGAAGAAAGCTGCCGAAGCTGCCGCCAAGGCAGAGGCTGATGAGGCGAAAGCGGCTGAGGAAGCGGCAAAGAAGGCTGAAGAGGAAGCCGCCGCCGCAGAGGCCGCAGCTGATGAAGCTGTCGAGCCCGAAGCTGAAGAGGCGCCTGCTGAGGAAGCTCCCGCGGAAGAAGAGGACAAGAAGGAATAGATCCAGCGAACACACCTGCCGTCTGGATCTGGTGAAAGCCGCCCCCCATGTGGGCGGCTTTCCTTTTGGATAAAATTCCCGGAAATGCTATCTTTTCAACCTGATGGTTATTACAGACGTAATCCTTCCCATAGTCTTCATAGTCCTCCTCGGATTCCTTCTCAGGCGGTTCGGGGGGAAGTATGAGCACGCCTTCTCGAAGACGCAGCTCTACATACTCGGCCCCGCCCTGCTCTTCTCGGTGATGGCCCGTAACGACACCGGATACGGCCTGATCCTCCAGCTGCTGATATATGTGATAATACTCTCCGCCGGCCTTCTCCTGCTGATCCAGGGGATCGGGAAGCTGGCCGGGGGTGGCAGGGTCGAACGGAACGCGATGTCGCTCGCCGGTGTCTTCACGAACAGCGGATTCTACGGGATCCCCGTATGCATGCTTGCCTTCGGGGAGGAAGGGCTCAAGTGGGCCGCACTATATATAGTGGCCTCGTCGACGGTCCAGTCGACACTGCGCGGGTAAGCAGAAAGCAACGGCCGCCCTGGCAACTGTATTCAAGGTGCCGCTTATATGGGCGCTGATAGCGGGAAGGGTCCTTGCTGACGTCAACCTCCTGCCTCCTGAACCTTTCATGGAGATGATCGACCTTCTCGGGCGCTCGGCGATCCCGCTCGGCCTGCTCCTTCTCGGGATGCAGCTCGAGAGGATAATCACGGGAGACGACAAGGAGACCGAATGCGCGGAACCGGCCCCGGTGAGTCCCCGTCGCCTGGTGGGCCTCGGCATAACGAGCGGCGTAATAAAGATATTCGGGGGCCTGGGGATCGCCCTGGTACTGTTGAGATTCTTCGATGTCGATCCCGTGCTGAGAAACGTGATGCTCGTCCAGTCGGCGATGCCTACGGCTGTCAACGCG
>RCNC010000228.1_pt1 | contig 33619 bp, 24 predicted proteins | sample 2041301 | NCBI WGS metagenome assembly RCNC01 (sample SAMN09708231, study PRJNA481090) | Marine sediment metagenome, whole genome shotgun sequencing project. | biome: marine sediment; feature: ocean; material: sediment; isolation source: Sewage treatment plant 13A marine sediment (STP13A) ... | reverse complement strand
CGGTCGCAGCCATGAGGCCGAGATCGGGGCGTCTGGGATTTAGGTGGTCAGCCGATCTCGCCCTTCCGGAAATCGTAGTGATCCCCGCGGTGTTCCGGGGCCACCATCCGGATGCCCGGGAATTCATTGCGGCAACCGCCGATGAATTCCTCGTACCGGTACTCGGAATTCAGGGAGTGAAGGGGAATGAAAACCTTGGGCTGCAGTTTGTCCAAGGCGTAGTTCACGCCCAGGCGTACTGCCTCCTGGTCACCGAATCCGCAACCCGACACGGGCATGAGGGCCACGTCGGGACGGATGCCCGTGGCAGCCAGCCAGTCGATCTCCGCACAGTAAGGCCCGGAAAAATCCCTTTGGCGGTTGGCGTGATCGCCCGCGTGATAGATGGTCAGGCCGTCGACCTCGACCAGGAATCCCACCCCACTGTCGTTGGATTCGATCGTGCGGACCTTGATCCCGTCGAAGTCCTGGACCTGTCGGGGTTCGATCAAGTCACAGGGCTGGTCGGTCTCGGCGGAACAGCCCATGACATATCGGATGTCGGGCACTGCGTCGGCCCAGGCGAAGATCCCGGGATCGAAGTGGTCGCCGTGTTCATGGGAAACAAAGACGGTCACCTTCATTCCGGAAATCTCCTGCGGGTCGATGTACCCGTTGCAGAGTGCCGGGCCGTCGGGAACCCGTCCCCCGGGGAAATAGTCGAATACGAGCAGGTTGTTCCGGGTCTGGATGGCGTATCCGCTGTGGCCCAGATACCACAGCCGGGCTTCCCCGTCGGCCAGAGAGGGGCTTTTGTCACCAAGGTTCTTGTCGCACACGGCCAGGCAGCCCGATTCGGAAGGACATGGTGAGGGGGATTCGCCTGGAATTGCTCCTTGGGCCGCAAGGATCTTGACGGAAGTGCCATGGCCGTAACGTTGGGCTAGGTCGGGGGGATTGAAACCGTGATGATCCCGGACTGTCAGGGAGGCCCCGCCTGCTGCGAGGGCCTTCACGCAATCGCCGTATCCTGACATGGCCGCCAGGTGCAGCGCGGTCTGTCCGCAGTGAGCTTCCCGGCCATCGAGAGACGCCCCGGCCCCTACAAGGAGAATCACCATGTCGAAATGTCCTTCACGGGCTGCCCGGATCAGGGCGGTCTCGCCGTACACGCTGGGATGATCGATATCGGCCCCGGCTTCGATCAGAGCGCCGGCCATGTCGACGTCCCCGTGACCGGCGATGGCCCAGAGTGGTGAACGCTCCCAATCATCGACCGCATTCACCTTCGCACCGTTTTCAATGAGGCCGGCAAGACCATCGGGCTGCCCCCGCCAGGCGCTGTTCATCAGGGGGGTCGTACCGTGTTCATCGGTGATTTCCGTATCCGCCCCGGCGGTGACGAGCCGGGTGATCATGTCCTTCTGCCCGCCAGCAGCGGCCCAGTGCAGAGGGACTGATCCATTGTCCGCCTTGCCGTTGGGGTCGACCCCGGCCGCGACGACCAGGTCGAAAACATCCGCCATGCCCCGCATGGCCGCAAAGTGGAGCAGGGTCATTCCGTTGGCCGTGGTCAGGTCAAGGGGAGCGCCGGCTTTGACCAGTATATCGACCACTTCCTGGTTGCCACCGGAAACAGCGAACGACATGGACCAGGATCCATTGTTGTCCTGGAAGGCAAGGTCCGCGCCCTGCCCGATCAGGTAGTCGACACAGGCCGGATGACCCCTGACGGCGGCCACATGGAGGGCGGTGCTGCGGTCGCTGTCACCGGCGTCCAGGCCGGCGCCTGATTCCACCAGGAACCGAATGACTTCCAACTGGCCTGTCGAGGCTGCCGTATGAAGGGGCAGATCCCGGGTCGCATTCTGGTCCTCCGCCGATATCAGACCGGGGTCGGCGGCCAGAAGGGATTCCACCCTGGCCAGGTCACCGTTAGCTGCGGCGACATGGATTTCCCCGGCCGTCGTGGTGGCGGCCAGGCACAAGGTGAGCAGGAGAACGGAAAGGCTCAGGATTGGTTGAAAAGAGCGCATGGTCATACCTCGCCTTTGGAAAGGCCGTTGGACTCGGGGGTCGGGGAGACCCGGGCCACTTGCTCGAACGGATGCCGCTACTTCTGATGTGGGGAGGGCCGGCCGGGGTGACCGCGCCGGGCACCGTCAATTGATACGGGAATTTCAGAAGATGGTTGCGCCAAGAAATGGATGGGACCGCCCGGCATTCTGTGCTAGGATTTTTCCCGGATGGGGTCCGCACCGTCCCGTAGTCCTGATCGCGCAGGAAGCGCGACGGTTCCAAGTGGCCTGGGCGGCCCACGGGGCCGGGCGAGGTGGGACTCGCCGTGGATGACACGCCTGATGAGGAGGTGATCCAGTGAGTTATGATAGATCCGGCTCAGTGGAGGTGGCGTCCCTGCCATGACGGGACATCTCCAGCGGTTGGCTGATTTAGGGATTCCCCGAGAGGGATAACCCAACGCCACCGAAGCTGAGACCACTGTTGGAAAAAGGCGCCGGTCCGCATGGACCGGCGCCTTGTGTTTTCCTGCAGGTCACCGCACCAGGGTCATGGTCCTGGTTTGAATTTCCCCGCCGCTGTCCAGACGGTATATGTACATCCCCGAACCCACGGCGCGCCCGTTGTCATCGTCACCGCGCCAGGTCAGGGTGTGGCCCCCGGTAGGGCGGTGACCCTCCAGAAGCGTTTTCACCAGACGCCCGGACACGTCGAAAATCCTGAGGGCGACTGCTCCGCCTTCCGTTAGTTCGAAACTGATCTCCGTGCTGGGGTTGAATGGATTGGGGACGTTCTGGCGCAGCCGGACCCTGTGGGCCAGGTCGCCGCCCGGAACGTCGGAGGTCCCCAGGTATCCCCGGAACATTCCCTTGCCGTGGGTTCCGGCCACCACGAGTTTGTCCGCCGGCCGGACCGTCACCATGTCCACCACCACGTTGCCGATTTCCTCGGCGGCTTCCATCTGCCAGACCGTGGCCGCGCCGGCCAGAAGGGAACTGGAATAAAGCCCGGTGCTGGTCCCCACAAAATAGACATCCCCGGCCAGATCGGGCATGAAGGCGACCGACCGCACCGAGGGTGAATTCGCTCCGCCCAGGTTTCCTTCCACATCGGTCCAGGAAGCCCCCCCGTCGGCGGAGTAGAAAAGGTTCACGACGTTGTAGTTGGAAAAGGCCACCAGGACCTGCTGGTCGTCATCCGGGTGGATGGCGATGCTGCTCACGTATCCGCCGGCGGGAAAACCGGCGCCCACATCGAGCCTGACCGCTGCGCTGCCCGCCGGGGCGGAATGGGCGTTGGACAACCGGTACACCTGTCCGTTCATGTTCCCGAAATACAGAACCCTGTCGGTGGACCGCGACATGGCCAGGGCGGTGACCGGCACGCCGGCCGCCCCCGCTGTCAGGGTGGACCAGTTGATGTTGGCCGTCCCGGGGTTGAAGTCGGGGATCGCGGTCAAATCGCTGTTGCGCCACACGTTTTCCCCGGCGGCCAGGTACATCATCCGGGTGTCGTTGGGATCCAGGATATAGGGTTTGAGCCACAGCGAGGTGTTGCCTCCGCCGGGATCGATCCGACTCCAGGTCAGGGTACTTCCGGTCTCGTTATCCAGGGTATAGCGGAAGATCCCGAAATTCTCCTGGTAGGACATGTAATAGGTCCCGGTCCCTCCCGAGGCGTCGGCCACCGCGCAGAACCCGCCGTCACCCGGGAGGATTTCGGTCCAGGGATGAGCGGGCAGGTCGAGGCCGCTGAACCAGGTTCCGTTGTCCTGCATTCCGCCGATCACCACCGGGCTGCCGGGCAGGTTCTCGTCGATGGCTGCGGTGTAGAACTGGCAGGTGTTGTAACCGTTGTTGAGAGATTCCCACGCCACCGTGGGGGCCTGGGCATTGGTGGTCTTGTGCACCCCGCCGTCGCTGCCGGTGTAGGCCACGGCGTTTGACCCGGGCTGGAAGACCAGCCGGTGCTGATCGGCGTGATGGTTGCCGTAGAGCCAGCCGCCGATCCAGTCGATATCACCGAAGGTCGAGAACCCGCCGCTGCCCCGGTACAGATTGACCCCGCCCAGGAAAACGGTTTCCGGATCGTTCGGGTGGACGGCGACCATCTGGCAGTAGTTGTCCTGGTTGTCGAAGAAGGCCGATCCCCCGTTCCAGGGCAGGCCCCCCAGATGGTCCGAACGGTTGGCCCAGGATCCGCCGGCGCCGGAGCCGTCACCGAACAGGTATTGGTAGCGTAGAAGGGCCGCATCGGGCGTATTGAGGGAATTGGAGACCTGGAACCACACGATGTTTTCGTTGGAAGGCGCGATCGCCAGGATAATCCGGTCGTAGTCCGCATAACCTCCAGGGGTGATGTCGGTCCAGTTGATTCCATCCACCGATCGGAAGGCTCCGTGCTGGCCGCCGTCGAAACTCATGGTGGCGTAGAGGATTCCCATCGAAGTGATGGCGACGTCCGTGTAACTCGCCAAGGTGTTGGGATCGCCGAGAACAGGAGTGAAACTGTCGCCGCCGTCCACCGAGCGGAAAATGAATCCCCAGGTCGCGGCATAGACCACGTCATTCCCGGAATTGGACGGGTCGGACACGATCCGGTGCACGAATTGCCAGGGACTGACCGGGTTCTGGATGTCATGTCCGCTGGTGGCGGGCAAAAGGGTCCAGGACGCCCCGCTGTCGGTGGATTTGAATATTCCGTCCCCGTTGTGCCAGTACTCCCCGGTCGGCCAGGCGACCGAAGGCCCGTCCGCTTCACCGGTGCCATAGTACCAGACGTTCTGGTGACCTGATCTGGTATCCTGGGCCACCGTGGTGACGCTGTGTGTTTGGCTGCTGCCGGTGGTGAGATTCCAGGTGGCGCCGTCATCGGTGGAGCGCCACATGCCGCCGCTGACGCCGCCGGCCAGAAGGGTCCGGTAGGTAGGGTCGCCGACATCGATGCCGAGAGCGCGGGTGCGCCCGCCGACGTTCCAGGGACCCCGGGCGGTCCAGTTGCTGACGGCCTTGTCCCTGGAGTTCCCTTCGCCTCTTCGGGGAAGCCGCGCCGAGAATTCCTGTTCGAGGCGGTGAATATCCCGGGGGATCCGGCCGGTTAGGGGATCCGCCAACCGCAGTCTCCGGTAATCCCTGCGGGCCAGATGATTATCCCGGGCGTCGGACCTGTCCTTGGAAACCGACGAAGCTGGAGCCTCAGGTCGTATGGGGAAAACAGGAGAGTCAGGAATGGCCCTTCCCAAGTGGGGATCGTTGAAATTCCGAGGAAAATGGGCGGGCGCAAAAAAACAAAGGCCAATCAACATGGCCAGAGAAGCTGATACCAGGGCGATTCGGGTCTTCCTCATTGGGGTCCTCCAAAGGTTGTATCGAATAGGGATCCTTTCCTGGTCGTTGGTGGAAAAAATTATTCAACGGGATGCCCATCGCGATCCCGGGTTTGGCTTGGATCCAGCCCTCCCAGCAGGGGGGTTTTGAGAACATCCTATCACCTGGGTGGGATTTTGTCAATTTGACCGCAATTGGGGCTTTTCGGGAAACATGTAGGTTGTGCCTTTGAAATTGTGTCTCGGCCGTTTGGCCGGAAAATCCGGCCTTAAAAATGATCCCGCATATGTCTTTTTGATTCCTGATGCTGTTGTCTGGCAACGATTTGGCCCGGACACAATTTCAAAGGCACAACCAAACATGTAGCAGATCCGCGGTGGTGGACGCAGGACATTCCGGTTAGGATGACCGGACAATCAGGAGGTTGTCATGAATGACAAGACCGGACCTGCCCAGGATTTCCAGATGGCCTACGAGGATAGCTGCGACCGCGTGCCGGTGTTGTTGATCCACGGCTACCCCTTGAGCAACATGTTGTGGGATCTCCAGATGGGAGACCTTTCCGATATCGCTCGCCTGATCGCGCCCGATCTGCGCGGTCACGGCATGACCGATCCCACCGAGCCCCCCTACAGCATGGAAATGTACGCCGACGATTGCGCCGCCCTGCTGGACCAGCTGGGGATCACGATTCCGATCGTGGTCGGCGGGCTTTCGATGGGGGGATACGTGGCTTTCGAATTCTGCCGGAAGTATCCCGAAAGGGTGGCCGGTCTGATCCTGGCGGCCACTCGCCCAGGGGCGGATTCGGCGGAAACCAAGGAGGCCCGGGACAATTCCGCAGGGATGGCCATCGCCGAGGGAACGGCCGCCATCGCCGACGGCATGCTGCCGAAGCTGCTGGCTCCGGGCAGTTACGATGATCAGACTGACCTGGTGGATTTTGTCCGGGAAATGATGCTCGAGACCAGCGAGGACGGCATCGTGGGCGCCCTGGCGGCCATGCGGGACCGGCCCGATTCCACGCCTGATCTGGCGGGGCTCGACGTGCCCACCCTCATCGTTCACGGCGCCGACGACCAGCTCATTCCCGTGTCCGAGGCCGAGGCCATGGAAAAGGCGCTGCCGCAGGCCAAGCTGGTGGTCGTCAAGGGAGCGGGGCATTTGCCCAATCTGGAAAATCCCGAGGTCTTCAACGATGCCGTGCGCAAGTTCCTGGAGATATTCTACGAGGACTGATCTCGAAGACTGGAAAAAAGACAAAGCGCCGTCCGAACAAACGGACGGCGCTTTGAATCCAAGACAGATCTGCTATCCCAGCGCGTACATCCGATCCAGCAGATCGACCACCCGGTTGGAATAACCCCACTCGTTGTCGTACCAGCTCAGCGTCTTGAGCATGTTGCCCTGGATCACCGAGGTGTACTCGCTGTCGAAGATGCTCGAGTGCGGGTCACCCACGATGTCGGTCGAGACCAGAGCCTCCGTGGCGTAACGCATGGTGGCGCGGAGCCGATCGGTGTCGGCATTGGCACGCACGGCTTCGCGCACTTCCTCGACGGTCACGTCGCGGGACATGATCGTCACCAGGTCCACGACCGACCCGTTGGGCACCGGGACGCGCATGGCCATGCCGTCGAGCTTGCCGGCCATCTTGGGCATGACCATACCCACGGCCCGGGCTGCCCCGGTGGTGGTGGGGATGGTGTTCTCGGCCGCGGCCCGCGACCGGCGCCAGTCCGTGTGGGGGACGTCGGCCAGCCGCTGGTCGTTGGTGTAGGCATGCACCGTGGTCATCAGGCCGCACTCGATGCCGAATTCCTTGTCCAACACGTAGACCAGGGGCGCCAGGCAGTTGGTCGTGCAAGAGGCGTTCGACACGATCTGATGCTCAGGTTTGAGGTCCTCGTCGTTGACACCCAGGACGATGGTCGCATCGATCTCGTCCTTCGCCGGCACCGTCAGCAGCACCTTGCGGGCGCCGGCGTCGATGTGCTGGGCGATCTCCGCGCGCTTGCGGAAACGACCGGTGGCCTCGACCACGAAGTCGATGCCCATTTCCCCCCACGCCAGTTCGGCCGGGTTGGGAATCTCGGTCATCTTCACCTTCTGGTTGGGGGTGACCAGAATGTCGCCTTCAAGCTGGGCTTTTTCCTCGAACGGCCCCATCACGGTGTCGTGGCGCAGCAGATAGGCCAGAACCTCGGAGTCGGCCAGGTCGTTGATGGCCACGACCTCGACCCCTTCCTTGGCGTTGAGCAGCCGGAATACGGAACGGCCGATGCGGCCGAAGCCATTGATTGCGATTCTCATCACTTGACCTCCCGGTTGCCGAGCAGGCCGGCCATTTTCTTGGCGGTTTCCAGAAGGCGATAGGCGTAGGCCCAGCCGTTGTCGTACCAGATGATGCTCTTGACCAGCCCGTTGTTCAGCGACAGGGTGGCCTTCGAATCGATGACGCCCGAATGGGGGTTTCCGATCACGTCGCTCGATACGATCGGTTCGGTCGTGTAGCCCAGCAGGCCCTTGTACTTGCCTGCGGCGGCATCGGCGAAGATGGCGTTGTACTCTTCGGCCGTGAGCGGCTTCTCGAGTTCCACCACCAGGTCGAGGTTGGATCCCGCCGGCACCGGCACGTTCAGGGCGATGCCGTTGACCTTGTCCTTCAGTTCGGGAATCAGTTCCATGACCGCCGTGGCGGCCCAACTGGAGTTGGGGATGATGTTCTGGGCGGCCGAACGACTCCACCTGAGATCGGCGCTGGCGCTGTCGCTCAGCTGCTGGTCGCTGGTGTAGGCGTGGACCGTGGTCATGGTGGCCCGCTTGACCCCGACTTCCTCGTGCAGAACCTTGAGCGTCAGGGCCAGCGCGTGGCAGCTGCTGCTGCCGTTGGAGACGATCCTGTCTTCGGCGGTCAACTCGTTGTCGTTGACCCCGTTGATGACCATGCGGTCGATCGGGCCCACCGACGGAGTGGACAGCAGCACGCCCTTGGCGCCGGATTCGAGATGGCGCTCCAGCACCCGCCTAGTGCGGAACTGGCCGGTGGCCTCGATCACGATGTCGGCCCCCAGCACGTCCCAGGGCACTTCGCCGGGGCGGGTGCCGTGGACGACACGGGTGCGCTGGCGCTCCGTCACCAGGGTGTGACCTTCCTGCCGGAGGTCTCCCTCGAAAAGGCCTTCCACCGTGGTGTGCTTGGTCAGGTAGGCCAGGGTTTCGGCGTCGGCGACGTCACTGACGGCGGCGAACGTCACCTCGGGATCGTTGTGGGCGATCCGGAACATGTTCCGTCCCAGCCGCCCGAATCCCATGATTCCCAGTTTCAAGGACATGGTTCTCTTCCTTGGTTTGAATTGGATGTGTTGGTTACGGAATGATAGGTCCAGGTGATGAATTCCTCAACCGCCTATGAGGATAATAATCGTGTTATTTTCCGAGGGCGGGCCCGGGGATTGGTCAAAATTCCTTCACAAAGCCCCGGATGGAGCCCACGGTGATGAAGTAGGTGTATTGGCCGCCCCGGGTCCCATCGAATTCGGCCAGGGTCAATCCCGTACAATCGGTGATCTTGAAGTGCCCGTAGCCGAGCCCGGATCATTCGGCATCGGCCGCACAGCGGAAGCCGACGTTGAAGTCTCGCCAACTGCCCGGCAGGGCGTTGCGGACGTGGACCATGTTGCAACCCTTGCCCGAGAACCAGCCGCCGCCCTTGATCACGCGCCATCTGGTCTTTTCGGGGCCCAGGGGATTTTCCACGGGGCTGTCGGTGAAATAGTCCTCAGCGTAATAGTCTGCCACCCATTCACGCACATTGCCGACCATGTCGTAAAGGCCATATCCGTTGGGCTTGAAACTTTCCACAGCTACGGGACCACCAAGGTCTGCCGCCTTGGTATTGGCATCCTCGTCGTTCAATTCGTCGCTCGAGCCGTAACCCAATTTATCCAGGCCGCCGCGCGCGGCGAATTCCCATTCGGCCTCGGTAGGCAGTCGTCGTCCCAGCCATTCGGCGTACTTGGCGGCATCGGACTGGCTGACGCCGATCACCGGATGATCGGGATATTCCAGTGAGCAGCGGAACCGGTCCAGGCCCCAGAAGATCGGCTGATCATGATCGGTGGCCTGGCAGAAGGCATGGTACTGGGCGTTGGTGACCTCGTGTTTGTCGATCCTGAAGGCGGCGAGTTTCACGAGGTGGGGGGTCAATTCCTTGCTGGACCCTTCGTGCCCCATGACGAATTCCCCCGCCGGAATGAGGACCTGATCTGTGGCTGGTACTTGGGCATCTTCAGCCCCAGCACCGAGGGCGGGTATCATCAATAGGGCGACGGTCAAGGCGGCGGGGAGGGCTTTCATGGTGTTTCCTTCCAACAGGGGCATTTTTTTATCCTATGACACGGGGGCCCTTAGGGAAGACCAACATCCTTTTGGGTCTTGTAGGGGAATTAAGCATAATTCCCGAATTTTTCAAAGAGCCGGCGTTATGAAATGAGATGGACCTGCTGAATCGCAGGCGATTGACCATGAACAGCCCAGATGTTCTGGAATAACACAGTTTCCAAGGTACAATAATACCCAGAGGGCCCGGGAAAACCCGGGCCCTCTGGGTTGTCCACGGTCCTGCCGGCTACTTCTTCTTGATGTTCCCCAGGCCGCTGACCCTGGTCTTCTCGTGTTCGGGATCCCCCCAGTAGTCGATGTTGCCCACGCCGGAAACCCGGCCCTCGAAACTTTCGGAAGCATAGACCTTGGCTTCGCCCGCCCCGGAAACGGAAATTTCGACGGACTTGGCCTTCAGCTCACGGGTGTCGATCTCGCCCGCTCCCGAGACGTGGATCTCGAGCTCGTCCACGGTGCCATCCATTTCGAGTTCCGCCGCGCCGCTCACGTCGAATTTGAAGGAGTCTCCGCTATATTGGCTGATCTCGACATCGGCCGCGCCGTGGATGTCCAGGGCGTTCAAATCCCGAACCACGATTTCCACCCGGCAGTCCCCATCCGTTTCGCAGCTCTTGTCCCACCCGATTTCCAGGGTGCCGCCGCTGACTTCGGCTTCGAGATTTTCCCACAGGTTGTCGTCGATGGTCATGACCACCTTCTGCTGGTCACCGATGGTGATATCCAGGTCGAAGGCCCCGCCGACGTTGATGGCGTCGAATTCCTTGAATTCAAGGGTCCGGGTTTCCATGTCCCCGGATCCTTCGATGGTGTCCTTGTCGAAAGAAAAAGCGGCCGCCTGTCCGGCCACGGCCGGCAGAATCAGCACCGCGAATAGGGCGGCCAAGAACCTGTTTGAACGCATGGTCATCCTCCAGGGCAGGGGAAAAGGTCCGGGGGTTTCCCAGATAAGACGAATTCCGGGGCCCAAAGGTTTGAATTATTTTAACCACCGCCAATAAATCACCCCCTGTTTGGCCGGGCCCAAATGGCGTATAATGCTTGGGAAGTCTTGTTATTGATAAGAATGTCCGGCCCTCATCATCGAATGATGACCTCAGCCGACATGCGGTCCCCGGGAGCAGCACCATGTCCAAACGATTGATAAATGGTATTTTCGGCCTGACCCTGGCGGCCGGCCTTTTCGCTTTTTCCCTCCAGTCGGACAGTCCACCACCGGTTGCGAAACACATGGGCCCTGAAATTTCCGCACCGGCACCGCGGGATTTCGACCCGAGCCGCCAGCAGGAAGGCGGACCGGACCTGCGCCGGGCCTGGGAGGAAATGCGGCTGGCGGATCCGGCCACCGGCCGGATTCCCCAGGACATCCACCGTTTGGAGAGGGAGTTCGCCGCCGGTCTGCCCAGCCGTCATGGCAGCGTTTGGCAGGAGGCGGGCGATGGTGAACCGGCGTCCGGCGCCGACAAGATCAACGGGTGGGGCTACCGGGGGCCCTGGAACATCGGCGGCCGCACCCGGGCCCTGGCCATGGACATCGGCGACCCTAGCTATCGCACCCTGCTGGCGGGCGGGGTCAGCGGCGGCATGTGGCGAACCGTCAACGACGGCGGCGCCTGGACCCTGACCACCGGCAGCAGCCAGTTGCACAGCGTCACCACGGTGGCGCAGGACATCCGGGCGGGGCACCACAACGTCTGGTATTACGGAACGGGGGAACTGCGGGGGAATTCGGCCAGCGACGGCGGGGCGCCTTTCCAGGGGGACGGTCTGTTCAAATCGACGGATGGCGGCCAATCCTGGGCCCTGCTCCCGGCCACTTCGGGGAACCCGGCCGGGAATTTCACCAGCCTGTGGCAGTACGTGTGGAGAGTGGCGGTCGATCCTTCCAACGCCGCCCAGGAAGAGGTGTACGCGGCGGTCTACGGTCAGATCATGAGGTCCACCGACGGGGGCGCCAGCTTCACACCCGTGCTGGGGGATCCCAACACCCTGTCACGCTACACCGACGTTGTGGTTTCCAGCACCGGGGTGGTCTACGCCTCGCTGAGCAGTGACGGCAGCCAGCAGGGTATCTGGCGCAGCCCCGACGGGGTCAACTGGACGGACATCACTCCGGCGGGCCTGACCGGCAGCGGTCGGATCGTGATGGGCCTGGCCCCCTCCAACCAGAACATCATGTACTGCGAGGTCTCGGACCGCAACGGCACCCCGAACGAAGGGTTCTACAAATACATCTACCTGGCCGGGGACGGCAGCGGGGCCGGCGGATTCTGGCAGGATCGATCGGCCCAGATGGCGGGCCTTCCCGGACCCAACGGCAACGAGCCCCTACAGACCTACAGTAGCTACTGCATGGTGGTCACCGTCCATCCCGCGGATCCGGAAATCGTCTTTCTGGGCGGAGTCCACCTCTACCGCAGCACCGACGGATTCGCCACCAACAGCAACGACGCCTGGGTGGGAGGCTGGCAGTACGCCAACCACCACGCGGACCAGCACTGGATGCTGTTCCATCCCACCGATATCTCGGTGGCCTACACCGGCAGCGACGGCGGCGTGCACAAGACCAGCGACCCTCTGGCTTTCACGGTGGATTGGTCGCCCCTTAACAACGGCTACAACACCAGCCAGTTCTACACCGCGGCGATCGACGAAAATCTGCCGGGCAGCGATGTGGTCATCGGCGGGATGCAGGACAACGGTACCTGGTTCACCGACAGTTTGACACCTACGTCCTTTTGGGTGGAACTGTTCGGTGGGGATGGGAGCTACTGTGCCGTGGCCGACGCCTCGGGGGTGGAAGGGACCTATCTGGTCTCGGTCCAGAACGGAGTCATCTACCGGATGACGGCCGACAACAACACCGGGGCCTGGACCAGCTGGACGCGCATCGATCCCACCGGCGGCGGCAGTTACATGTTCATCAATCCCTTCATCGTCGACCCCAACGACACCAGGATGTTGTATGTGGCCACCAGCAACGGCATCTGGCGCAACAGCGACTACAATGCCATCCCGTTGTGGGAGAACGTCACGACCCTGATCAACTGGACCCATTTGACGAACGTGCCGGCTGCGCAGTCGGTGACGGCCCTGGCCATGTCGCGATCGGCGAACCGGATCCTCTACTACGGCACCTCAGGAGGCAACGTCTTCCGGGTGGACGGTGCGCACACCACACCGGCGTTTACCTCGCCCACGTTGTTGAATATGGGGCCGGAATGGAATCAGGGCAGTTACGTCTCCAGTATCGCCATCCATCCGGGCGACGATCAGAAGGTGTTGCTGGGAGTTTCTAACTACAACGTGACCAGTCTGTTCTGGACCGAGGACGGGGGCAATACGTGGACCCAGCAGGAAGGCAACCTGGCCGGTTCCGCGGGACCATCGGTCCGTGACGTGGCGATCATGCCCTTCGGCGGCATCGACATCTTTTTCACCGCCACCAGCACCGGCCTCTATTCCACCTTCTATCTGCTGGGTGCGTCCACCCATTGGAGTCTGGAAGCTCCCGACCTGATGGGCAACGTGGTGGTGGACCAGCTGGCGACCCGGCCGGTCGACGGCCTGGTGGTGGCCGGTACCCACGGCAAGGGTGTCTACAGCATCGACATCCCGGTGGGGTCCGCGGTGGATGACCCGGTGCTGCCCCAACCGGTGCGCCTGGGGCAGAATGTGCCGAACCCGTTCAATCCCCTGACCACGATCTCCTTCAACCTACCGGAAGCAGGCCGGGCCACGGTCGTGGTCTACGATGTGGCGGGGAAAAGGATCCGGACCCTGGTGGAGGGAAGCCTGGGCGCCGGGGATCATCAGGTCACCTGGAACGGAGCCGACGACGGCGGCCGCCCCGTGTCCGCGGGGGTCTACCTTTATCGGCTGGACAGCGGCTTGATCCATGAAGTCAAAAGCATGACCCTGGTGCGCTGAGCCCAGACCAAGGAGCGGCCATCGTGCCATTCAATCATTTTGACGACGAGGGCCGGGCCCACATGGTCGACGTTTCCGGCAAGGAGACGACCGACCGTGAGGCCAGGGCCGAAGCGCTCGTCCGGCTGGGGCCGGACCTGCTGGCGGCGGTTCTGGACCGGGACATCGCCAAGGGCGACGTTTTCGGGGTGGCCCGCCTGGCGGGAATTGCCGCGGTGAAAAAGACCTCTGACCTCATTCCCCTGGCACATCCGCTGTCCATCCACCATGTCACCGTGGCATTCACGCCCGACCAGGCCGACGGATTCGTGCGGGTGGAATGCACGGTGCGCGCGAGGGAAAGGACGGGAGTCGAGATGGAGGCGATGACCGGGGCGTCGGTGGCGGCCCTGGCGGTCTACGACATGTGCAAGGGCCGGGACAAGACCATCACCATCGGACCCGTCAGGCTGCTGTACAAATCCGGGGGCAAGAGTGGCACCTTCCGGGCGGAAGACCAGGCGGGACCATGACGGGCGGCGCCGGTTCCGGCCGGACCCTGCAGGCGCGGATCCTCGTGCTCAGCGACAAGGGCAGCCGGGGCGAGCGGATCGACACCAGCGGTCCCGCTCTGGAAAAATTCCTGACCGAGCGCGGGGTGAAGATGAACCGCCTGGAAATTCTCCCGGACACCATGTCCTTGATCGCCGCCAAGCTAACCGCCTGGGCCGACTCCGGAGATTGCGACCTGATCCTGACCTGTGGGGGCACCGGAGTCTCCGCGCGTGACGTGACCCCCGAGGCCACCCGGGAGGTGATGGCAACGGAGTTGCCGGGTTTCGGGGAGCGGATGCGGGCCGTCAGTATTGCCAAGTCGCCCCACGCCATCGTCAGCCGCGCCACCGCGGGCATCCGCTCGAACTGCCTGATCATCAACCTGCCGGGAAGTCCGCGGGCGGCGACGGAAAACCTGGCCGCCGTCTGGGAAGCGGTGCCCCACACCGTGGCCAAGTTGCAGGGGGACATGACGGACTGCGCCTCCCCGCCGGACCCCGCCTGAGATTTCAGGATACCCGCCTTGCGCCCGCCTTGCCGGTGACACATTTTTGGTGGATGAATCCAGGAGCCAAACCAATCTTTCCGGCGCGGCCTACGGGCATCGACCGGTTCTTCAGGGAAATATCCATGAGGATCTCCGAGCTGTCCGATGATGATCGCGTCTGGGTCAAGGAACGCACCGAACTGCTGTTCGGGGGTGATTTCGTGCTGTCCCGGGAAGAGGTGCACGATCCCCACAAACTGGCCGGGTTTATTGCCGCCGAGGGAAACGAGCGCGTCGGCCTCGTTACCTACCACATCGACGGATCGGACTGCGAACTGGTCACCATCGACTCCCTGTGCCAGTTCATGGGTATCGGGACCCTGCTGCTGGAAAAGGTCGAGCAGGTCGCCCTGAAGGCCGGCTGCACCAAGATCTGGGCCATTACCACCAACGACAACCTAGATGCCCACCGGTTCTTCCAGAAACGCGGCTTCACCATGACCTGCGTCCGGCTCGGCAGCATGGCCAAGATCCGACTGCTCAAGCCCAACGTGCCGAAGGTCGGCGACTACGGGATACCCATCCGCGACGAATTCGAATTCGAGAAGCCCCTGGACTTCAGCTACTGATCTCTCTTCGATACGTACGATCCCACCAGACGTGAAATCAGCACGGCCAGGAAAAGTGTGCCCGTCAGGGCCTCGAGAACCGCCAGGTTCCTCGCCAGGTTCGACACGGGGGAGATGTCCCCGTAACCCAGGGTGCACAGGGTAACGTAACTGAAGTAGGTGAGGGTGTGGAAGACGCCGTGACCGGTCTCGATGGGGATGGAGAACGCGTTGGGGTTCATGGCGACGACGGGGGTGTAGAAAAGGACCCAGACGGAGCCGATCAGGACATAGGTGCAAAGGGCCACGCCGATCGTGTTGATGGTGATGACCTTGGCGTTGAAGATCCGAATCAGCATCAGCCGGATGATATAAAGATATAGGGCCAGAATGAAGAAAAAGGCCATCCAGTCCAGGATCGCGTTCTGGGTTTTGTACGTGACCACGATCAGGATCAGGCTCGGAACCCCAAGCAGGGTTCCGGCCATAAAATGTCTCCTGTTGTCGGCGGCCATGAAGATGGCCGCCGTGATGGTGATGATCCGGATGATGAGGTCGAATATCCCCCCCCCCATGTCCGGGCCGCTGAACAGGATCTGGAGGAACAGTGCGAACAGCAGGACGAAGGCCCGGTGGTCGTGGGCCATCCGGAGCACGGAAAACGTTTGGGGCGATTCGGGATGTGTATATCGGTCTTTCTGGGATTCTGACATTCGGTATTCCGCCTGCTGACGCCGGAGCGGTGAAAAACCTGTACGCGACAATGCCACCAATACTCTATATTGAACCGATGCCGCCGACAATCCCAAAACCCACCTTGGTTCCAGCCCCATCCAACGGAGGATGAAATGAACGCCCGTCAGAAAGTCGCCGCCCTGCGGAAGCTCATGAAGATTAACGGCATCCAAGCCTATTACGTGCCCAGCGCCGATCCCCACCAGAGCGAATACCTGCCCGAAAACTACAAGCACCGGGAGTGGCTGAGCGGCTTCACGGGCTCGATGGGCGAACTGCTCGTCGGGGCGCGCAAAGCCGGGCTGTGGACCGACGGTCGCTACTTTCTGCAGGCCTCCCAGGAGCTGCCGGGTTCGGGCATCGACCTGATGAAGATGGGCGAACCGGGCACGCCCGACATGCCGACCTGGGTGGCCAAACAGCTGAAGAAGGGCCAGTCCCTGGGCATGGATCCGAGCGTGGTGTCGGTGGCTGCGGCCGAAGGTTTTGCCGAGGCCTTGGCTCCCTACGGGATCAAGGTGAAGTTCGTGACGCCCAACCTGGTGGGCAAGTTGTGGACCGATCGTCCCGAGTCCAGCCTGGCGCCCATGGTCAACCACCCCTCGAAATACGCGGGAGAGACGGTCACCAGCAAGCTGAAGCGGGTGCGGGAAGCCATGAAGGACGTGAAGGCCAAGGTCCATGTCATCAGCGCGCTCGACCAGGTGGCCTGGCTGCTGAACATCCGCGCGGCGGACATCGAGTTCACCCCGGTGGTTGTCAGCTACGCCGTCGTTACGGATCGCGGCTGCACCCTGTACGTGGATCCCCGCAAGGTCACCAAGGGGGCCGTTTCGGCCCTCAAGGGCAAGGCCAGGATCAAGGGCTACGATGAAATCTGGGCCGACCTGCGGGCCCTCGGCAAAAAGAAATTGAAGGTGTGGATCGAACCGGGAGCGACCAACCGCCGGGTGTTCGACAAGCTCAAGGGTTCGGCTTTCCATTTCGCCGTCTCGCCGATCACGGCCATGAAGGCGGTCAAGAATCCCAAGCAGATCGAAGGTATTACCGAGGCCCACCGCCGCGACGGCGTGGCCATGGTCAAGTTCCTCAAGTGGCTGCCCGGCGCAGTGCGTCAGGGCGGGGTGACCGAGATCACGGCCTCGGACCAGTTGACGGCCTTCCGGGCCGAAGGCAAGGGGTTCAAGGACTGCAGCTTCGGCACCATCAGCGGCTATGCGGGCCACGGAGCCATCATTCACTACAGCGCCACCAAGAAGAGCGCGTCCAAGCTGAAACCGAAGGGCATCTACCTGATCGACAGCGGCGGTCAGTATCCCGACGGCACCACCGACATCACCCGCACGGTGGCTCTGGGCAAACCGACGCCCCGCCAGATCGAGTGTTTCACCCGGGTGTTGATGGGCACCATCGACTGCACCATCACGCCGTTCCCCGCCGGGACCACCGGATACCGGAACGAGATGTTCGCGCGGCGCGCCCTGTGGATGATCGGCGAGGACTACGCCCACGGCACCGGCCACGGCGTGGGGCAGTACCTGGGCGTTCATGAAGGTCCGCACAGCCTCAAAAACCTGGTCAGCCCGCCGTTCGTGGAGGGCAACCTGATGTCCATCGAGCCGGGCCACTACGAGAACGGCCGCTTCGGCATCCGGATCGAGAACCTGGCTTTCGTGACGAAGAACGAGAAGCTGAGCAAAAAGGGGAAGACCTGGTACTCGTTCCACTCGGTGACCTTGTGTCCGATCGAGCGTCGACTCATCGACAAGAAGCTGATGACGAAGGACCAGATCGTGTGGCTGAACGCCTACCAGAAGCGGGTCTACCGCGAGCTGGCCCGCGGTCTGGACAAGGACCACAAGGAGTGGTTGGCCAAGGCTTGCCGGCCGATCTAGGCCTGAGAGCTAAGGATAAAAAGAAAACCCCCGGCCGAAAGGCCGGGGGTTCTTGTTTCTGACAGGTAAGATATCCTACCGGTACAGGCTCTTCACGCCACCCCAAGTCTGGGTCTCGGTGGCGACGGGTTCAAAGGATTCGCCGACAAACAGGTTGTCCACGCGAACCGTTTCGTTCAGGCTCGAGTCTGACTGACGCAGAGCGAAGCTGGCAATATCGGTTCCGGGATCATCTTCGTCGTTGCCAAGGATGGAAGGATCAGAATCCGACATCGGGTTGATCCAGAGCTCGGCGATGTTGTTGGTCTGGTCGTAGCTGGCGACGACGGTGTAAGTGACGCCGTAGGTCAGGTCCGTCGGCCAGGTCGCGTCAGCGGTCGAACCGATCGACGAGATGCCGACCGTGTAGTCACCGCCGCCACTGGGCTCGACGATGTCCATGCGGGCCCGGAAGTTGAAGCCGTCATCCTTGAAATGGGCGAAGTATTCGTAGTCGCCGCCGCTGATGGGCTCGCCCAGGTCATCGACCGAAAAGTCGAAGCGGTAGAAAAGCTTGCTGCCAGGTGTGGGAGTGAAGGGCACATTCGCGTCTTCGGAGGGAGCGCCGTGCTCAACGACAACCTCGCCACCTGCGACGAGCAAATCGCCAGCATTGCCGCTGTGACTGACCCAGCCGCCGTTACCGACCAGGGATCCGTCCGGATAGCTGAAATCATCCGAAAGGAGGCCGGTAGCAAGGGCCACCGTTGCAACCAACAAGATCGACGTTATCAACAATAATGATTTCTTCATGGGGAACTCCCTCATTCTGTGGCCCCTGGGGGTCGGTTTTCTGGTCCAGACTGCACAATTATATGCCCCGCTAGCTAAACGGAGCTTTTGGCAGCCTTGATTGTACCAGATTTCCATCAATTTGAAAAAGAATTGTGTCTGTGATGTAAAAAAACACACTTATTAAGGTAAATTGAGGCCGAGTTGGGATATCTCCCCAAAGGCCGGGATTTCGCTGCTTATTAAGTAATTGGCACTTTTCGCCCAATCCCCTATCTTCAAGGCCAATACTGTCTCGTTTAGGGGCCATACCATCCGGCCCAGGGATTCCACGTCAGGAGACCATCATGATAATTGGCGTCGCCAGGGAGACCGTTCCGGGCGAAAGGCGTGTGGCGCTGGTGCCGGCCTCTGTGCAGCCGCTGATCAAGGCGGGCTGCGAGGTGCTGGTCGAAGAGGGGGCCGGGGACGAAGCCGGATTTCTCACTTCGGATTACACCGACAAGGGCGCGACGACCGGAACCCGGGACGATGTGTTCGCCAAGGCGGACATCATTCTGCAGGTCATCGGTGCGGGATCGGACGCGGGAGCAAAAACCACTGGGGAGTGCTGCGAGGGAAAAGTCCTGATCGGCATGCAGGACCCTCTGGGCAATCCCCACGGTACCGCGACATTGGCGGCCCGAGGCGTGACGGCCTTTTCGCTGGAACTCGTGCCGCGTATCACGCGGGCCCAGAGCATGGACGTGCTGTCCTCGATGGCGACCATCGCGGGCTACCAGGCCGTGCTCGAGGCCGCTTCCAATTTGCCCCGCATTTTTCCCATGATGATGACCGCCGCCGGGACCTTGGCCCCCGCCAAGGCATTTGTCGTGGGCGTCGGGGTGGCCGGATTGCAGGCCATCGCGACGGCCAAGCGGCTGGGCGCCGTGGTCGAGGCCTACGATGTGCGGCCCGCGGTCAAGGACCAGGTGATCAGCGTCGGCGCCAAGTTCGTGGAGTTCGACCTAGAGACCGAAGGCGCCGAGGACAAGGGCGGCTATGCCAAGGCCCAGAGCGACGACTTCATTCGCCGTCAGCAGGAACAGATGCTAGCGGTGGTGGCCCGCAACGACGTGGTGATCACCACGGCGGCGATCCCAGGCAGGAAGTCGCCCGTCCTGGTGACCGAACCCATGGTCGAGGCCATGGCTCCCGGCAGCGTCATCGTGGATCTGGCCGCCGAGCGAGGCGGCAACTGCGAGCTGACACGCGCCGATGAAGTGGTTGTTGCTCATGGCGTTACAATCCTGGGGCCCACCGATCTGGTTTCGCGCAAGCCCTACCACGCCAGCCAGATGTTTTCCAAGAACGTCGAGACTTTCCTGAAGTCCATTCTGGAAGAGGGCAACCTCAAGATCGATCTCGAAGACGAAGTCACCGCCGGCACGCTGCTGACCCGGGACGGCCAGGTGGTCCATCCCCGGGTTCGCGAACTGCTGGGCCTGGATCATTCCACCGGTGACGCCGCCGGAACCGAAGGAGGCTAGACATGGAAGCCTTTGTCGCCGCACTCACCGTATTTGTTCTCGCGATCTTCATCGGTTTCGAGATCATCACCAAGGTCCCGCCGACGCTGCACACCCCGCTGATGTCGGGGTCCAATGCGATCAGCGGTATCGCCCTGGTAGGAGCAATCCTTTCGACGAGGACCGATAATCCCAAGCTCGCGACCATCCTCGGCGTCTGCGCCGTGGCCTTCGCCATGGTCAACGTCGTGGGCGGATACATGGTCACCCACCGCATGCTCGCCATGTTCAGGAAGAAGAGGTGATGACGTGAGCGGATTCCTGATCGACAACGGCTGGGTGAACCTGGCCTACCTGGTGGCAAGTATCCTGTTCATTCGCGGGATGAAGGGCCTGACCCATCCCCGCACCGCGGTCCAGGGCAACCTGACCAGCGCGATTGGCATGTTGCTGGCCGTGGTGGTCACCCTGCTGGCCGACGGTCTGAGCTACCAGTGGATCCTGGTGGGCGCGGTGATCGGCGGTCTGGTCGGCGGCATTGCGGCGCACCGGGTCCAGATGACCCAGATGCCCGAAATGGTGGCCCTGTTCAACGGCTTCGGCGGCGGCGCTTCGGTGCTGGTGGCCGGCGCGGCCTTCATGATAACGGCGAACCCCGATGTCCGGACCACCGTTTCAACGGGTCTTTCGGGGCTGATCGGCGCGGTGACCTTCACCGGTTCGCTGATCGCCTTCGGCAAGCTGGCCGAGATCCTGCCCGGCAGGAGCATCGGTTTCCCCGGCATGAGGATCTTCAACGCGGTGGTGGGACTGGGTGCCCTGGCCTGCGTGGGCTGGTTGACGGTGGACCCTTCGGCGACCATCGCCTACTGGATCATCGTCGCGGCCGCGGGCGTCCTGGGCATCACCCTGACCCTCCCCATTGGCGGCGCGGACATGCCCGTGGTGATCTCGCTGCTGAACTCCTACTCGGGCCTGGCCGCCGCGGCGACGGGCTTCGTGCTGATGAACAACGTCCTGATCATCGCCGGTTCCCTGGTGGGGGCCTCCGGCCTGATCCTAACAAACATCATGTGCAAGGCCATGAATCGTTCGCTGGGCCACGTGCTGTTCGGGAGCCTGGGTCCCAGTGCCGACGGTCCCAGTGCCGACGACGTCTACGGCGGCAAGGTCAAGGCGACCAGCCCCGAGGAAGTCGCCATGCTCTTCGACACCGCCCAGCGCGTGCTGGTGGTGCCGGGTTACGGTTTGGCCGTGGCCCAGGCGCAGCACATCGTGCGCGACATGGCCAACGTGCTCGAGGAGCGGGGCATCACCGTGGAGTACGGCATCCATCCCGTGGCCGGCCGCATGCCCGGCCACATGAACGTGCTGCTGGCCGAGGCCGACGTGCCCTACGAGAAGCTGCGTGAGATGGACGACATCAACAACGAGATCGAGCAGATCGATGTCTGCCTGGTCGTCGGCGCCAACGACGTGGTCAATCCCGTCGCGCGCACCGACCCGCAGAGCCCCATCGCGGGCATGCCGATCATCGACGTGGACAAGGCCCGCACCGTGGTCGTGGTCAAGCGTTCACTCAGCCCGGGTTTCGCGGGGATTCCCAACCCATTGTTCGCGGCGGACAACTGCCTGATGATGTTCGGCGACGGCAAGAAGGCCATTACCGAGCTGGTGACAGCACTGAAAGAGGGCTGATCGTCCTGCAACCTTGCTCGACCGGCCGCCTCCAGGGGCGGCCGGTTTTTTGCGCTTTCCATTACCGGACGGGAACCCGCGCTGAGCCCTGCTTCCACCAGATCGCCTCCACAGGGAGAGATCGAGTTCGACCAGGGCCTGTGTCCGGAATTCTGCAGCCAAGGCCGAATTTGGTGGGCACAGCGGCTGGGGAAGGCGATTTAGACATTGTTTTCTATCCGCAATACTCCCTTGAGTTCCTTCATGATTTTGGGACAAAATGAGAATTAAGGTCATTTTTGTTGGTAATTACTCTGAATATTTGATACAATTTTCCAAGTGTTTCCTGGTGGGGGATTCTCTTTCTTCAGGAATACGTCATAAGTGAAGAAAGGACAACAATATGAAGAAGTTAGTTATTGTAATGCTGGCCCTGTTGGTCGCTGGCTCCGCCTTCGCCGAGAAGGTCGACGACGGAATTGCGATCCCTCGGATCGGCGGAATCATGGTACCGGCCCGTGACGCCGGGATTTCTTTCACGGACTTTGAGGGTTGTGGTGGTGTCTTCTCCCTGGTCGACCCCGATCCGGCTACCGGCTCCGTGAACGCGGCCTTCGGGGATTTCATGATGAATGAAGATGGCGTGAGTGCCAACTGGGCCAACGACCTCTGCTTGCTGGTCGCCAACGACGATCTGAGCGTCATCATGATTCAACTCGGCGGATTCAGCGATTTAGGTGCCACCTACAAGTTCGTGTGGCCTATTGGCGGTAGTTCTACTGCCGGACCTGGCGGCGGCGATGTTGATTTCGGCGAGAGTATCGATATCACCGGCTACTATGTCTACCTCGGTAATGGCTACAATAGTGGTGGTTGCAACACCTGGACCGGTTCGATTACCCTCTTCGGTGACGTCGTCGACACCCAAGACAGCACATTTGGTGCGGTCAAGGCTCTGTTCCGGTAACTGGAACAGCCAAGGTTTTGAATGTTTGGTCCGTTACGATGCCCGGCCGCCCCTTAGGGCGGCCGGGTTTTTCTTGCCCAGACCCGGGGTTTAGGCTGGTACTCGCTACCGGTTCGACTCAAGCCCACAGCTCGCCCCGGATTCGCCCTCGTCCACAGGCCCGGCGAACAGCTCGAACGGACCGAGTCTGGGCCCGGGTTTGGCGGGCATTCCGAAGTCGCTTTTCGCGGCGGACAACGGCCAGATGATGTTGGGCGACGGCAAGAAGGCCAAGACCTAGCTGGTGACGGCCCTCAAGGAGGGGTGAGGCGACCGCTAGACTTGCTCAACCGGCCGCCTTTAGGGGCGGCCGGTTTGTTGTTGTCTCATCAGTCCACTACTTCCAGGTGGTGATGACTACCGCCACCGGCCGCAATCAGCGCACCAGGAGCAACTTGCCGGTCGCCGTGTCGACGCCCGCGACCACGCGGTAGAAATAGGTGCCGCTGGGCGCGGACCGACCCTGCCGGTCCTTTCCGTCCCAGACCAGAACGTGCTCACCGGTCGACAGTTCTCCCACATGCAATTCCCGCTGCAGGCGTCCGGCCACGTCGAACACCACCACGGTGGCGTGGCCACGCTGGTTCAGCGTCAAGACCAGGTTCACCCTTGGATTGAACGGATTGGGGTAGACGGCCACCGCCCCGATGGTGCGCCGCACGTCCGGTGGGTCCTGAACCCCGGTGATGTCGAGGTAGAAATCGAAATCCACCAGGCCCAGCGAGGGGTCGTCGACGAAGTGGTAAATGGCGTCCTCGACGATCTCGTCGCCATAACCGCCCCACCAGTTGCCTTGGGCCATCTGGGGCAACGGCGTGTTGTTGTAGAAGCCGTAGACCTGGCCGCCCAGGCCGTTCTCGACCAGGGCGTTTCCGCCGTCATCGCCGGGGAAATCGTTGACCAGGTCGCCCAGGTTGGGCTGGCCCCCGTTGATGGCGGCCACGCCGTACCAGTGGCCCCGGATGGCGTTGCCCATGAGGATGGGGGCGTTGCTGCCGTTGCAGGCGACGCCGAAGCCCCAATTCACCGTGTCGGGGTGGATGTTGTTGTCGAGGATGTTGTTGTTCTTGATGGTGGGGTTGGCTCCGGTCTGGTAGCACAGGATCCCGTAGCCGCAGCCCTCGATGCGGTTGCCCTCGATCAGGGCGTTGCTCGCGTTCCACAGAGCGATGCCACCGCTCATGTGGTTGCCACTGCCCAGGATCGTGTTGCCGCGAATGACGGGGGAGTTGACGCCCTGCAGGCCGATGTTGAGGTACGGGTACGGCGAGTCATTGTCAACGTTGTTGTTCTCGAACCGACACAGTTCGATGGTGGGCGACGCGGTCAGGGTCAGGGTCACCGTCCGCTGCCGGTTGTCGTGGAAGTGGCAGCCGGTGATGGTGCCGTCGCCCTGGGAAATGTCCAGGGCCTTGCTCAGGCTGTGGTGGATCTCGCACTGGTCCAGCTCCACGTCCGCCCCGAAGACATCCACGGCCTCATCCGCGTAGGCGATCTGCCCGTGACGCAGCACGAAGGCCGAGCCGGCGCCCGTTTCGCGGAAGTCGAGCCCGCGCCAGGAGCCCGGTGTGGCTGTCGAACCGACAAAGACAATGGGCAGCTCGGCTGTCCCGACGGCCGACAGCGAACCATTGACCTCCAGGCCCACCGTGCCGCCGGTGTCGACGAAGGTGAGCGAGTCGCCGGGCGCGATGGTGAGCCGGTCCGTCATCGACACGACCACCGATGCATGCACCTGATAAACGCCGCCGCCACCGGTGACCGCCCCGCCGGCATTGGCCACCAGCTGCTCCATGGTCCAGTCCACGCCGGTCCCGGGCGTGGTGTAGTCGGCCAGGGTGGGGAGCGCGGCAAGCGTCAGCATGAATACAGCGAGGCAGATGGGGCGCAGGGCATGCATGGGAAACCTCCCGGTGGACTTGGAAATGCGGGGCGGGGGTGGGTATTGTACCACACGGAGGTGGGAGGGGGGCGTGAACTCCTTGTCCCGGAACGAGCTGCCCCGACTGACTTGCTCAACGGGCGCCCGGGAAATAAGGAGTCGAATGGGCTTTGCCAAATGATCGCCCTTCAGTGGAGCCAAGTTCCTGGATTGAAGACGCTTCCGCATTGATTCATTAAATAACCCATTGACCAGTAGGCGCTTGTAAACCCGCCACTGCCAGCCTCTCGCTTGGCGGCCCCCTGATTTTGCGATTATCATTTTAATCACGAATCAATTCATCCTGTTTAAGGGATTCTATTTGATGTTTCCTGTATCCAACTGGGGGTCATAACCATGCGCTATCTCATGCCAATGATATTTATAATTTCGATCGGGGCTGCTCCGTTGGCCGCCCAGGAGAGATTTCCCAGTCCCCGGCTGGATCGGCTGGCGCCTGCGGAAATGACCGACTTCGACGATAACGTGATTCGCCCCTCCTTACCTGGGACCCGGATTCCTACCGACCCTCGCCAGGGACACCGAAATTCGATTGCCGCACTGGCGGGTCAGAATGCGTTGGAGCAAATGTATGCCAAGACAGTTCTCACCCAGATCGGCGGGGACGACATCCTGGTGCGGAACCATCCTGATTCGGGAATTTCCGAGGTGGCCATTGCCGAGGACGGCACCATCTTCGTGGCGGTGGGTAATGATCCCGGAGGACCCCTGTGGACCGAGTACATCACCGTTTATCGCTCCACTGATGGCGGCACCACCTTTTCCCTGTGGGGCCAGATAGGTGACGAGTTGAGCGGAGTTCATCGGTTGCGGGATCTGGACGTGACCGTCGGCAGCTTTCCCAGGTTGTTCGTCACCTACATGGTCGGCGGCTTTTCCGCCACAGTGGCCTTTGCCGATCCTTCGGCCAACTCGGCTACCTGGACCATCAATAACGTCATGAACACCGGAGTCAGTTTCCTCAACCCTGATCTGGCCACGGACAACCAGACCTTCGATGACTACTACGTCTACCTGGTGTCTTCGGCGATAGACGGCAACGGCGATGACATCTGGTTTGCCCGTTCCATTGATCAGGGAACCACCTGGGAAACGCCCTACAAGATCGCCGAACTCACTTCCAATGGTAACCTCATGTATTCCTGGCCCAGGGTCTGCTACGGTTTCGGCAACACCGTCCATGTTTTGTGGACCTACACCGAACGATTGCAGGGCACCTTCGATGACGGGGTCCGTTACCGTCAGGCACTTGATGATGCCGCCGATGCTGCCTCCTGGGGGTCCATCTACGCCCTGGCGCCCACCGACGACGGCTTCAACCAGAGATCCATGGATATTTCGGCCTCGTTGACAAACGGCAGCGTGGCAGCCCTGTACTCCATGGCCCCAGTCAACGGGTGGGATCCCCAGCTGCTGGTCTCCTCGAATTCCGGGCTGAACTGGCTCTACCCCGCCGTGGATCTACCTTTGGATCTCTGGCCGGAAATAGATTTCCATCTGCCGAGCAATGAATTTCGCGCCGTCGGATTGCAATTAACCGATGAGGACGACCGTGTCCTGGTCTTGACCCGGGCCGATGCCTCCATCCCTCAATCCTGGAGTACGCCCCAGCAGTTCAGCGACCAGGGCAATAGCGACCTGATCTGGTCTTCCCTCGCCTTCGACCCGACCCATGATGGCCGGGTGGGGGCGGTCGTCGGAATTAGGTCCGATGATGCTGAAATCCTCTTTGATGCCGAGTGGCGGAATGATCCCGGGTATCCTGTCCTCGAACCCGGGTTTCCGATATCCTTGGTTTCGCCCCCCCTTTCGGATCCCGCCCTGGTTGATCTCGATGCCGACGGAGACCTGGAAATCGTATTCGGTGACTATGATGGGTATATCCAGGTTTTTCACCATGACGGCAACCCGGCGGCTGGTTGGCCGGTTCGACCCGGGTCGGGAATTTCCGAGGGCCCCGTTGCCGTTGGCGAGCTCGTTCCAGGTCGCCTGAGCGTAACGGCGGGAACCCTGGATGGAAGGGTGTTCTCGTACGACCCCAGCGGCCAGGTCGAGCCCGGATGGCCTTTCGAAATGCCCGACGGGGGCCAGACCTACGTCTCTATCGGCGCCCTCGGCGGGCCCTACCCTCGCACTCTCGTCGCCTGCGCCAACGAGAACATTGTATTCCTAAACTACCGCGGAGTTTCACCGCTGGACACCTTCGGCTGGACCGTTCCGGACCGGCTCATTCAACACCCGGCGGCCTTCGGCGATATCGACGGTGACGGCATCAACGAAGCCGTTTTCGTGGCCAATGAACTGGTCGCCGCTGTGCAGCTCTACGATATGGATCTCACCTTCAGCCGCTTGATGCCGGACTTAATCGCCGACAGCCCGAGCCTCGGTGATCTGGATGGCAACGGCACGGCGGAAATCCTCGTTCCTCTGGTGAACGGGCAGTTGTTTGCTCTGGATGGCAACGGAGTCGATTTTGGACCTGGGTGGCCATTTTCTACACCGGGTGGTTCTAGCCTCAATTCTCCTGCCATCGGTCAGATCCTGGGAAATGGGGAACTCGAGATCGCTGTGACCGCCAATGATTGGACCGTACACCTGCTCTACCAGACCGGAGTGGAACAATCGGGCTACCCGGTGAACACGCAGGACGGTTGGTATATTCTGTCCTCTCCCATCATGGGGCGGGTGGAAGGTGCCAGCAGCGATGTTGTGGTCGCCTCCCGCGACAAAAGGCTTCATGCCTGGGACAACTTCGCCAACGTCATTCCCGGTTGGCCCAAGGCAACCAGCCTCGTGCCGCTCAATACGACCCCGGCCATGGGGGACATCGACCTGGACGGCCGGAACGAAATCGTCTTCCTGAGTGACACCGAATTGTCGGTGGTGGATGTGGGGGAGGCTCCTGGCCATTTCACCACCACCTGGCCCATGGCCATGCACGACCCCCAGCGCACGGGTTGCTCGGATTGCCCTGAAGACGTGGTCACCGATGTCACGGGTGAGGATCCATCCCGAACGACCCGCGTGGCGTTTGCCGGGGCATCGCCCAACCCGGTGGCCGGCTCTTCCACCACGTTCCGGTTTGACCTTCCGGTGCGTGCGGCCGCCAGCCTGGAAGTTTACGACTTGCGTGGACATCTGATTCGCCGGCTGATGAAGGCCGAGATTCCCGCCGGGCAGCACGCGGCGCATTGGGATGGTCGCGATGGCGGTGGGCGCCAGGTGGCAAGCGGACAATATCTGGCACGGCTCAAGGTTCAGGGCCCAGGGCTGACCCAGGAACTGACACGGCGGGTCACCGTCGTACGATAGATGGACCGATTCTCCGACAACTGGGTCTCGCCGGCTAATTCAGTTTAGACTGCCCGGGGCCTTTGCTCGATCCGGGAGGCTCTTCCAGAAGCCCGAACAGGCGATCATTGTCATATCCGGCCGCCATTTAGGCGGCCGGATATTTTTGTCTGTCCGGAATCCTTCCCCGGATCCGTTACACCATGTAAGGAAATTTTTTTATCGAAATCCGGTCCCAGCAGGAGGGGATTCCATGAAACGATTCATCCATCCACCTTGGGGAACTGTACTGGTTCTTGTCGTAGCGGCCCTGGCGGCCGACGTCTGGGCCGGCGGGTTCGGCTCTACAACGCAACCAGTTCGGTCATCAAGTAATCATCCCTGCCGAGAAAATTTAGGCCGAATCCCTGGAATAGGAATCCGGCCTCAATTCCTTTCCCCGAACCCGGGTCAGCCCTTCAGTTCGTGCCACATCCCCAGCAGTTCGGCCTCCCGCTCGGCGGAAATGCCCGAACGCATGGGCTTGTCCTTGCGCTCCTGGTCGACGTTGGCCCACCAGTCGAGGGTGCCGCGCACGGTTTCCCCGATAGGGCGGAAGGTCAGGCCGGCGGCCACCGCGCGGCTGACGTCCATGAAGGGGTGGCCGGCTTCTTCGCCGACCAGCGGGACCCACACCGGCATGTCGGACCAGGCCGCGACCTCGTTCTCCTCCAGGAATTCTGCGCTGACCCAGGTGAACTCGACGTCCGAGCCAGACACGGACTTGCATGAGTCGAAGAGCTCGCCCATGGTCAGCTGATCCGGAGGGGAGGTGGCGTTGAAGGTTCCGCCCGTGCCCTCTTCGGCGCAGTGGACGATGAACTCGGCCAGATCGCGCACGTCGATGACCTGCGTCACGACATCGGGTGTGTCCGGGCACAGGACCTCGCCGCCCTTGGCGATGCGCACGGGCCAGTAGGTGAAGCGGTCGCTGCGGTCCCTGGGACCCACGATCAGCCCGGGCCGGATGTTGCAGGCATGCTTTCCGAAGACGTCGGAGACGGCATCTTCACACAGGGCCTTCAGAGGCCCGTAGTTCAGTCCCGTGATGTCCTCACTTGTCTGGGCGGCGGCGATCTCCTCGTCGATGATCACGCCCACCGGAGAGTCCTCGTCGTTGCCCGGCTGACTGAAGTCGGCGTACACCGAAATCGAGGAGATGAAGATGTACTGCTTAGCCCGTTTCTTGAGCAGTTCGGCCGAGTCGCGCACGGTGAAGGGGATGTACCCACTATGGTCGATGACCACGTCCCACTCGCCATCTTCCAGAGAGGCCAGATCTCCGAACCGGTTGCCCAACCGTGTGTCCAGGTCGGGGAACATATTGGCGTTGGACTTGCCGCGATTGAAGAGGGTGATCTCGTGGCCGCGGCTGCGAGCCTCGTGAACCACCGCGGGTCCCAGAAAACGGGTGCCGCCCAGGATGAGGATTTTCAGTTTCTGGTCGCTTTTGAGGGGTGAAAAGCTGGCCAGGGCCGGGCAGGCGGACAGGGCGGCCCCACCCACGGCGGCTGTCTTCAGGAAATCACGTCGCGTCCAGGTCATGTCCCACTCCCGGTTTGGCGCCAATGAGTAAAGGTCGTGTTGACGTTGTAGCACATTCCTACGCAGGCGCGCAAAGAAAGGTGCACCGGAAATGAGGTCCCCGTCCGATCAGGCGGTCGGGGCCGGCAACTCGCTTTCGTCCACCAGATGCACCGTCTGGGTGGGGAAGGCGATGCTCATGCCCATGTCCTCGACCATCTCCATGATCTTCAGGTTCACGTCTTGTTTCACGGATAGGTGCCGGGTCCAGTCCGTGGTCCCGGTGAAGCAGTAGACGAAGATGTCCAGGCTCGAGTTGTTGAATTCGGTGAACTTGACCAGCATGAATTCCTGGTCGATGTCCGGGTTGCCCTGCAGGTATTCCTCGATCCGTCCGACCAGGTTCTTCATCTGTTCCACGGTGGATTCGTAGGTCACCCCCAGGGTGAACTTGATGCGCCGCTTGGGCATCAGCGAGTGATTCTCCACCGTCGCGTTGGCCAGCGCCTGGTTGGGAATCGACACCACGGTCTTGGCGAAGGTCCGCACCCGCGTCGAGCGCATGCCGACTTCCTCGACCACGCCGTCGCCGCCGGGAAAGGTGATCCAGTCGCCCACCAGGAAGGGCCGGTCGATGAGGATCATCACCGAACCGAAGAGGTTGGCCAGGGTGTCCTTCGAGGCCATGGCCAGGGCCAGGCCGCCGATCCCCAGCCCGGCCAGCAGTCCCGAAACCGAATACCCCAGGTTCTGGGCGATCAGGATGAAGGCCAGGACCCCCACGAACATCTTCAGGGCCTTGCGCAGCAGCGGCACCACCTGGTCGTCCATCTTGGAATCCGTTTTGGCGGCCATTTCGTTCAGCAGGATGGCTGCGGCATCGGCCAATTTGAACAGCGTCCAGGTGATCACCAGGATCGTGACGACCATGAAAACCTTGTCCGAGTTGTCCACCCATTCGGGTTTCGTCATCAGGGTGCGAATGGCCCCATAGATTCCGACCACCGGCAGGATCAGGCCCAGGGGGCTGACAATGGCCGCACTGGCGACATCGTCGGCTTCGGTTTCGGTCCTGGCGGCCAGGGCGGTCAGCCGATTGGCCACCACAGCGTTGAGGATCGCCCGGAGAATGAATCCGGCCAGGATGAACCCGAAGGCCACCAGGAGAGTCCCCAGGGTCCAGGGCCCCATCTGCCGATCCAGGCCGGCCATGATTGCGTCCATGTCATTCTCCCTCGGTTTCGCCGTTGGCGGCGGGTTCGGAACCCGACAGGAGCCGGCTGCCTTTGGTCAGGTCGCCAATGCTCCGGCCGGTGCAGCTGCTCAAGAGGTTGTAGAAAAGATCCTGCACTCCGCCGACCTCGTGGGGCGAGGCACCCTGGCCCAGCAGCCCCACGGTCCAGTCCACGAAAGCCTCTTTCCTTTCCAGGACGAGGCCAAGGGGAATGATCATCTGGCCTTCGTCGTAGATGAACAGCACCAGTTCATCGTTGAGCGCGGCGGCCTTGACCAGGTGGCGCCGGGCGCGGTCGAAGTGGCCCAGACCGACGTCGGTCAAAGCGGCATAGAGCAGGGCGTTCCAGGTCTTGCCCCAGACCCGCAGGCCGGTGGCCGTTTCGGCGACCACCACCCCTTCGGGCGGATTGGTGGTCAGGCCGCTGGCCCAGGTGGTCGTCACCTCATCGCCGAAGATGAATTCCGGGCCCACGGTGCCGTGCAGGGCGACGTAGAGATCGGTGGGGTCCACCCAGCGTTCGCCCAGGCGGTCGGCCTTGGCGGCGCCGGCGGCCGTGACCGGCTGCTGGAAAATGGTCAAGCGGGTGAAGGGATCATCACCCTGGTATTTTTTCAGGTCCGACAGCGTCCGGCAGGCCTGCCAGGACAGACTCGTGGCCCGGACCACGGGATCGGCCACCAGTCCCAGTTCGTTCCGGTTGGTCAGGCGGGTCCGCATGCCCGTAAATCCCCAAAGGACGGCCACCAGGGTCAGGACCAGCAGGACCGGGAATCTCGGTTTCCACCGGGCAGGAATCAGGGTCACCAGGGCCAGAGCGCCGGCAGCCTCGGCCAGATAGGCCAGGTAGGGCAGGTATCGATCCTGGAGAACCAGGACGGGCCCGAGCGACAGCAGCGCCGCGAACAGGGCCAGCAGCGCCAGCGGGCGGCCACCCCGCCACTGGATCACACCCCAGATCAGCCAGGCCACGAACAGCAGTCCGCCGGGAACGAGCCGGGTCCAGGTGAGCTGGCTGGCCAGGATGGGGCCGATGGACATCAGCCACCAGCCATAGATGCAGATGTTGGTCAAGAATCGACCCACACCTCCGTTGGCGTAGCTCTCGGTGGGGTCGGCGGCGAAATGGTTGAGCACCAGAACACCTTCGGCGACGGCCGCCGTCAGCATGAACATGACCATCGCCCAGGCGAAGGCCTTGTCGGCAAGCCGGACACCGATGCCCAGCCACATCAAGGCCAGGAACAGGAGGGGCAACCCGAGACCGGCCTCCTTGGAGGCCATGGAAAGAATGGTGGCCAGGCAGGCCAGCAGGAGGTTGCGACGGCTGCCGGTCTCGGAGGTTCCTGCGGCCAGCCAGCGTTCGACGGCGACAAGGGCGAAAAAGGCGGCCAGCAGCTCCTGGATGCCGGAAGCCCAGTACAGGGGAGTGAAAGCCAGGGGGGAGGCAGCGAACAGGAGTCCCGCCACCAGGCGGGGCAGGGCGCCCAGGCCGGCCCGGGACCCGATACGGACCACCAGCACGGCGCTGAAGCCGTGCAGCAGCAGGCGAATCACGGCGTGGGCGTCGGAGTTCAGGCCGAACAGCGGCCAGGTCATGTCCCACCAGAGATGCTGGCTGAGCCAGCGGGCCTGGAACCCGCTCCCGGCGGCCAGGGCCTCCATGCCTGCGGCGCGTCCCAGCTGGCCCCAGTCGTCCTGGTTCCACCAGGCGCCCATGGCGGGCAGTCGCCCCATCACGGCGGCCACCAAGACCGCCAGCTCGGTCAGATAGGGCAGACGCCCCAGAAGGGACGTTTCCGTTTCATGATCGTTGCTGGTCAAATGAGCCCCCTACCAGGGAAAATCAGGTTCGCGGATATGGAGGGGTAATGGTATACAAAGTCTCCGGGTTTTGAAACCGGAACCCGGGGATGCTATTATTGTCTCGGAAAACTGGACGACCGCCCCGACGCGAGGAAGATCATGCCACGACTTGCAAAAACCATCCTGCTCCTGGTGCTGGTGCCCGCCATCCTGCTGACCGGTTGCGGCAAAAAGGAAAAGGCGCCCGGCCCGATGGCCATGAGCCCGGAAGAATTCGAGGCCTGGGAAATCGCCCTGGTGGAAATGCGCATCGAAAAGAACGAGGAGTTTTTCAACCCCGAGACGTCGCCCCTTCCGGTGGCCCAAATCGAGGGGTTCGAGGGCCTGAACTACTACTTCCCCGTGGCCGAACTTCGTTTCAGGACGCCCCTGATCGCCGAGGCCGGAACCGACACGGTGAGCCTCACCAAGAGGCGGGGGGAAACGGTGCCCTATATCCGGCGTGGCCGGGTGGCCTTCACCTACGAGGGCCAGGTGCACAATCTGGACGTCTTCGGACCGGTCGACACCTCCGGCGGCGACTTCCTGTGGCTGCCGTTCTTCGACGCCACCAGCGGCGAGGACACCTACGGGGGCGGGCGGTATCTGGACGTGAAGGTCGATGCCGAGGGCCTGGCCGATCTGGACTTCAACTACGCCTACAATCCGCTGTGCGATTACAACCCCGACAAGTTCAACTGCACGCTGCCGCCGGCGTCCAACAAACTGTCCTTCGCGGTGGCGGCGGGCGAACAGAAATTCAGCCTGGACCACTGACATGGAGATCCTCCAGCAGGTAGGCCAGTGGTCGGGGTATTTCCTGTGGTCCTTTCTGCTGATCGCCGCCTCCCTCGTGCTCCTGACCCTC
>RCNC010000482.1_pt1 | contig 33634 bp, 34 predicted proteins | sample 2041301 | NCBI WGS metagenome assembly RCNC01 (sample SAMN09708231, study PRJNA481090) | Marine sediment metagenome, whole genome shotgun sequencing project. | biome: marine sediment; feature: ocean; material: sediment; isolation source: Sewage treatment plant 13A marine sediment (STP13A) ... | reverse complement strand
GTCACACCTAATTTTGCTGAATGGGGTGAATTTACGGATGCTTATGATGCGTCCAAACTCCAGGAAATAGATGATGAACTCTACAAAGTTGCAGATTGTAATGACGCCTCCATGTGGGAAGGTGAAGCAATTAAATAAGCTGCATTCATCCGAATCAAAAGGCCGTCAAATCTGGCGGCCTTTTTTTTGCCTCAATTCAGGTGGTTTCGATAAATGAGCAGAGATTGCAGCGACCGGATTGCCACCCTTTTCGGTGCCTGCGCGCGCGAATTGATACCAGCGTCCAGGCGCCATGCGGCACAGGTATTTTATGCACCGGTTTCATCTGATCAGGAAGTAACAAGAATTTGTTCTTCGATTCTGTCAGAAACCGAATTGCAAAGAGCCGACCGCTTTGCGGCACAGGATCACAGGGCGCTGTTTATCCAGCGCAGGGCGTTTCGTCGTTTCTGCGGTGCTCGTGTGCTTGGGGCGTCGAAGCCTTTATCACAGATCGCTTTTATTGAGACAGAAAACGGGCGGCCCTACCTTCGCGATTTGCCGGACGTCTGGTTTAGCTTTTCCTCCTGCCGTTTCGGGTTTGCAGGGGCCTGGTCATCGACCCATGGGATCGGCGTCGATCTCGAAGATAAAACCAGGGATGTGGAGGCTGCAGAACTTGCCCGGCAGTTTTTTTCGGTATCTGAGGCTCATGTTGTTGAAGGGGCAGGAGGTCTGAAACGTGAACAGGCTTTCTTCCAGCTCTGGAGTCTCAAGGAAGCAGCACTGAAATCCATCGGGGAGGGATTGCCCTTTGGTCTGGACGCTTTCGAGTTCGAGTTGGAACCGAATCTGCGTGTCGTTCATGTGCCCCCTGGCTACGGTGGGCCGGAGCGATTCAGCGCCCATATTATCGAAGGAATTGAAAGTTGCACCGCCGTAGTTTTCCGGAGACGGAATTAACGCAGCAAAGGCTGGAGCTTCAAATTAGTCAGGCTTCGCCATAGCCATTCAGCACTGAAAAACGACTTTGGCTTTATTTCTTCGTGTATTATCCTCCGCTACGTAATTACTTTGGCTATTGACTCCATGGTTAGCAGCACGCTCAAACGAAAATTGAAGTGGTTGGAGTTTGGCCTGTATTTTGCCGGTCTGGCCTTACTGGTGGTGTTTATTCAAATTCGTTCCAGTGGTGAGCGTCAACGCGAAGAAGGCGTCCGTGTCTTCCAGGAATCCGTGGAAGCGGCGGCTCAAAGCGTCGAAACGACGGCTCAAACTGAAATCGCACCTAATCAGGAGTTGTGGGCGGATGAGCGGATCAGGGAATACGAAGAAAGCCTGAAAGTTGAGGCAGCGGCGCCCCTGGCACTTTTGACTATCGACAAGCTGGGCATTGAAGTTCCTGTTTACAATGGCACCGACGATTTCACTCTTAACCGGGGGGTTGGCCGGATTATTGGCACGGCAGCAGTCGAGGCGGATGGAAATCTCGGGATTGCAGGACACCGCGATAGCTTTTTCCGTGGGCTGAAAGATATCGCCGTCGGCGACGAAATCAGGTTTCAAACTGCTCGCGAAGAAGTTTTGTATACGGTATCATCCATAGAAATAGTGGATCCGAGTGATGTATCGGTGCTTGCACCGACCGTCGAACGTAGCATTACTCTGGTCACATGTTATCCTTTTTACTTTGTTGGGCATGCGCCGAAACGGTATATTGTTAAGGCAACCGCTGAGCATCTTTTGGCAAAAACCTAAGTGAGGAAGTTTATGAAGAAGACGATGTTAGTTACTATGCTGGTGCTCCTGGGCGCTCTTGGATTTACCACCACTGCCCAAGCAGCCAGCTGTTCCGATGTGATCTACAGTGCAGAGCTGTTGGAAACCAACCCGATGGTTGCCGGCGCTTGTCTCGACGTAGTTGAGAAAGGCGGCACCGACGCTGTAAAACTGACCGCCCGTGTTGTTCGTCAGGGTGTCAACTCTACGGTTGTCCAGTGGCAGATGCCTGATGGCTCATGGTCCGATTCTGAACGCCGTTTTCCTGCACGTGGCGCCAGCGCCGAAATCGGTGGGCAGACTGTGAAGATTTCTGATCTGGCTCCGCGCCAGGTAGTTAATGTTTACATTCCTTCTGCTAACAACTGGAGCTTACCTGCTCCTGCTGTAGCTGCAGCTCCGAGGCCTGCTCCTGTTCGTGCTCCAGCGCCAGAGCCAGAGCCCGAAGCTCTGCCAACCACGGCAACCCAGGTACCCATGTTTGCCCTGTTGGGTGGACTGTTGATCCTGTTGGGTGGCGCGGTCAGCTTTGCTCGGACACGTCTCTGATAGAAACAGTTATCGGTGCAAACAGCGCCGTAATTGCTGGAATAGAACAAAGAGCGCCTTGTGCGCTCTTTGTTTTTTTATAGGCTGGATTTATTCAGGCTGTCATGCCAAGAACATGGGATAGTTTGTCCTTTGGCTTGATCAGGTCGAGCAGGGTATACCCTTCAAGTGTTTCAAGGTAAGCGGTCAATGCTTTGGTCAGCGCCTTTTTTAACTCACACACCGGTTGGATGACGCATCTGCCGTCCTCGCAAAAGCATTCAACCAGGTTGAGGTCGTCTTCCATATCACGCACGACATCGGCAATGACGATGTCCCGCGGAGGACGGGCCAGGGCGATGCCACCACCCGGACCCCGTCTGGCGTCCAGATAGCCCATACGCGTTAAAAGGCTAACCACTTTCATCAGGTGGTTACGGGAAATTCCGTACGCATCGGAAATTTCCCGGATTGTGACCCGGCCATTTTCCCTCAGGCCGAGGTAGATCAGTACGCGAAGTGAGTAATCGGTGAATCTTGTTAGTTTCATGGTTTTACACCGTGTAAACGATCAGGAACCGGCAAATCTTATTGATGCGCAGTTCTACATCTAATTTAACAATTGCTCGCTCAAAGAACTTGATTCATATCAATGCTTGTTGATCCAGATCATAATTGATGCATAGGAATGCACCTATTCTGGCCGCAATAGTCCCAGTCAAAGCTCCCATGGATATGAAACAGGTGTGCCTGCCATCAAAGTTACTTTTGATTACTGTGCTTTGCGGACTGCCCCTGGCCGTGTCTGGCAGTGAGGGGTCTGATGCAGGCGAGTCTGCTGAAGATGCGTTCCAACTGGATCCGATTGTTGTAGTGGCCAGCAAAGTCCCCCGGGCGTTGTCTGAGGTGGCTGCCCAGGTCACTGTCATTAGCAGTGATGATATCCGCTTAGGGATGGTCGAGGACCTGGACGGGCTGCTTAAGTATGAGCCGGGACTGGAAGTGGAAACTGCGGGAACACGTTTTGGTACCACCGGCATTAATATCAGGGGCATCAGCGGCAATCGCGTTGCTCTGGAGATAGACGGCGTGCCGGCCCGTGCAGGATTTGCAATTGGCGCCTATTCCAATGCTGGCAAAGCTTTAGTTGAACCGGATCGCTTGAAGCGGGTGGAGATTCTTTATGGCCCGGCATCCGTGATGTATGGTTCTGACGCGATGGGCGGTGTGATGTCATTCACGACCTGGGATCCGGCCGACTTGCTCGTAGCATCTGACGCCCCGGCCTGGTTCGGCCTCAGGGGCGGCTACCAGGGAGCAGACAGTAGCTGGGTCGGCTCAGCCATCGGAGCCTGGGGAGAAGGCCCCCACGGCCTGCTGGCGGCCGGAACCTTCCGCAACGGACACGAACTGGACAACAAAGCGCCCAGGGAGACTCCGGTGGATCCCCAGGACTGGGACAGCCAGGATTATATGCTGCGCTACACGTTTGATTCTCCCGGCGGTAATCTTCTGCGGCTATCGGCGGAGCGCACCAGGCGTGATGCCACGACAGAGATCAATTCGCTACTGGGCTATGGGGGGAGATTCCGCTGGACTACTTCCATGAGTGGCGACGATCATGATGACGTTAGCCGCTTTTCAGCCAACTACGACTTCTCAACCGAAACCTGGCAGCAGGGCAGCATCCGGTTTTACAGGCTTGAGCACGACACGGACCAGTGGACATTCGAAGAACGGGCCATCGCACCGCGACCGGTAGACATTGAACGCCGCTTTCGTTATCGGCAAAACCTGACAGGACTGGAGGGCCTTGTGTTCCGCGAGTTTGCCTGGGGTGCCGGTGATCACCGCATCGGGCTTGGAGGGGAATGGAAGCAAAGCAGCATCAAGGAAACACGAGATGGTTTGCAAACCAGCCTGATCGACGGTTCCACCAGTAACGTCATTCTGGGTGAAACCATGCCGGTGCGTGATTTTCCGAATTCCTACACGGATGAGTATGGCCTTTGGATCCAGGATGAGATCAGCCTGGCGGATGGATCGTGGGAAGTGGTTCCTGCATTGCGCTGGGACCGTTATGACCTCGACCCGGAACCCGATGACATCTGGCGTGAAGCCAACCCCGCCACGCCCATCGTTTCTGTAAGCGAAAGTCGCGTTACGCCCCGCCTGGGTGTGCTGTTTCATCCCGCCAGTACGTGGAGTCTCTATGGTCAGTATTCTGAGGGATTCCGGGCGCCACCGTTTGAAGATGCAAATATCGGCTTCAACCTTCCGCTTTTTGGCTTTCGGGCCATTCCAAACCCGGATTTGAAATCAGAAACATCGCAAGGCTTTGAGTTCGGGATTCGCCGCTTCAGTGCAGAATCACGCTTCAGCTTTGCCTGGTTCCGAACGGATTTCGATGACTTCATCGAATCCAGGGTGTTGATCGGCCGTGACCCGGAGAACGGTGACCTCTTATTTCAATCCAGGAACATAGACAAAGCCAGAATCCATGGGCTGGATTTGCGCTTTGACCAGGACTTGTCAGCCTGGAACAAGCATCTCGATGGGTGGATGCTCAATCTCGCGGGGTACTGGGCCGAAGGTGAAAATCGTCAGTCCGGCGAGCCACTCAACAGCATTTCGCCGCCGCAGGCCGTAGTTGGGGTTTCATGGTTTTCACCGGGCGGGCGTTGGGACCTTTCGCTAAGCGGGACTTTTACGGCCGAAAAGAAGGCAAGCGATATCGATCAAACCGATGGAGATCGTTTTGCAACGCCAAACTGGACCCGGCTGGATTTCTCAGCGGGCTGGAGACCCAGCAACTGGCTCGAACTCCGGGCAGGAATGTTCAACCTGACCGACAAGACCTACTGGCGCTGGCTGGACGTGGCAAATATCGAGTCGGACGATCCGATGATTCCTGTCTTGTCGCGGCCCGGCCGGAACTTCTCGCTGACAGCCCGGTTCACCATGCCATCCAAATAAGCATTAGGCCTGTTGGCAGGACTAATCATTGTCAAGACCTCTCCCTGAGTTTGATTGACATGAGTCAGTGAATCGCCCGCGCCTCAGGGGTAAATTGATTCCTTGAATAATGATTCATTTTTTGTACATCTTTTACCCCCGGAGAGAACCATGATGAGATATAGCCAAATACTGATTACTGCAGCGGCGGTAGCTGTTTCGCTATCTGCCTGTGCAAAGGAGGAGCCGGCTGCACCTGCCCAGGTTGCCGACAACGCAGTTGCAGTTCATGCTGCAGAAGCTTCCGCAAAGTCAATGGACGAGCAGCTTGCCAGCGGCGGCAAATTGTTCGCAGCCCATTGCTCTGCCTGCCACCAGGCCAGCGGGCAGGGTCTGGCAGGAGCCTTTCCTCCGCTTGCTGAGTCTGATTATCTGGCCGGTGGTTCAGGGCCTGTGATCAATGCGGTATTGAACGGGCTTTCGGGTCCGATCACGGTCAACGGCAAGGATTACAACTCCGTTATGCCCAATCTGTCCTACCTCAAGGACGACGAGGTAGCGGAGATCGCTACGTTTGTAATGAACTCATGGGGCAATCCCGGCGGTTCCGTCAGTTCCGGTGAAGTTGCAGCTGCTCGCGGTGGCGAAATGGTCACCGGCCCGACCGATCATCCCGTTGCCACTGAGGGAGAAATGGCCTACCAGGGCGCGCCGAGCGCAATAGAAGGTGCCAAAGGTTTTATAGACTCCGAAGGTCCGGGAATGACCCAGGTTGAATTTGACCATGCCACGCAAACGTATTTTGAACGCTGCGCCGGTTGCCATGGTGTGCTGCGTAAAGGCGCCACCGGCAAACCGCTCACTCCGGATATCACCCGTGAGAAAGGTACGGATTACCTGAAAGCGTTGATCACCTACGGTTCCGCCGCCGGTATGCCCAACTGGGGTACGTCCGGTGACCTGACTGATGAGCAGATCGATATCATGGCGCGTTACCTGCAGCATGAACCTCCGGCACCACCGGAATTCGGGCTGCCCGAAATGAACGCCAGCTGGAAAGTAATAGTTAAACCTGAAGATCGTCCAACAGCGCCTCAGCATGATCGCAACATCGATAATTTCATGTCGGTGACCCTGCGTGATGCGGGCCAGGTAGCTATTATCGATGGCGACACCAAAGAAATTGTTTCGATCGTTCCCACGGGCTATGCGGTCCATATTTCCCGTCCGTCAGCCTCTGGCCGCTATATGTATACGATCGGTCGTGATGCCAAGATCGATATGATCGATTTGTGGATGAGCCCGCCGAAAGTTGTGGCAACCATCAAGATTGGCCTGGAAGCACGTTCGGTTGAGACTTCCAAGTACAAAGGCTACGAGGACAAGTACGCGATCGCCGGTGCTTACTGGCCACCGCAGTACGTGATCATGGACGCAGATACACTGGCGCCGTTGAAGATCGTCTCCACCCGCGGCATGACCGTGGATACCCAGGAGTATCACCCGGAGCCACGTGTGGCAGCTATTGTTGCTTCACATGAGCACCCTGAGTTCATCGTTAACGTTAAAGAAACCGGCAAGATTCTGTTGGTCAATTACGAAGATATTGATAACCTCAGCGTCACCACTATTGGTGCGGCCCGCTTCCTGCATGATGGCGGTTGGGACAGCACCAAGCGCTACTTCCTGACAGCTGCAAACCAGTCAAACAAAATTGCGGTCATTGACTCCAAAGAACGCAAACTGGCCGCCCTTGTCGATGTCACCAAGATTCCTCACCCCGGTCGGGGAGCTAACCTGGTTGATCCCGAATTCGGACCGGTCTGGGTTACCAGCGCACTGGGTAACGAAAATGTGACGTTCATAGGAACAGACCCCGAAGGCCATCCGGACAATGCATGGAAAGTGGTACGTACACTGGAAGGCATGGGTGGCGGTTCGTTGTTTGTGAAATCTCATCCAAAATCCAGCAACCTTTGGGTTGATGCACCACTCAATCCTGACGTGGCATTCTCTCAAAGTATTGCGGTTTACGATGTAAATAACCTGGATGCCGGCTTCGAAGTGCTGCCGATCGCGGAATGGGCCGAGTTGGGTGAAGGACCGAAACGTGTGGTTCAGCCGGAATACAACATGGCTGGCGATGAAGTCTGGTTCTCCGTATGGAGTGGCAAGGAGCAGGAATCAGCCATCGTGGTTGTGGATGACAAAACCCGCAAGCTCAAGCACGTGATCAAGGGACCTGAGCTGGTAACCCCAACAGGTAAATTCAATACCTATAACACCATGCACGACATCTACTGATCCATATCTGGAGGGAGCCGGGCAACCGGCTCCCTTTCTTTATGGTCACAAGAAAAGGAGTAACAAAATGAATACCAAACGCAAGCTGGCTGCGATACCGGCAGGAATTCTCTGTGCCTTGATCGCGTCACATGCCGCGCCTATTCAGGCGGCGGACAGCTTCGTAGACGCTTTTAAACAAGGCAAAGGCGGGTTGAAATTCCGCTATCGTCTTGAGAATGTTGATCAGGACAATTATGAGAAGGACGCGACTGCATCAACATTAAGAACCCGCCTGAATTTCAGGACTGATGATCTGCACGGCTTCAGCGTGTTTGCAGAGTATGATTTCGTGATGTCACTGGGATGGAACGACTACAACGCCGGAGCAGGCAATACGCCGAATCGCGGCGAGTATCCAGTCATTGCAGATCCAACCGGCTCCGACCTGAACCAGGCGTATGTTCAGTGGAGAAACGACAAGGGCACTTTGGTGCGTGGTGGGCGTGAGAGGATAATTTACGACAATGCCCGCTTCGTGGGTAACGTAGGCTGGCGCCAGAATGAGCAAACGTATGACGGCGCTTACTTTCAGCAGAAAGTCGGTACATTCGATCTGCAGGGGGCCTGGGTTGACCAGGTGAACCGCATATTCGGCCACGATGTTCCCGCCGGAACACACGACAATAACACCTGGTTGTTGAACGGCAGCACCGCCTGGGATGGGGTTGGCAAACTGACCGCTTACTACTACGATATTAACAACAAGGATGTTGCTTCGTTCTCTACCAGTACCTATGGGTTCCGGTTTGCCGGAAGTCGGGACGTTGGCGGAATTGCATTGGGATACGCCGGCGAGTATGCCCGCCAGAATGATGCCCACAATAACCCGGTCGATTACGATGCAAATTACTACCGGTTCGACCTTTCCATGGGTTTTGCCGCGGCCACACCATATATCGGTTATGAGTCGCTGGGTGGCGATGACATGAGAGCAGATGCCATGTTCCGAACACCGTTGGCCACGTTGCATGCCTTCAATGGCTGGGCTGATAAATTCCTGACTACGCCCTCTGCTGGCCTTAATGACTTTTTTGTCGGGGTGAAGGGTAAAGCCATGAAATGGTCATGGAACGTTGTTTACCACGATTTCGATGCACAGTCCGGGTCGGGTAGTTTCGGCACGGAATTCGACGCTTCAATTGGTCGTAAATTCGCTGATCACTATGGCGTGCTGCTGAAGGCAGCCTGGTTTAATGGCTCAGCTGCATCTGTGTATGACGACACCGCCAAGCTCTGGTTTCAGTTCACCGCAGATTTCTGAACGCGAAGATACTCTTGGGAGCCGTGCCCGGCACGGCTCCCGTAGTATTCAGGAGAACTCTTTCACACCTGAGGCAGTCGCCATCAGGACCACGTCAGCCGGTCGCAGGGCCCACAGGCCATTGGTGACCACGCCCGGCAGGTTATTGAGCTGTTGTTCTATGCGGACAGGGTCTACCAGGTCCATGTTGTGGACGTCGAGTATGACGTTGCCGTTATCTGTAGTGAATCCTTGCCGTAACTCGGGTTGACCGCCCATCGCCACCAACTGGCGAGCGACAAAACTCCTCGCCATTGGGATGACCTCTACCGGCAGAGGGAATTTTCCCAAAACTCCGACTTTTTTACTCTCGTCCACAATGCAGACGAATTTCCGGCTGGCTGCGGTGACAATCTTTTCGCGGGTGAGGGCGCCGCCACCGCCCTTGATCAGTCGGCGATGGTTATCGAACTCGTCGGCACCGTCAATATACATATCCAGTGTGCCGGCCAGGTTCAGGTCCCTTACTTCTATTCGATGGGATTCCAGCAGTTGGGTTGAAGCATCGGACGATGATACCGCCGCCTCAATCCGTTTGCCGCTGGCGGCCAGTGCATCAATAAAGCAGTTCACGGTGCTTCCCGTGCCAACTCCGAGTATGGAATCGGACCGGACGAAGGCCAGTGCGGCTTCTGCTACCTGCTGTTTTTGAAGGTCTTGCGATTCGGGCGCTGTCATGATTGGTGTTACTCCAGTGCGAGGACGAAATCCCAGTGCTTTTTGGAAACGGGCATGATGGACAGCCGGTTACCTTTTCTGATCAACGGAAAATCCTCCAGTTGCGCGGCATATTCCTTGATCTCTCCCAGATCGATCATACGCCTGGTCTTGCGCCGGTATTTCACGTCGACCATCAGCCAGCGAGGATTTTCCGGGTCGCTCTTGGCATCGTAGTACTTTTCGTCCGGATCGAAGGCTGTGTGATCAGGGTAGGCCCCGGAAACAACTTCGCAGATACCGACGATGCCGGGTGGCTTGCAGTTGGAATGGTAAAAAAACACCTGGTCGCCCGGTTGCATGCCGTCGCGCATGAAATTGCGTGCCTGGTAATTCCGGATGCCATCCCAGTGCTCTGTTTTGGCCGGTGCATTTTTCAGGTCATCGATGCTGAACGCATCGGGCTCGCTTTTTATCAGCCAGTAGTTCATCTTTTTTGCCATTTGCCTTAACTGGAAGGGTGGGGCTCATTGTCGCGCGTCACTCGCCGCAGGTAAACAGGCCATTCTCGGTCAGGATGCAGTGCAGCCGAATATCCCACGGGTCTTTGGGTATGCTGTCAGCTTGCTGCATCTGATACCCCACACCTAAACGCACAGGCCTGGGCAGTTCAGCGAATGGCTGGAACAGGCGGTCATAAAAACTCGCACCCATGCCGAGGCGGTTGCCATCGGTGTTCCAACCGACCAACGGAATCAACACCAGGTCGATATCCGCAACCTGGATGAGTTCTGCGTCGACCGGCTCAAGAATTCCGTAGCGATTGCGCTGCATTTCACCATCAGCGTGCCAGTGTCTGAAGGTAATCACCGCCTTGCCCGGTGTATCTTCGATCACTGGCAAGGCCAGGGTGACCCCACGTTCCATTAATTCTGACAACCCTGACCACAGGTCGGGTTCACCGTCGAACGCCCGGTAGGCGGCAACAACCTTCGGCTGAGCCTGCTCTGTATAACTAATCAGATGTTGATTGATCCTGCTGTCCAGGCTAAATCTATCAGAATCAGTGAGCGCAGCGCGCTTGTGCCGGATATCTTTTCGCAACTGGGTTTTGCGGGTTTTACTATTCGGTTTGATATTCATGCGGAGGGGTCGGGAAACGGATCATAAACGCCCCCCATAATGCCGCTACGGTCCCGTTACCTTGAACCAGAGGTTCAGGTGGGGTGGCTTACGAGGCTTCAGGCTTTTCGCTAAAAGCGAACATGCACACCAGCACTCAGATCAGCTACCCCGGGGTTAGTAATTAGGGACAAAGTATTTATTGGTCCCGCTGGCAAACACCACAGGGGGCGTGGATTCAGTATAGCGCGATCAATCTTTCAGCGCATCATCGATTTGATCGGCGAGTTTACGGATCTTGCTGTCGATCTTTTCCTGGCGATAGTTTTCGTTCGCTTTCAGCTGCATCAGCTCAGCGCTGAAGTTCAGGGCTGCCTGCAGGGCAATCCTCTCGAGTGACATCAGACGCCCTGTATCCTTGATCTCGCTCATCGACTCGTCAAGCTGGCGGGCAGCCTCGATCAGGTCGTTGCGTTGCTCTGGGTCGCAGGCAAATTGGTATTTTTTGTCCAGGATAATTACTGAGACGGGCTCGGGGGGATTGCTCATAAGGAAACCTTCAGGATTGCTCGAGCGCTTTCAGCCGGTTAATCATGGCCTCGACCTTGCTGCGTGCCTCTTCATTCTTGGCAACCAGTGAGGCGCGCTCTGCAACAAGAGACTCCTGGCGGTTCTGGAGTGAGTGATTCTCCTCGCGCAGTTTCTTGGTTTGATTCAACAGAGCTGTCAGTTGCTGCTCGAGACGCTCCAGATCTTTTCCCGCTTGTTCCAGTGAATCCATGGGGGTAACTATAGAATGAGCGGTCAAAACCGTCAATCAATTCCCTCAAGAGTGGTAATATCCATCTATTTGGAGCGGCTAAATGTCAGCGCCTTCCTTACCTGATTTTGAGCGGACCCTGCGTCTGAGCCAAGGCAACCTTGATGCGGCCGAATTGGCTGAATGCCACGGCCTGCTGTGCGGTCTGCTATGCCGTCAAACCGACACCACAGCCAACGATTTCATGCACCATCTTGCGGCGATGCAACTGGTAAAAGAAGCCGGTGCCGCACTGGAGGCCACGCTGATCGAAGCGCATGAAAACACTGCGCGCCAGCTTGCCGACGAAGAGTTTGGCTTTGTGCTCTGGTTACCCGATGACGAGGAGGCACTGGAAGAGCGAATTACCTCCCTGGCCCAGTGGTGTTCGGGGTTTCTCGCCGGTCTGGCAAGCGCAGGCCAACTGGATTCCTTGTCAGAGGAAAGTCAGGAAGCCATCGAGGATCTGCAACAGATCGCCCGGGCGGAGATGTCCTCGACGGCGCAGGCGTCCGATGAGAACGAAGAAGACGAGACAGCATATGCTGAGATTGTTGAATACGTGCGCGTTGTAGCGCTGATGCTGCAGGAAGATTTCCGCGGCCCGGAACAGGACGAGGCCATCCACTAGCAAGCAAGGTTGAATTGCATTGATTAAACAAAAAGAATATGCGCGCCGACGGCGCCAGTTGATGCGTATGGCCGGCGAGGATTCCATCCTTCTCCTGCAGGCTGCCCCGGTACGCGTGCGTAATAATGACGTCTATTACAGCTATCGCCAGGACAGTGATTTTCTCTACCTCACAGGATTTCGCGAGCACGACGCACTGCTGGTTCTGGTTCCCGGGGGTAAAGACGGCAGGTGCATTATGTTTTGCCGGGAACGGGATCCGGAACGCGAAATGTGGGACGGTCGAATGGTTGGGCTGGAGGCGGTGGTGTCGGAATACGGCATGGACGAGGCTTACGATATCAAGGAGTTGGAGATCCGTTTGCCTGACCTGCTGCACGACATGGACCGGATTTACCATGATCTGGGGCGCGACCCTCATTTCGACCAACGCCTGATCGGCTGGCTCAACGATTTCCGGGATGCATCACGCAAGACCTTTCATGCACCGGAAGAAATTCACGCACTGGATCACATGTTGCATGACATGCGGGTGTACAAGAGTCGAGAAGAGCTATCTGCCATTCGTAAATCGGCTAAGGTCGCCATCGAAGCCCATGAACTCGCGATGCGCAACTGCCGGCCCGGCATGAACGAGGCGGATATTCATGCCTGCCTTAACCACACATTCACCCGTCACCACTGTGAGGCTTCCTACCCCCCGATCGTCGGTGGGGGGGCAAACGCCTGTGTGCTGCACTATATTGAAAACCGCGACATGCTTAACGACGGTGACTTGTTGCTGATTGATGCCGGTGCGGAATATGACGGTTATGCATCGGATATCACGCGTACTTTCCCAGTCAACGGAAAGTTCTCACCGGAACAATGCGAGCTCTACGATGTGGTGCTGGCTGCACAGGCTGCTGCCATTGAGAAAGCCCTGGCCGGCAACCAGTGGCAAAGCGTGCATGAAGAGGCGGTCAGGGTGGCAACCGAGGGTATGATTGAACTGGGGATTCTTACGGGAAGCCTGGAAGAGCAGCTCGAGAGTAAGGGTTTCAAGCAGTTTTACGCCCACAACACGGGCCATTGGCTGGGTCTTGATGTCCATGACGTTGGCGAATACACCATTGACGGGCACTCGAGAGAGCTCGAGCCGGGAATGGTGATGACGATTGAACCGGGAATTTACATCAACCCCGGGGAGCAGTTGGTAGACGAACGCTGGCGGGGTATCGGCATCCGCATCGAAGACAACATTGCAATCACCAATGATGTTCCGCGGATACTGAGCGACGGGCTGGCAAAAACGGTCAGTGAAATTGAAGAACTGATGGCAGGGTGAGGGTACGGAGATGACAGCCAGGTATGACGTGGCGATTGTCGGCGGCGGCCTGGTCGGGGCAAGTCTGGCCTGTGCACTGGCGCCACTGGGATTGAAGGTTGTGCTGATCGAAGCGGTAAATTTTCGTGCAGCATCCCAGCCAAGCTACGATGACCGAACCCTGGCGCTCAGCGCCAGTTCCTGCAAGATTTTACAGGGCCTGGATATCTGGCCCTCGCTGGCGGACAACGCTACACCGATCCGTGAAATCCAGGTGCGGGAGTTCCAGCGACCGGGTCGTGTGCTGATGAAACCTGCTGAACTGGGCCTGGACCGGTTTGGCCACGTGGTTGAAGCACGCGTATTTGGAGCTGCCGTGATGGAGAAATTGCCGCAGTTGGAAGGCATCGATTATCTCTGCCCGGCAGCAGTGACCGCGGTCAATATGGAAGACGACGAAGCGATTATCGAGTATACCGCTGAAGGTGTCAGCGAGCGTATCCAGACGACCCTGCTGGTGGGTGCGGATGGCGCAAACTCTTTTGTCCGGCAGTCGCTGGGGATAGAGGCCGAGGTGCACGATTACGAACAGACCGCCGTGATCTGCAATATCACGCCGGAACAGGACCACCGCGGCCGCGCGTTTGAATGTTTCACGCCTACCGGACCGTTTGCCGTGATGCCTCATGTCAATGGCCGTTGCGGATTGATCTGGTGTGTTAGCGGTGATCGGGCTGACGAAATGATGGAGATGCCGGAACATCAATTCCTGCAAGAAGCGCAAGGCCGCTTCGGTAGCCACCTGGGTAAATTCATCAAATCCGGGCGGCGTAGCAGTTACCCGTTACGCCTGGTACGCGCAAAAGAGGACATCAGGCCCCGCGCGGTGATCCTGGGGAATGCTGCACATGCCATTCACCCTGTCGGGGCCCAGGGGTTTAACCTGGGGCTGCGTGATGCGGCCGTGTTGGCGGAGTTGCTGTGTGAGGAATCAGGCAAAGGTGTTGCCGCTGATTATGGCGGCATTGAGATGCTGACCCGCTACAGCCAATGGCGCAAACGTGATCAAAGCGGAACCATTGCTTATTCGGACGGCCTGGCACGAATTTTTTCCAATCCTTCACCTTTGGCGGCAACAGCCCGCACGGCGGGGTTGCTGGCGCATGCCTTTATTCCCTCCTTACGTCGCCAACTTGCCATTCGGGCTATGGGTTATCGTGGCCGAATTCCTCGGCTGGCGCTTGGAGAGCCTTTATGAAATATGATGTGGCCGTAGTCGGGGCAGGAATGGTTGGCGCCGCTACGGCATCGTTGCTGGCCCGGTCTGGATTCTCGGTGGCAGTAGTTGATCACCACGAGCCCCTGCCTTTCGATTCGTCCAACCCGGTAGGCCTGAGAGTTTCAGCTATTTCCCCTGGCTCAGCAGCCATTCTTGCCGAAGCCGGCGCCTGGCGGCAGATCGAACGCCAGCGCTATTGCCCTTACCGTCGCATGGTTGTAGAAGACCGCGATGAATCAGCTGTGCTGGACTTCGAAGCTGTCGAATTTGGTCTCGATTACCTCGGCACCATCGTGGAGAACGATCTGGTGCAATGGGCGTTGTGGCAATCCCTGCTGGCGATGGGAGGCGTGGAGCTGCACTGCCCTGACCGGGTGGCTGATTTGCGTTACCAGGATGGTGAGCCCGTCATCACTCTCGAGAGCGGAAATGAAATTCAATGCAGTTTGCTGGTCGCTGCAGACGGCGCGAACTCGGAAATCCGGGACCGCCTGGGTATCCGGCAGGACCACTGGGAATATGGCCAACAGGGATTGGTCAGCGTAGTAGAGACCCAAACCCCCAACCCGGGTGTCGCCTGGCAACGCTTTCTTGAAGGCGGGCCGCTGGCCTTTCTGCCGTTGCAGGACGGCTCTTCATCCATCGTCTGGTCGTTGCCTGAGGCTGAGGCGAAACGCATGTTGTCACTTGATGACGACGCTTTCCTTGCCGAGCTGAGCAGTGCTTCGGCAGGTGGTGAAAATCACTGGCCGAATGAGGTGAAGGTCTGCGGGCCACGTGCAGCCTTCGCCCTGACCATGCGGCTTAGCAACCGCTATATGGCCAGGGCGGCTGTGCTGATCGGTGATGCCGCCCACGTGGTTCATCCCCTGGCCGGTCAGGGTGTAAACCTGGGCTTGCTGGATGCTGCTGCGCTGGTCGAAGTGCTGGTTGGCGCACGTAACCGGAAAGCGGCTATCAACAGTGAAAAGACCCTGGAGAAATACGGTCGCTGGCGTCGCTCTGAGGCCGAATTGATGGCACGTGGAATGCATGGCATTAAGAGCCTGTTTATCCCCGAGGAACTAGGAATGATCCGTAAGCTGGGCATGGGCCTGATTTCCCGAAGTTGGACTGCAAAAGAGGCATTTATCAGCCGGGCGATTGGTCGTAATCGTAACGCTCCGGCATTGGCGCGTGGAAAAAGTCTGACAGAACTGCTACACCCTTAGTACACAATCGAAAACTAAAAAGGACCTTTCATGATTTACAACAATATCCTTGAGACGATCGGTGACACCCCTGTTGTTAAAATCCAGCAGCTGGCGCCGGCAGGCATTGATATGTATGTCAAGGCTGAAGCATTTAATCCGATGGGGTCGGTAAAAGATCGCCTGGCACTGGGCGTCATCCTGGATGCGGAGAAGCGTGGCGCACTGAAGCCGGGGCAGACAGTGATCGAGGCGACTTCGGGTAACACCGGCATTGCACTGGCCATGGTATGTGCAGTTCGCGGTTATCCATTTGTTTCGATTATGGCTGAATCGTTCTCGGTAGAACGGCGTCGCCTGATGCGCTTTCTGGGCGCAACAGTTGTCTTAACCCCGGCGGCTGAACGCGGCACCGGAATGGTTCGGATATGCGAAGCGCTGGCTGCAAAACACGGTTGGTTCATGACTCAGCAGTTTGTTAACGAAGCCAACCCGGCTTTCCACCGCAACACAACCGGCCCCGAGATCTTGAGTGACTTCGCCAGCCGGCGACTGGATTATTATGTCAGCGGTTACGGCACGGGCGGAACCATTACGGGTGCAGGCCAGATGATCCGGCTGGCGCGGCCGGATGTAAAAATAATTTCTACCGAGCCGGCTGGCGCCGCCCTGCTTGATGGTAAGGAGTGGCAACCTCACAAAATCCAGGGCTGGACACCGGACTTCATACCGGAAGTGCTGGACCGCAACATCGCAGATCAGAACGTCCTGGTGAGTGATGAAGAGGCGATCGCAACTTCCAAGGCCCTGGCTGCCCGCGAAGGTATTTTCTGTGGAATTTCATCGGGTGGGACTTTCGCCGCAGCACTTAAGGTTGCGGAACAAGCCAGCGAGGGATCTGTGATTCTTGCCATGTTGCCCGATACTGGCGAGCGTTACTTGTCCACGCCGCTGTTCCTGGATGTTCCGGAAGGTCCGGATGACGCCCAGGATTTACTCGAAGGGCTGGACTATTGATGCCAATGTCTGGGTCAGGGCTCGAACAGCTCATTCGGTAGCTCTTTAAAACAAGCAGCCAGCTCGCGGAGAAATGCGGAGAGTGCTGAGCTTTGGCGCCAAACCAGAGCGATCGTTCTGCTGGGGGCTGGATTTTTGAAATGCCGAATGATGACGTTCCCCGTGGCGGCCATGGGAGGCTTGACGGACAGGATGGGCATCAGCGTGATGCCCACGTCCGCAGCGACCATCTGGCGTAGTGTTTCCATGCTGGTGGCATGAAAATCGACCCGTTCGTGGGCCTCGGCCAGGGCGCAGACCTCTAGTGCATGGTCGCGCAGGCAATGGCCTTCATCCAACAGCAGCAATTCCTCACCCTTGAGATTATCGATGGTGATTTCATGGTGGCCGACCAATGGGTGATGACCTGGTAGTGCCAGGACAAATGGTTCTTCGAACAGGGTTTCCATATCGAGGCCTTCGTCAACAATGGGAAGGGCCAGTAGCGCTGCGTCTAATTCACCCTGGCGCAACATGCGCAGGATGTTATCGGTTTTTTCTTCTGCCAGCTGTAGCCGCAGATTGGGATAGCGGTCGCGCAGCGTGGGGATGACATGCGGTAGCAGGTAAGGAGCCAGGGTAGGAAAAAGGCCAAGCCGCAGGACCCCGTCAGCCGGGTTTCCGCTGCGCCGGGCTACCGCCTTGATCTGGTCGATATCACTGAGTACCAGCCTGGCCCGGTCGGCAATCTCCAGGCCCACTGGTGTCAGCATGATGTTCTTGGGGGATCTCTCAACCAGTTGCACACCCAGCTCGCCTTCCAGTTTCTTGATTTGTGTGCTCAGGGTGGGCTGGCTGACAAAACAGGCTTCAGCAGCCCTGCTGAAGTGTCTCAAGTCTGCGAGCTTGACGAAATATTGCAGGGCGCGAAGGTTCATAGTGCCATTATACTGTTGACCGAATGAAACGATGCCTGTTCTTTTTTTTCGCAATTCTCCTGTTCCAGAAGCCGTTACCGGCTGCTGAGCAGCCTGATGCGGAGACACTGGGAAAACTGCTCACTGGCGAGATCCTGTTACTGGACGCCCGGTCTGACGAGGCGGGTGGCTCAGCCCGGGTCCAGGTGCTGGTTGATGCTTCAGCTGAAAGCGTTTGGGAGGTAATCGTCTCCTGCGCGCAGTCATTTGTGTTTGTAGATGGTCTGAGGCTCTGCGAGGTGTTGGAAGAGACCCCAACCCGGGCATTGGTACACCAGGTAGTGAAGAAGGGCTGGCTGGTACCCAGGCAGGATTTCAGATTTGAATCATTACGTCGGCCTTACCGGGATATCACCTTCAGGCTGGTATCGGGAAACCTTAAATCCATGCATGGCAGCTGGCAATTTAGCGAGCTTCCACAGGGCCTGTTGGTGGATTACGAGATTCACGTCCGCTCCGGTCTGCCGGTTCCCGGTTTTATTGTGAGTTATTTGATGCGTAAGGGCATGCCCGACCTGATTGCCTGCATCAGGGGCCTGGCAGGTGGATCCGGATCGGGGGAACGGGGAAAAATGGACCTTGGGCGTTGCCGGGGGCAGGGAAGCGAGAGTCTCTATTAATATTCAGAAATTTCGATGCCTATCACGTAAAATGTCGCATTCTTTTATGCATTAGGCAAAGACCCCATGAGTAAACGAACCGTCCTGACCGGCATCACGACCACCGGTACACCACACCTTGGCAATTACGTCGGTGCGATCAAGCCGTGTATCCAGGCCAGCCATGATACGAGCGTGCAGTCGTACTACTTTCTAGCCGACTATCATGCGCTGGTGAAAAACCAGGATCCGGAGCTGATGGGGCAATCGACGCTGGAGATTGCAGCCACCTGGCTGGCGCTCGGCCTCGATACTGAGCGTGCTGTGTTTTACCGCCAGTCTGATGTACCTGAGATCCCGGAGTTGACCTGGATTCTGACCTGTTCCACGGCAAAAGGCCTGATGAATCGCGCGCACGCTTACAAGGGCGCGGTGCAGGAAAACGTGGACAATGGCGAGGACGCGGATTTCGCCATTACCATGGGGCTGTTCAGCTATCCGGTGTTGATGGCAGCAGATATCCTGATGTTCAATTCCACGCACGTGCCGGTGGGCAAGGACCAGATTCAGCACCTGGAAATGGCGCGTGATATCGCGCAACGTTTCAACCATCACTACGGAGATCATTTTGTTCTGCCCGAGGCGGTCGTGGAAGAGCACGTCGCGTTGCTGCCCGGCAAGGATGGCAGGAAGATGTCCAAAAGCTATAACAACACGATACCGTTGTGGTTACCGGAAAAACAACTGCGCAAGGCGATCATGCGGATCGTCACAAATTCACTGGAGCCGGGTGAGCCCAAAGATCCGGCTGACTCCGCCCTTTATTCGATTTTTGCGGCATTTGCCAACCCGCAGCAACGGCAAGACATGCAGCAGGCTTATCGCGAAGGCATTGCCTGGGGTCAGGCCAAGCAACAGACTTTTGAGTTGATCAATGACGAACTGACACAGGCGCGTGAGCGTTATGAAGTGCTAATGGCTGAGCCGGCCCACATCGAGGAAATCTTGCTTGAGGGTGCAGCGAAGGCGCGGGCCTATGCCACGCCCTTCCTTGACCGGATCAGGGACGCAGTGGGCATTCGCAAACTGGCATGATCACGGGGTTCCTGTTACTGCCTGTCTTCGCAGTGCTGGCCTGGCTGTATTGGTACTTTCTGCCTGGCTCACAGGCCTGGGGATGGTTTGACTCGCTACTTCTGCCAGGCGTGATTGTGCTCGCTGCCGTTTACGTGGTTTATGTTGGCGGGTTGGAGTTTGAGCACGCAGGTTCACTGTGGCCCGAAATTGTTGCCGTAGTCGGTGCCTACGCCATCCTTACCGGTGGGCTGGCACTGGGGTTGGCCTGGCGTTACAGGCAGTCAAAATAAGCAATAACGGGAGTAGAGATGTGAGCGACGGTTTCATTTTTCAGCCTCTGGCGGCTGTAGCGGTGCCGGTGATCGATTCGATCGAGGAGTTTCCGGTCAACCGGGTTTATTGCGTTGGGCAAAACTACCGGGAGCATGCTCTGGAGATGGGGGCGTCTGCACGTAAGCCACCGTTCTTTTTTTCGAAGCCGGCTGACGCCATCTGTACCGCTCCGGTCATACCGTTTCCACCCATGACGGCGAATTTGCATCACGAGGTTGAACTGGTGGTGGCGCTCGGAAGCGGCGGGGCCAATATCCCGGTGAATGAGGCTGCCAGTAGAATTTTCGGTTATGCAGTAGGTGTTGACCTGACCCGGCGCGACTTGCAGGCAGAAGCCAAGAAGCAGGGCCGTCCGTGGACCACAGCCAAGGGTTTTGACCGCTCTGCACCGCTGTCGCCCATTCAGCAGGTGTCTGCGGGTGGGATTCCCGAGGGCGCTTCAATTTCTCTGAGCGTGAACGGGCAGTGCAGGCAGGATGGAAAAATCAGCGATATGACCTGGTCGGTACCGGAGATCATTTCTGAGCTTTCCCGTTATTTTGAACTCATGGCCGGGGACCTGATTTTCACCGGTACACCGGCAGGTGTGGGCGCGTTAGAGCCTGGTGACCGGGTCGACTGTGCGATCGAGGCGGTGGGTTCGCTGAGTTTTAAACTGGCCGTGTAGCTGCAAACCCCCGATTCCTGGCCCGATCAGGCCAGTCGTTGCAGAATGGCCTCCACCGCTCCATCCAGCGGAATTTCGCCATTCTCGCTGTCGGTCCTCTTGCGATATTCCAGTACACCCGAGTCCAGTCCCCTCTCGCCGATTACCACGCGATGGGGAATTCCGATCAGCTCCATGTCATTGAACATCACGCCGGGACGTACGTTGCGGTCGTCCAGCAGCACCTCGACCCCCGCGTCCAGCAACTCCTGGTACAACTGCTCCGCTGCTTCCCGCACGCGGTGAGATTTTTTCGCGTTCATAGGCAGTAGGGCGACCTGGAAAGGTGCGATGGATTCAGGCCAGCAAATACCGCTTTGATCGTGGTTCTGTTCGATGGCCGCAGCTACGATGCGTGACACGCCAATGCCGTAACAGCCCATCGGCATGACGTGGGACTTGCCGTCTTCACCCAGAACAACGGCGTTCATGGATTGTGAGTACTTTGTTCCCAGCTGGAATATATGTCCAACCTCGATACCCCGGGCCAGCTGCAGCGTGCCGTTGCCGTCCGGGCTTGGATCACCCTCGACGACGTTGCGCAGGTCCGCCAGTTCCGGAAGTTCGGCATCGCGTCCCCAGTTGGCGCCAAAATAATGCTTGTCGTCCTGGTTTGCACCAGCCGAGAAGTCTGACATTACGGCGATACTGCGGTCAGCGATACATGGAATATCCAGGCCAACCGGTCCGAGCGATCCTGGTCCGGCCCCGATTGCGCCACGAATTTCTTCATCGGTGGCAAAACGCAATGGGTTAGCAACTTGTGGCAGCCTTACGGCCTTGAATTCGTTGAGTGTATGATCTCCCCGCACAAGCAGCGCCACGAAATTGGCACCAGATTCTTCGGAAGCTTCGACGACCAGGGTCTTGACGGTTTTTTCAACAGCAACGTCAAACTGCTCCACGAGTTCGTTGATGGTGTGGGCCAGTGGTGTATCGACCAGCCGTAACTCTTCCGCCGGCTCGGCTGCATGGCCCTGCGGTGCGACGGCTTCCGCCAATTCGACATTCGCTGCAAATTCTGAACCGGTCGAGAACGCAATCAGGTCCTCTCCGGAATCGGCCAACACGTGAAATTCGTGCGACTGGCTGCCTCCGATCGCCCCTGAGTCGGCCCGAACGGCCCGGAAATCAAGACCCGCACGTTCAAAGATGCGGGTATAAACCTCGTACATTTCCCAATAGGTTTCATCCAGGCTGACTTCGTCGATGTGGAACGAGTAGGCATCTTTCATCAGGAATTCACGTGCTCTCATCACGCCAAAGCGCGGGCGAATTTCGTCACGGAACTTGGTCTGAATTTGGTAGAAAGTTACCGGTAGCTGCTTGTAACTGCGCAGTTCATTGCGTGCCAGGTCGGTGATGACTTCTTCGTGCGTTGGTCCAAAGACATAATCCCGGCCGGCCCGGTCGTGGATCTTCAGCAGTTGCCCGCCAAAATCCTTCCAGCGTCCGGTCTCTTTCCATAACTCGGCCGGCTGTACTGCCGGCATCAGCATTTCCAGGTAGCCCGCCTTGTCCATCTCCTCGCGGACAATGCGCTCTACCTTTTTCAGGGTGCGCCAGCCGAGGGGAGTCCAGCTGTAGATGCCGGCGGTCAGCTTACGGACCATTCCGCTGCGCAGCATTAACTGGTGGCTTGCGATTTCCGCGTCCGCAGGGGTCTCGCGGGTCGTCATGAGGTGGAATTTGCTGGTTTTCATCCGCTACAGGTTCTTTTTGATCAAACCCGTAATTTTACCTGCAAGCAGGCCGGATTACTTGCAGTTTTTGGCAATGAAGTCTTTTGACTCTTTAACGATTTCCATCCGCTGACTGTCATCCAGGCGTTCGGTTTCGCCCTTGTCGTTGGTCACTATGACCCGGCGGTACGGTTCCGTACCGGCCAGCAACTCGCGGTACCTGGCGCATTCACTATCGAGTCTGGCCTTTTCAGCTCTGCGCTCAGTGCGTTCTTTTGCCAGTTCTTCACGGCGCTGCTCTGCCGCGGAGGGCTGGTCGCTATCCGGGGCAGTCCCTGCAGTTGCTGAGTCGGCATCCTGCGGATAGGCACCGGTGGTCCCGGTTTTGGGCACGCCGAGGATACGGATGACTTTGGCATCCTGCTGGTCCGGTGGTATGTCGGTGTAGTGTTCGATGCCGTTTTCATCGGTCCACATATAAATGTCGGATCCAGCGACAATGGGGGAAATACACACAAGTGCAACCGATAGCAGCAGCAGTGTCACGAGTTGTTTTTGATGGCTGCTTGTTAAGTCAATTCCGTGTTTCATGGGCATCCCCCTGCCGGTTATCAGCTTTTCTTATAGCATAGTCGACGTTTTTCTGCCTTATTTGACCGGCACACAGGTGCTATTATGCCGCTATCGACCCGACAGAGGACAGGGCATGGAGCCTGGCGAGAAGAAAGTACATAAGGGCGTGTTCCTGCTACCTAACGCGCTCACAACCGGTGCAATGTTTGCCGGATTCTATTCGATCATTTCCGGAATCAACGGTCACTACGTTGCCGCTGCTGTGGCGGTCGTTGTTGCCGGGGTTCTGGATGGGCTGGATGGCCGTGTTGCCCGCCTGACCAATACGCAGAGCGAGTTCGGCGTCCAATACGACAGTCTGTCTGATCTGATTTCGTTTGGTCTCGCACCGGCGCTATTGGCGTTCAACTGGTCGCTGGCCAGTATGAGTGAGCTCAGCCCTTTGGCCGGCAAACTCGGTTGGCTGGCTGCTTTCCTGTTTGCCGCGTGTGCTGCGCTGCGGCTGGCGCGTTTCAATACCCAGGCATCTTCGGGTGATAAAAGTTACTTCCAGGGGCTGGCGTCCCCTGCTGCGGCTGGAACGCTGGTCGCTACCATTTGGTTTTTTAATGACCAGGGTATCTCCGGGGAGTCGGTTCGCTGGCTTATGTGGTTTGAAACAGTGGTGCTTGGACTGTTGATGTTCTCCCGGGTGCGGTATTTCAGCGGCAAGTCCTGGCCTACCGGCGACCGGATTCCAACTGGATTCCTGTTCCTGGTGGTGTTGGTATTCGTGTTGCTGGCTGTTGATCCCCCGACCGTGCTGACGGTGATTGGCGTCCTGTATGTTCTATCGGGCCTGGTCATGACAGTCCTGGGCAGGCAGCAATGGAAGAACCGCCGGGCCGGGCGCCTGGCGCGGGATGGCGAAGCGCCGAAAGCCCAGAAGCCCGAAAAAGAAGAGCCGAAAGAATGAACGAGGCCCATCGCCTCGCTTACCTGGATGCAATGGGGCTGGATGCCTGGGTGCTCCGGCCACCGGAAACCGCGCATGATCGCCTGGTTCTTCAACCTGGTGAAGGCGGCACACTGCTGATTTGCGAGTTGCCTGATGCTACAGCCACCCGGATTGCCGGAGATATATCCAGGGCCATGGCAGGACAGGTCGTGTGGGCCTGGCCGGACCCGCAGGGCAGCCCGGAGTGCCCCTTGCTGGAGGAGGCGGTCAGCCAGCAATTATTTACCCGGGTTGTGCTGTTTGGCACCGTGCTCGAACGCGATTTGTTTAAGGGCAAAGCGCCGCTTACCATCGGTTCGGCAGGTATTACAGTGACCGGAAGTCTGGAAGAACTGGCAGTTCGGGGTAGTGCCAAGCGTGAGCTGTGGAACCGGCTTTCCGGAATGGCTGGTCTTTGAAGTCCGTTTTCGCCCGTTGATGATTGCCGATCCCGCTTTCCTGCACCCGTTGCTGCGTCGACTGAACGAGCCCGACCTTGATCGAATCATGGAACTCGAGCTCTCCGCCTATCCATACCCCTGGACCCGCGGGATATTCAGCGACTGTCTGAGGGTCGGTTATGACTGCTGGGGACTGCAAGCGGCACATGAATTGATTGGCTACTGTATTCAGACCCACGTAGCTGGTGAGAGCCATCTGTTGAACCTGTGCATCGGTCCTGACTGGCAAGGGCAGGGGTTGGGGACGCTCCTGCTGGAACACGCCATTCGCCGGGCCAGCGCAGAAGACTGTTATTGCATGCTACTGGAAGTGCGCCCCAGCAATACGGCCGGGGTGCGCCTGTATCGGAAATACGGCTTTTACGAGGTCGGGCGAAGACCGGAATACTACCGATCTGCCCAGGGCAGGGAGGACGGCATTGTGATGCGGTTCGATATCGGTGGTATCGAACCGCTGGTCAGTCGCGCAGAGTTTCCAGTTGATTGATCTGGGCTAGCAGGTTTTCGACGTTGGCCTGGTGCGCCACGAGGCGCTCGCGTTCCTGTTCGACCACGGCTTGCGGGGCGTTATCAACGAAGCGGCTATTGCCCAGCTTACCTTTGGATTTACCCAGTTCAGCTTTCTCCCGATCCAGTTGACGGTTCAGACGTGACAGTTCCTCATCGACATCGACCAGCCCCTTCAGCGGAATCAGGATCTTCAGATCACCGACCAGCGCCACTGCGCACTGCGCCGTATCGGCACTTTCTTCGACCCAGTCGGTTGACTGGATGCGCGCAAGTTGTGCCAGTACGCCTGAAAAGCGTTGCTGGCGGTCGCGGTCAATCGCATGTCCGGCCTGGAACAGTACATCGAGTGCTTTGCCCGGTGACAGGTTAAGTTCGGAACGAATCCTGCGGATTCCCTGGATCACGCTCTTGACCCATTCGACGTCCTGTTCAGCCTGTTCATCAGGCATTCCGGCCGTGGGGAAGGGCTGCAACATAATGCTATCGCCATCGATTTCCAGGGGTGTTTTCACCCGCTGCCAGATTTCCTCTGTGATGAACGGCATAATCGGATGAAGTGTGCGGAGGCAGGTTTCCAGAACCGTCAGAAGCGTGTTACGTGTGGTTGCCTGCTGGTCCTCACTGGCGGTCTGCAAGGTGGCTTTTGCGAATTCCAGATACCAGTCACAGTATTCGTTCCAAATGAACTCATACAGCGCCTGGGCGAGTTGTTGTTCGACCTCGGCGATCATCAGGTTCATTCGCGAAATGATCCATTGGTCCAGCTTGTCATGCGCGGATGCGGGTTTGACCGGCTTTCCTTCTGTTTGTATCAGAACGAAGCGTGCGGCATTCCAGAGTTTGTTGCAGAAATTCCTGTAGCCCTCAATGCGGCCGAGGTCAAAGCGGATATCCCGTCCGTTGGTTGCCAGCGCAGCGAAGGTAAAACGCAGGGCATCGGTGCCGAAGGGCTGGATGCCATCGGGGAATTCCTTGCGCGTCGCCTTGTCGATGGCCGGTGCCATCTGCGGCTGCATCAGTCCGGTGGTTCGTTTGCTGACCAGGGTTTCCAGATCGATTCCGTCGATCAGGTCGATCGGGTCCAGCACATTGCCCTTGGACTTGGACATTTTCTGACCTTGTCCGTCGCGGATCAGGCCGTGGATGTAAACCGTTTTGAACGGCACATCATCCATGAATTTCAGGCCCATCATGATCATCCTGGCCACCCAGAAGAAGATAATGTCAAAGCCGGTGACCATAACGCTGGTGGGGTAAAAACGTTCCAGGTAATCGGTCTTTTCCGGCCAGCCCAACGTGGTGAATGGCCACAGCGCTGACGAGAACCAGGTGTCGAGGACATCATCGTCCTGCCGCAAGGCAACATCGTCTGCCAGTCCGGAGCGCTGCCGCGCGTCCTGTTCGCTGGTGCCCACGTAGATATTGCCTTGCGTGTCGTACCAGGCAGGTATGCGATGTCCCCACCACAATTGCCGGCTGATGCACCAGTCTTCAATCCGGTGCATCCAGTCAAAATAGGTTTTGCTCCAGTTGGACGGAACGAATTCAATCCGGCCGTCCTCGACGGCCTCAATGGCTGGTCCGGCAAGAGGGGCGATTTTGACGTACCACTGATCTGTCAGGTAAGGCTCAACCACAGCTTGCGACCGGTCACCGCGAGGAATCATCAGTTTGTGGTCGTCGATTTTTTCCAGCAGGCCTTGTTGCTCAAGGTCATGCACAATCTGCTGGCGCGCTTCGAACCGATCCAGGCCCCGGTATTCAGCAGGTGCGTTGTCGTTCAGGCGGGCATCGATGTCCAGTACATTGATCAAAGGCAGGTCATGCCGCTTGCCGATTTCGTAATCGTTGAAATCATGCGCTGGCGTGATTTTTACGCAACCGGAACCAAATTCGGAATCGACATAGTCGTCGGCGATGACCGGGATAGTCCGCCCGGTCAGAGGCAGAATCAGTTCCTGCCCGACGAGATCTCTGTAACGTTCATCGTCCGGGTGTACCGCAACTGCGGTATCACCCAGCAAGGTTTCCGGCCGGGTAGTTGCCACCACCATGTGACCACGGCCATCTGTCCGCGGATAGCGGATATGCCACATTTTGCCGTTCTCTTCTTCTGAGACAACTTCCAGGTCGGACAGCGCGGTGTGCAGTACAGGGTCCCAGTTGACCAGGCGTTTGCCACGGTAAATGAGACCTTCTTCGAACAGCGTGACAAAGACCTTCTGGACCGCGGCGCTGAGGTCTTCGTCCATCGTGAAGCGGTGGTTGGACCAGTCGACGGATGAACCAAGCCGGCGCATCTGATTGCCGATGGTGTCACCGGAGTGTTCTTTCCACTCCCAAACTGCATCGATAAATTTTTCACGGCCAAGGTCATGCCGCGACTGACCTTCCGACAGCAGTCTTCGTTCTACTACCATCTGGGTAGCGATGCCGGCATGATCCGTACCCGGTTGCCACAGCGTATCTGCGCCTTTCATGCGCTGCCAGCGGGTTAGCGTGTCCATGATCGTATCCTGGAACGCGTGGCCCATATGCAAGCTGCCCGTTACGTTGGGTGGCGGCAGCATAATGCAGTAGGGATGGTCACCACCTGCAGGCTTGAAGAAATTGTTTTCTTCCCAGTTCTGATACCAACGTTGCTCAATATCGGTCGGGTTGTAGCTCTTTTCCATGTCTTAATTCATCTTCACATTTTGTGGCTTGCCGGCTCCAGACCGAGCTCGCGGTAGGCGCGGAATTTTTCACGCGAGGCCAGACGCTTCTGGTCTGCAGCCGGAACTATTTCCAGCAGCCGTTCAAAGCGCTCCGGCGTGTCAATCGGTGAGTCCGCCAGGTTGATCAGAACGTCACGCCCTGTCGCGATGTCCGCCACGTTTATATTGATAGTGACTGGAGTTTCACTGTCTGTGGCGTTGGCCGTATGCGGCAGGAAGCGCCCGGCTGGATAATCCCACATGATCTCATCCAGTGCACGGGCTGCTGTCTCATCTTCGGTCAGTACCGCAACGCGGTGACCCTGTTCCCAGGCCATCATGGCCAGCTGGCAGGCAAGGCGTTCTGCTGACTGGCCAGAATTGGCCAATACGTAAAAATCCACCTGGCAGCTTTCGGCCATAGAACTTATGTCGACCGGTTTAGCAGGTATTGGGCCAACAGCCCGGCCGGGCGGCCGGAGGCACCATCATCGGTGCCCCATTTCCAGGCAGAACCGGCAATGTCAATGTGGGCCCAGCGTTGGTCTTCCGCAAACCGGGACAGGAAGCAACCGGCGGTCAGAACCCCGGCTGGCATTCCGCCGATGTTCTTCATATCGGCAAACGGACTGTCCAGCTGAGATTGGTATTCTTCCCATAACGGCAGACGCCAGGCCCGGTCGACGATGGCGTCACCGGCTGCGAGCAGGTCATCTGCCAAATCATCGTCATTGCTGATCAAGCCGGAGGCATGATGACCCAGTGCCACTACGCAGGCACCGGTAAGTGTTGCAACATCGATAATGACGTCGGGATCGAACCTCTCGCTGTAAGTGATCGCGTCACACAGAACCAGTCGCCCTTCGGCATCGGTGTTGAGAACCTCGATGGTCTTTCCGGACATGCTGGTGACCACATCACCTGGGCGACAGGCATCGCCATCCGGCATGTTTTCCACAGCGGCCACAATGCAGATCACGTTGACCTTCATCTGTAGTTTGGCGCAGGCTTCGAAAGCGCCGATAACTCCGGCGGCGCCGCACATGTCGTATTTCATCTGCATCATGTTTTCGCCGGACTTCAGCGAAAGGCCGCCAGAATCAAAGGTAATGCCTTTTCCTATCAAGACGACCGGCTTCTGGTCACTGGCGGCACCGGCGTATTTCAGAATGATCAGTTTTGCATCGTTTGCACTGCCCCTGGAAATACTCAGGAGGGCATCCATGCTGAGTTCCGCCATGTCGCTTTCCTCGAGCACTTCGAGTTCGACATTTTCATAATTTGCGGCAATTGATGCAGCATCCTGAGCAAGGTAGGACGGATTGCAGATGTTCGGAGGCAGATCTCCCAGCAGTTTTGACTTTTCAAAACCGGTAGCCAGAGCATCGGCCTGGTCAAGTGCAAATTGCAACGCATTCCCTCCCTGGAACGATGCAGCCTCTAGCGGCACTGGAGAATTGTCAGGCAATGCCTTTGTGGCCGTGTAGAGATAGTTGGCGCGGTGAATGGCCAGTGCCGCCTGCTTCAGGCGGTCTGCTATTTCTATAGGGGCGGCACCGCTTAATTCGAGTTCGTGGACGCAGACATGGCAATGGGTCAGGCGGTGATCACGCAGAGCCTTGCCGGCGGCCAGACAACCCCGGTCAAATCTCGCGAGATTCAGCTTTTCCTGTTTTCCAAACCCGACCGCAAGTACCCGTGTCGCAGCGACTCCAGGGATGCCGTGCAGGAAGTGGGTTTTACCCAGCGTGGTCTCGATATCCCCATCTTTGAGCATACGGCTAATCGCGCCGCCGCTGACTTCATCAGCCGCGCTGGCCGCTGGCGACAGTTTCCCACTTTCTGTGAAACCCAAAACCAGACACTCGGTCGAGATGCCTGCTGCTGGACCATTCTCCAAGTTGATTTTCATGTTGTAATCCTTGTGCGTTTGTTTTGCTCCGGGTTATGTCACCCGGTTTTTCAGAAATAATAAACGGCCCATTCTACAAGAATTCCCGTTTGTTTTAGGGTTTCATTTTTGATTGGCTGGATAACTGATAAACTTCAGTTCCTGTCTCTTTTATGTGTTTTACGAGGTCGCTCTGAATATTCTGCAGAAGTATATTTTTCGCGAATGGTTTTGGACGTTACTCGCCGTCACGTTCGTGCTGCTGGTCGTAATGATCGGTGTCGCGCTGGGAGAAATCCTTAACGACATCGCGGGTGGCAGAATGCCATCCGGCCTGCTGTGGACATTGATTGCCCTCAAGATACCGGATGTCCTTGGCACAATCCTTCCCCTGAGTGTGTTCATCGCTGTGATCTGGGGTCTGGGGCGATTTTATCGCGACCAGGAAATGTCGGTGATGAGGTCCAGCGGTTTCAGATGGCAGATGATGTTGCGGCCGTTATTCAATCTGCTGTTGCCAGTCTCGGCAGTCCTGTTGTTCATTGGATTGTTCCTGGCGCCTGTTGCCGCTTCCACAACACAACAAAAATTGCTGGATGCCTTCCGCAACGCGGCCGAATGGGGTCTCCAAACGGGAAAATTCCACGTGCTTCGGGGTGGTGACCTCGTCTTGTACGTGGAAGCGGTGGAAAAAGACGGGCGTACACTTCGTAACGTATTTATTCAGCAGGTTGATGATGAGCGCGAGCAGGTTTGGAGCGCCGAAAAGGGTTTTTATTGGCTGGATAAGACAACAGGAAGCCGTTACCTGACGCTGGAGAACGGCCAGATCACTGAAGGAGCGAAGGACTCGCTCGATTACCGGATCATGACTTTTTCACGTAATGACCTGAAGATGCCCGACCAGGAACGAAGCGTAAAGCGGGATGCGGTGGAAATGAAAAGAAGTGCCGAACTCCTGTTTTCCGACTCTGTTCAGGACTCGGTGGAAATTCAGTGGAGGATGGCGCCTGCAATCGCCGCAATTATACTCGGGCTGTTGGCCATTCCGCTGTCACACGCCCCGCCGAAAGAGGGCAGGGGCGGGCGCGCACTACTGGGGATACTTGCCTACAGTGTTTATATGAATACGCTTTACATGTGTCGTAACTGGCTGTTGAAAGGGGAGATGCCGATGGTTATGGGGCTGTGGTGGATCCATCTGCTGGTTTTGCTGATTGCTCTGATCTGGTTGCAACGCCAGGGCAGAATGGTCGGCAAAGGTTGAGTTGACTTACTGTCTGACCAGGCGAGTGCTGCTGAGGATGTCGTGCCAGGTGCGTTTGCGCGAATCTGCCAGTGACCAAAAGAAGCCAATCCCGGCAGCTGCCAATGAAATCAGTGAGGCAAAGAACCGGATCGTGACTTGTCCCCAGCCTGGTCTGTTGCCTGCTTCGTTTTCTATCTGCACCCGCCAGGCCCGCATACCCACGGTCATTCCGCCTTTGTGCCAGCACCAGCCGAGATATAGAAACCAGATCGCGAAAAGGTACAGTGTGAACAGCGGGTCTTTCATGGCAGTGCGTCCGCCGAAACCCGCCAGCATGGCCAGGCCGGTTGCCAGGATCAGCAGCGCAATGACGATAGCAGCGTCGTAGACAATTATCGCCAGGCGTCTCAACAGGCCGCACGGACTACCGTAGAAATTAGTTTTCGTTTCCAAGGGAAGGTCGGGTTCTTTTAAAGGTGTGCTCCATTATCCCCGAAACGCGGGGGGATGTGGCAATGAACTACCCGGTTCGGTTATCCTCATCGGTCTGTGATTAAGAAAGCTCTGGTGGTCTATTTATCCGTCGCCGCCATCAAACTCAAGCTTTACGAGAAAATATGGAACAGGCTATGCCCAAAACACTAAGACAACAAACCACGCTGCTGGCGCTAAGTGCCTGCGCCCTGTTGATGGCAATCGGCACAGCATCCGGCCAAAGCCTGGATTCTTCTGTGCAGGTTGAGGAAAAAATCAACTCCGACTCGGCAAAATCCCAGACCCGCGTTTCCGGCCTTGCCCGGCAAACACAGGACCTGTTGACTGAATACCGTGGGGTCGTAAGAGAGACAGAGAGCCTGAAGATCTACAACGATAACCTGCAGCGCGTCGTTGACGACCAGCGCACAGAAGTAGAATCGATCAACCGCCAGTTGGCCGGACTTGAGGCGACCAACCGGGGGGTGGTGCCACTGATGTTGGAAATGATCGCGGCGCTTGAGCAAATTGTGGAGGCTGATGTTCCTTTCCGCATCGAGGAACGACGTGCCCGGGTCGTGCGTTTGCAGGACATGATGGACCAGGCCGAAGTCACCGCATCTGAAAAGTACCGCCGCGTCATGGAGGCTTATCAGAGCGAGCTGGAATTTGGCCGGACCACGGAAGCCTACTCGGATACCTTACCCACGACCGGCCAGACCGTTGATTTTCTGCGCGTCGGCAGGACTCTGCTGGTGTACCAGACCAGTGATAACTCGGTGACCGGTTGGTTCAATCCCCGCACCCGCGTATTCGAGCAACTCGATGACGACCGCTTCCGGCTGGAAGTTAAGGAGGGTCTGGCGATTGCCAGGAATGAAAAAGCACCAAATCTCGTGATGCTGCCTGTACCAGGACCGGAGGCAGCACAATGAAGAAATTGATACTGATTGCTTCAATGGCATTGCTGGCATCCTCTGCCGCCACTGCACAAACCCTGGAAGACCTGGCCCAGGCCGTTCGCGAAGCGGCCACAACCGAGGCAGGTATTAACCAGGAACGGGAAGCGCGCTTTGTGCGCGAGCGTGACGGTCAGCGGCAGTTGCTTGGGGAAGCCCGGCAGGAACTGGCCAATGAGAATGCACGCGCTGATCGCTTGCGGGTTGAATACGACCAGTACGAAAGAGCCCTTGCGGACCTGGAGACCACGTTGGCTGAACGCATGGGTAACCTGGGTGAATTGTTCGGAGTGGTTCGTCAGTCGGCCGGAGATATCCAGGCAGCTTTGGATGATTCCATGGTGACTGCACAGATGCCCGGCCGCACAGAATTTCTGAGGGACCTTGGGCAGCGCCGTGAACTGCCCACGGTTGTTGAGCTGAGGCAGCTGTGGTCAGCGATGGTTACTGAGATTTCAGAATCCGGCAAGGTCGTCAAGTTCTCTGCACCGGTTGAACGGACCAGCGGTGAAAAAGAAACCCTCGAAATTGTCCGCATGGGTGTGTTCAACGCTGTATCGGACGGTATTTTTCTCGATTGGGACACCAGCAAGAGCCGGGACAATTTCATTGAGCTCGCACGCCAGCCTGCTGCCCGTTTTGCCAGTATGGCCGATGATCTGCAGGACGCCGGTCCTGGCGATATCGTACCCATGGCGGTCGATTTCACCCGTGGCCAGATTCTGCGTGCGGTGGTGCAATCCAAAACACCGATCGAGCGGGTCAAAGAAGACGGCGGGCCGGTAGGCTACGTGATCATCGGTGTTGGACTTTTCGGCTTACTGATGTGTTTGTGGAAGGGGTTTTCGCTGTTTTCCACAGGTGGCAAGATGTCGCGGCAAATTAAGACAGATACCGCCAACAAACAGAATCCCCTGGGCCGAGTACTGGCCGTCTATTCGGATAACCCGGAAGCAGATATCGAAACGCTGGAACTTAAACTCGACGAGGCCATCCTGCGGGAGACCGCCCCGATTGAAACCGGTCTGAGCTTTATCAAGGTACTTTACGTGGTAGCGCCGCTACTGGGCTTGCTGGGAACGGTGGTCGGCATGATTGCCACATTCCAGATGATTACGTTGTTTGGTACCGGAGACCCCCGCATGATGGCAGGCGGAATTTCAACCGCACTTGTGACCACCGTGCTCGGACTGGTCGTCGCCATTCCGTTGACGCTGCTTCACAGCTTCCTGCAGGGTAAAGCCAAGGCGCTGATCCAGATACTTGAAGAGCAGGCCGCCGGCATCATCGCCAGGATCGCGGAGCAGCGTGCATGATCTGGTTCTATGAAGGCATTGGAGCGATCCGTGACTTCATGGAGCTGGGTGGCAATGTGTTGTGGGGCATCATGTTCGTGCTTTTCCTGATGTGGACATTCATCCTTGAGCGCCTGTGGTATTTCTACAGGGTTCACCCGGCAAAGAAAAGGGCGGTCCTGACCGCCTGGGAATCCCGCTCGGATACGGCTTCCTGGTACGCCAAGCGCATCCGTGAAGGGCTGGTGTCGGAGACATCGCTGGCGCTCAAGCAGAACGTCGGCCTGATCAAAGTTCTGATCGCTATTT
>RCNC010000321.1_pt1 | contig 33642 bp, 29 predicted proteins | sample 2041301 | NCBI WGS metagenome assembly RCNC01 (sample SAMN09708231, study PRJNA481090) | Marine sediment metagenome, whole genome shotgun sequencing project. | biome: marine sediment; feature: ocean; material: sediment; isolation source: Sewage treatment plant 13A marine sediment (STP13A) ... | reverse complement strand
GGGACATCGGCAAGATAATCGTCTCCTATGACCTGGGAAGGGCCGCGTACGCGGTCTACGACTGGTTCGACGAGGCGGATCACGTCCGGGCCCTGGAGGATCTCAACCTTGCCCTGGCCGACCAGGGGGCATTCTTCGACCGCCCCCACGGTGCTCTGGCGAGAAAGATCTATTCCAGCATTCCGAATCACCTCCCCGTGCTGAAACAGATCAAGGGCATCCTCGATCCGGACAACACCCTGAACCCGGGCCGGACCATCCGGGACGAGGACGTGGCGTGGCAGCCGGCAGCGGTCACGGAAGGGGAAGCCGGATTGACGGTGGGCAATCTCAAGGTCGTCGCGGAGAAGCTCGGAGGGGCCATCGGGCCCGAGTGGGTGAGCGACAACCCCGTGGACCTGAGCCCTTATGGCCGGGACTTCACCATCTTCTCCGGTGAGCGGCCGAACATCGTGGTGCTGCCCGCCTCGACCGAGGACGTGCAGGCCATCATCCGCATCGCCTACGAGCACGGCATCCCGGTCGTCCCCATGTCGACCGGCTTCAATCACGCAGGCCTTACGATCGCCCGGAAGGGCGGCATCCTCGTTGATCTGAGACGGATGGATCAGACCTGTTCCTTTGACGAAGAGTCCATGACCGTCAGCATCAGCCCGGCGGTGCGCATGCGCTCCATCTGGTGGGAGGCGATCAAACACCGGGCAACAGACGGGTTCCACCTGAAGCCGATCCTACCCCTTACCTTTGGCAGCGTTTCCATGCTCTCCAACTACGTGGCCCGTGGCGGCGCGGGCACAGCTTTCAAGTACGGGGGCAACCCGGAGCTCACCGTAGGCATGACCTGGGTCCTGCCCAATGGCGACATACTCGAGGTCGGGCCGAACGCCGTCCCCCACGTGGGCAATCTGCCCCTCCACTATTGCCCGGGTCCCGAACTCAACGGGATGTTCTTCAATGCGGACGGCCTGTTCGGCATCTGCACCGAAATCACGGCCAAGTGTTATCCGGAGCCGGACCATGTCGAGGGATTGGAGGACATGATGTCCGCAGCCAACTATGATTCGGACGGACACAAGGCCTTCTGCAAGACCATCGATGCGATCTACGAGCTCTCGAGGGAGAACGTCACGGATTTCATGTACAAGAGCCATCCGGGCGTTTTTGCCATGGCGATCACGGCCATGCTGAAGGACTTGACGACCCGGGACGCCGTGTCGGCTTCTCCTCTCCATCCGCTCGGGATCATGATTTCCGGCCACGACAAGGAAGAGCTCGCCATCAAGAGAGAGATCGTGGAGGAGGTCATGCAGAAGCACGAGCTGTTCATCATGGACCCGAACCTGCTCGGTCCCGAAGTGGCGGACATGCAAACCACCGACCCGGTGAAGATGTCGCTCGGGGTGAAGCAAAACATCGTGGGCACGCACAAGGGGGCCTTCCAATGGACCGCCTGCATCGTCAAGATGGAGAAGATCCCCGCCATGGCCCTCGAATACGAGCAGTTGGTGAAAAAATACTGGAAGACCACGGATCCGAAGATCAGCGTCGAGCACGCCATGACCGGAACGGACATCCAGGGGCCCCTGCAATACGGGCGTGTCGGCTCCTGCGAGTTCGACTGGTGGTGGGATCAGGGCAATCCGGAAGAGGTCAAGCGGGCCTACACGATGATCCACAAGACCAACAAGCTCATGATCAAGCACGGCGCCCCCCTGTTCCGCAACATGTTCGGGTCGGGCGACTGGGCACGTACTACACCGTGCTCAAGAAGGCGAAGAAGGCCTTTGATCCGGCCAATCTCATGCATCCGGACGTGCTGCCCCTGACCGAGGACTATGTCTGAAGGCAAGAAAGGAGGTCTGATGTGAACGTTCTGGGAATCAACGGGAGCCCGAGAGGGAAGGACAGCCACACGGATCACATCCTGCAACCGTTCCTGGAAGGCGCAAGAGAAGCAGGCGCCTCCACAGAGACGATCTACCTAAAGGATCACGAAATAAAACCCTGCACGGGTTGTTTCACCTGCTGGCTCGTGACCCCGGGTAAATGCATCTTCAAGGACGACATGCCCTGGATTCTCGAGAAGATCCTGGAGACGGATGTCATGGTCTTCTCGACACCTCTGTACAACTGCTCCATGTCCGCTCTCATGAAGGCCTTTCACGAGAGGCAGATCCCTCTGGCGGAGCCTTACGTGGTCATCAACGAGCAGGGGGAGATGGCGCACCCCCTGCGGAACCCTGACAAGGGCCACCAGAAGTGGGTCTTGATCTCGAATGCCGGCTTGCCGGAAACCAAGCATTTCGATGTCTTGTTGGAGAACTACGTGCGCCTGGTAACCCTTCACGGGGGGGGCGGTTATGCAGAGCTGGTCGGCACCATCCTCAAGGGCATGGGGGGAGCCTTCAGCAAGGCCCCTGCCGACCCCGGTTCGCTCGAATGGTTCTTCGAGGCCTGCAGGCAGGCGGGCAGGGAAGTGGTGAAGGAGGGAAGGATCAGCGCCGAGACGCAAGAGATTCTCGATCGGCCGCTATTCGACCTGACACCCGAGGCGTATGTCGAAACGCTCAATTCCTTTCTTGAGCAGGTCCTGCAAATGACGCAACAGGGGTAGGCCCATGGCGAAGGGGGCCAACTCTCTAATTCGGGGACAGCCACCAATTAATGGGCAGCAATATCGGGCAGATATCGGCAGAAATCGGGGACAGCCACCGATTTCCGAAAATCGGTGGCTGTCCCCGATTTCTGCAAGCGTTGCTGAGCAGGGGCACTTTCAGGGGCAACCGCTGCTTTTCCTGCTGTAGACATACGGGCATGGATCCGCATCGGCGTCTTTCATGACCGAGATGGCGAGATCCCCCTCCAGCATGCCGGGGGCGCTTTCTGCAAAGCGGAAGTAGGCCGGGTCACAGAGGCCGTCCCCGTCCGAATCGGGTACACCTCTCACGTTTCGATTGCTGCAGCCCCCGTGCACGGTCGGAAGGCTGTCCTCCACATCGGGGACTCCGTCCGAATCCCAGTCGTAGTCGTTCGTAATCTGCTCGGCAAAGGGAAACAGCTCCCTGTCGGGAAGCCCGTCCAGGTCCCGGTCATACGTAGAGATGTCGGAAAAACGAACACCGAGAGGAATGTCGCATCCGAACCGGGAGAAATAGTACCACTCCTTCTCGTGAACGTATTCGATCCGCTGCGGTTCCCGGTAGAGATAGAAGGGCCGGTAGAAAGAGCCCTTCGGGGAGTCGTAGAATATCTGTAATCTCGTGATGGCGGACAGGGCTTCCGTCTCCAGCGACAGTTCGTTGCCTGCAACCCTTCGCACGTCCTTTCTAAGAAACCCGATGAAGCCCCCAATATTCTTCGCGTCGTAGATGTTGACGCCCTTGATCCGCAAAGCGGGCTCCAATCGGATTTCAACCCTGTTCCGGTCGACGATTCCGCGCGTCTTGCCCATCCGGATGTTCGTGTCGAATGTGATCTCATCCCCCTCACACAGGTCGAGAAGGTCTGGGATGCCGTCCGAGTCCGAGTCCTTCGCATCAGAGGATCCGTAAGGGGTGAACAGATAATCGTCTACAGCATCGACGATGTCATCCTGATCCTCGTCCATACAGCGGATATCGTAGCTGTTCTCACAGAAGTAACGATTCTTCTCGATACACGTGAGGCCGTTGCTGTCCGGGCATTCCTCTTCGAAGCCGATCCTGGGCAGGAACCCGAGCACCTTCATGATGTGCTTGTCGAAGAGGATGCGCGAGCCCTCTTCCCGGGGCGCCAGGGGCATGATCCTCGTTTTCGGAAGGCCTATGTTCCATCCGAGCAGATTCGAAGGCCGGTTCTCCTGGGAAATGTGATTGTACCCGAACCCGTGAAGGATCTTGTGGGTCGCCAGCGCTACGGCCTGTTCGTCTTCCTCTTCCTTTGCATGATCGAGAAAGGTCTCCAGACAAAGGTATTTCATGTTGTTGTAACTGTAGCCCTGGCTCGGCCCGTCCGTGCACCACGGACCGTATTCTTGAGAGGCGGGGCAGAAGACCAGGATGTCGTAGGAAATCCCGCTTCGTGTGCAGTATTCCTCGAGAAGGGGAATCCACTCCCGTATGCTCCTGTTGGAATAGGCCAGCCGATCATCGCCGATTTCCCGTGCGTGGATGAAGTGCAATTGGGGCGAGAGCATGATCCTGCCGAAGGATTCCCTTTCGATGACCGTCTCGAGGCGGGCGAGCCGCCTTGCATAGATCTCTTCAGGAGGGAGTGACCCGTGGGCATCATCGTGAAGGATCACGTATAGCAGGGTGAACGTGTACGCGGGCGGACTTCCGTCTTTGGAATGGTTTCGATCCGGTTCAGGTTCTACCCGCAGCGTAACAAGCGCGACGGACGCGAGGATCACGAGTGGTATCGTGACGAGCAAGATGCCTCGAACGACCGAATGCTTCCTCAATGTGATCACCGTGCCTCTTTATCAGGTTTGTCATCGAGAACGGGGAATATACAACAAAGCACCGTTTCCACGCTACTTAAGTCTTGTCGTTCGAAAGGCCGCTGAACTTAACCCTACACCAGACGCCCTCTCCCTCTCTGTCATTCCCGCGCAGGCGGGAATCCAGTGGCATCAGGCGTTTCGGGACTCCCACTGGAGCCTGTCCCCCTGTAGGTGGGGACGGGAGTGCAGACACGGAGACAGGCTGTCCCTACGCTCTTGTCCCGGCAATTTGCCTCGTAAGTGCTTGATTCTCCATGATACATCTAGTATTTTCATCCCGAATGGGTGATGGGCAACCCCAGTGAGTGTATTCTGCACCTTTGCGTAATTCAGTAAAGAGTTGCAGGAGTCCGAAAAGAAAGAAAAGGAGTGGACAGTGATTGACGGCCCGAGCATAGCGGAAATCCGGACAAGACTTCTAGGGTTGAGTCCTGCCCTTGCCGAGAAATACGAAGTCGAGTCTCTGGAACTCTTCGGCTCATACGTCCGCGAGGAGCAGAGCGAGGGCAGCGATCTAGATATTCTGGTCACCTTTAAGAATGCACCGAGCCTGCTCAAGTTCCTTGAACTGGAAAACCTGCTCTCTGAAACCCTTGGTGTGAAGGTCGATCTCGTGATGAAGGATGTGCTGAAACCGGGAATTCGCGAGAGAATCCTCCAAGAGGCCGTCTCGATATGATTAGCGAGCGGAACTACAGCCACTATCTCGAAGACATCCAGGATGCGATCGGGAAAGTTACTGGATTCATCGAGGGAATGAGCCGCGAGGAATTCGAACAAGACGAGAAGACGGCCTTCGCGGTAATTCGTGCTTTGGAGATAATAGGAGAAGCCGCGAAGAGCATTCCGGACTCGATCAAGGCGAAATACCCTCAGGTACCGTGGCGGGAAATGGCGGGCATGCGTGACAAGCTTACCCATCAGTATTTCGGCGTAAGCTTGCAGGTCGTGTGGAGAACTGCGACCGAGGAGTTGCCGGATTTGGGGCCGGTGATATCCGGCATCTTGAAGGAAACGGCTTGAACCCGTCAAGCAGGGCCCGGCCGCGTAATAAGACCGAGGCCTGCGGAGAACCCGAAACGCCATCCCCTAAGACCGAGAAGCAAGAGCCCGCTGATTCCCTTCCTGCCGGTGAGGAGGCCACGTCTCGTCGCGATTTTCTTACTCGTGCGGGCCATGCGGTGGCCGGCGCATGCGCCCTGTCGGCCGTGGTGGGCGGGGTGCGGGTCGCCGTGCCCGACTTCGAAGAGGGGCTTCCCCAGCGGTTTCCCCTGGGCCGGCCGTCTGACTTCAAGATGAATACACTCACGTGGCTGCAGGACCGCGACCTGTTCGTCATCCGAAACGAGGACGGTATGGGCGCGTTCTCCTGCCGTTGTACGCACCTGGGTTGCATGGTGCGGAGAACCGCTGACGGGTTCGTGTGTCCCTGCCACGGGGCCGAATACGGTCCCCTGGGAGAGGTGATCTCCGGGCCGGCTCGCCGCCCTCTTCCCTGGTACAGGCTCTGGCTCGAGCGAGACGGCCGTTTGTGGGTGGATTTGGACGAGACGCTCGACGATGCGGGGCCGACACCCGTCGTTCTGCCACAAGGGGACGAAGCGTGAAGGGTTTCCTGTCGACACTCCGGGCCAACGCGGCCGCCCTTCCGGCCAACCTCAAGCGTGGGATGCGTCCCGGCGCTCGCCCGGAAGAAGACACGCTCACCCATCAGATGCGCCGCAATTTCCTCTTTCACTTGCACCCGGTTCGGGTTGCGACCCGCACCCTGGAACCGAAGGCTACCCTCGGGCTGGGTGTCATAATCCTCACCCTGTTCGTGGCGCTCGCCTTGAGCGGTGTTCTGCTGATGGTCTACTACGTCCCCACTCCAGGCGAAGCGTACACCAGCACACAAGACCTCGAGTACGCAGTGACCTTCGGGGCCTTTCTTCGCGCCCTCCATCGCTGGGCAGGCCACGCCATGGTTCTCACCGCGTTTCTTCACCTGCTGAGGGTATCGCTTACGGGTGCCTACTTCCGTCGCGAACTCAACTGGACGATCGGTCTCGGGTTGTTCCTGCTCACCCTGGGACTTGCCTTCACCGGGTACCTCTTGCCCTGGGACCAGCTCGCCTTCTGGGCCGTCAGCGTCTCGGCGAACATGTTGGACTACATCCCCTGGGTCGGCGGTTTCTTGAAGAGAATTCTGCTGGGAGGCCGCGAGGTGGGCCAGGCGGCCCTCATCCGGTTCTACATGCTGCACGTGGCGTTGCTGCCCGGCCTGATGCTCGGCCTCATCGTCCTCCACGTCTGGCGGGTGCGGAAGGACGGAGGCCTTGCGCGCGAGCCCGAGGGGCCGGAGAACGCATCGACGGTTCCCGCCTGGCCCCATCTGCTGCTTCGGGAGGCTATCCTCGTTCTCGTCCTGCTGACCCTGCTCTGCCTGACGGCCACCTTCGTTTCGGCTCCCCTCGGGGGGGCGCCCGACATCCACAACCCGTCCAACCCGGAAAAGACGCCCTGGTACTTCCTCTGGATCCAGGAAATGGTCAGCTACTCCGCGCCGGTGGGCGGATTCATCTTTCCCGGGGTTCTCCTGGCAGGCCTGTTCCTTCTTCCCCTTCTGGAACGGGAACCGGAAGGGGTGGGACGATGGTTCGGCGGACCCGGAAAGCGCCTCACACTCGGTGCGTCACTGGCGCTGGCCCTCGCCTTCTTCATCCTCTTCGAATGGGTGTTCATGCATCAGGGGGTCGTTTCGTGGCTCGCCCCGAGGCCGCCGTTGCTTCGTGACCTTCTCAACCCTGCAACCGGCATGCTGGTCCTGGCGGTCATTCTCTTTGCGGTAACCGGAATCCTGACCCGGTCGACACGTGCCGCCTTTCATGCGGCCGTCGTGGTCCTGCTGGTAGCCCTGATCGGCTTCACCCTCGTTGCCTGGTGCCGCGGACCGATGTGGGCCTTCTTCTGGCCCTGGGAGGAGTGGACCCTTGTCCGATAACGAACAGGAACGCCAGCATCGCCTCTTGCGGCTCTCGTTTCTCGTGGCAGCCTGTGCGCTTCTCTGTGTGCTCATGCTGGTGGTGATCCGCGCCCAGCAAGCGCCCTGGCGTGTCCTGCAAGAGCGGTTTCTCGCCGTGAACCCGGGCGGCACCGAAGGCGGCGATGCGTTGGGCATCCGCCAGTACTACACGTGTGCCGCGGAAGTCGACCGCTGTCCCACCTGCCACATGGGCATCGAGAGGAGCGATCTGACGGACGAGAGCATCCCCCTTCCGTTCCGAGCCCACGGACCGGGCCTGGGGAAACATCTTCCGGACCGGGTCGGATGTTCCGCCTGCCACGGAGGAAGCGGCCGCGCTCTCGACCCCCTCGTCGCCCACGCACGGCCGGACCAGCACGCCAAGGACCCCCTGATGCGCCAGCCTCACATTCAGGCAAGCTGCGCCCGATGCCACGTGCCCGGCGCTCAGGCAGGGCAGGAGAGGCTGGAACAGGGAGCCTGGCTGTACCTTGGCCTGGGCTGCATGCTCTGTCACCCCTTGCACGAGGGTGGACGAGGAGGATTGGATTTCGGCCCGGATCTGACCATGATCGGCCGCAAGGATCCGGACTACCTGAAGGCCAGCCTGATCGATCCTACCGAGAACTTCCCCGGCTCCACCATGCCGACCTTTCGCCTTGCCCTGAAAGAGGAACCCGAGGCAACCGAGAGCCTGCTCATCTACCTGGAGAGTCTCGTTCTCGATCGCCACGTGGCCTGCGGCACCCGCGAAAGAATCCGGAGCCTGGTGAGCAGGCCCTGTGCAACGTGTCACGCGGGTAAGGAAGGGGATGCGACCGGTCGCATGAAGCACCGTTGCACCTATCTTCTCAAGAAGTCTGCCGAACTGCGGTGTTCCAAGTGTCATGCCTCCGGCGTTCCGACAACCGGTGCGGGGGAAGGCTACTGCCCTCTCCTGAAGACGCACCGCGAAGGCTGTTCCGCCTGCCACGACGGCAGAGGATAAGGGGAGAGGACAACAGGATTCAGACTTTACGAAGGCGACTGGGCCAGTTGAGGGATCAGGGGTCGGGGTTCAGGCCCAGCTTCCTTCGCCCAAGAGGCCGTCATTCTCGCGAAGGAGGGTGTCGATTAATGCAGAATCTCTACTTCGCTGTCATTCCTGCGAAAGCAGGAATCCGTTGGCTTCAGGTGCTTGGGGATCCCCGCCTCCGCGGGGATGACGGCAAATTGGTGTTTTTCGACACCCTCTAAAGGGAGAGGGAATATCGGAAACGGGATGACACAACTAAGTGGTGGCGAAAAAGGTGTCAGGAACCTTTTTCGCTGAGGAGCCATTGAAGATGAAGTACACAAGGCGTGAACTGCTAGCGGGCCTGGCTGGGTTGGGGGGCACCTCGCTGATGATTCCGAGAATCGTGAGCGGCGAACTCCCCACCCCGGACGAAGAGAGGCTTTTTGGACCGGAGGAACGAGAAACCCTTTCCGCAGCTCAGGAAAGGCTCCTTCCCGGTGCGGTGGAGGCCGGCGTGCCCGAATACCTCGACCACTGGCTCTCCCATCGATCGTTTCAGTTGGTCCGCAAGTATATGGCTCACGGTGCCCGTCATCTGGACGGAACCGCTCGGAAACAACACGGCAAGCCCTTTGCAGGATGTACCGGCGAGCAGCAGGATGCGATTCTGAAGACCTTTTCCGATGGTGATTTCAAGGCCGGCAAGTTCGACGGCAGCGTCTTCTTCCGGCAGTTGATGGAACTGCTCCTGGAAGGCTACCTGTCCGACCCGAAGTACGGGGGAAACCGCAACTGCGTGGGCTGGCGCCTGATCGGTATCCCGGACGGCCTGCGCTCCTGCTGGTGGAACCCGCACGGTGTGGAGATGGTCCTCTCCCCGGACGAAGGCTTCCAGGACTGAACGTACGCATCGAGGCTTCCCCTCTCCCTCTGGGAGGGTTAGGGTAAATCGAAGCGTCCCCTCTCCCTCTGGGAGAGGGTTAGGGTGAGGGTGTTAATGCGTTCTTCCGAACAAGTAGACGTCGTGGTCATCGGCAGCGGGGCAGGGGGTGCTCCGGTGGCAGCGGTCCTGGCCGAGGCTGGGGCCCGCGTCGTCATCCTGGAGAAGGGCCCGTACTACACCTCAGGGGACTTCATCCACGACGAGGTGAAGATCTGCCGCCGCGATTTCTGGGTCCCGTACCTGGACGACGAACCCCACACGATCCGAAAGTCGGAAGCTGAGCCGGCCAAGCGGACCCGGTCGGGATGGACGAGCGCCTGCGTGGGCGGTGCGACGGTTCACATGAGCGGGTTCTTCTACCGGCTCAAGCCGTCGGATCTTCGACTGGCTGAGATGACAGGTGGGGTCGAGAACGCGGAGATCGCCGACTGGCCGATCTCCCTCGAAGCCTTGCTTCCTTACTATGACATGCTGGAAGCCAGGATCGGTGTTTCCGGAAGGGCCGGCGTGAACCCCTTCGAAGCCCGGGACCGCCCCTTTCCTTTGCCGCCCCTGCGGCCGCATCCTGCAGCGGCCCTGTTCGACGAGGCGGCCCGTTCCCTGGGCTACCACCCGTATCCCACCCCGCGTGCGATCGCGTCGCGGGTCTTCGGGCAGAGACCGCCCTGCAACTACTGCGGCCTTTGTGGCGACTACGGCTGCGAAAACGCCTCCAAGTCGAGCTGTCTGGTCACATTCATCCCGGCCGCCGAAGCGACGGGTCGGTGCCGGGTCAAGGCGCGGTCCATGGCCCGTCGAGTCCTGACGGATGAATCGGGCCGGGTCCGTGGAGTGGAATACCTGGATGCACAGGGCAAGGTCCGAACGATTGGGGCACGGGTCGTCTGCCTCGCCGCATCCGCGGTGGAGAGTGCACGGTTGCTCCTGATGTCCCAGAGCAACCGCTTTCCCCATGGGTTGGCCAACAACAACGGTCTCGTAGGCAAGAACCTGACCTTCTCCACCCTTGGAAAGGGCACGGCCGTCTTCGACCGTCGGGAACTCATCGCCAGGGTCGGCCTCCGGGGCATGGATCTCCCCTTCTTCCAGCGGTCGGTCCAGGACGATTACTGGATGGAGGGCTCGGGGCTCGCCCTGCCCAAAGGGGGGACCTACAACTTCATCATCGAGCACCCGAACCCGATCAACGCCGCCGTTCGATTGGCCGCGGGGGAAAAATGGCAGATCTTCGGTCCGGAATTCAAGGATCGGCTTCGCAAGCATTTCCTCGAGGAGTTGACCGTCGAGTTCGAGATCTTCGGCGAGTCCCTTCCCTGGAAAGGGTCGTACGTGGATCTCGATCCGGAGCGAAAGGATCGTTTCGGCCTGCCCGTTGCACGGATCACGGCTCGCAACCACCCTGCAGCGGACAAGGTCAACGTGAAAATGCTTGGGCGTGGCATGGATATGCTGAAGGCGATGAAGCCTGCGGCAAAGCGCGTCTACGCCTGGACATGGAAGGACACGACCTATCACCTTCAGCAGGGGACCTGCCGATTCGGAACGGATCCGGCACGGTCTGTCCTGGATTCGTCCTGCCAGGCCCACGAGGTCCGGAATCTCTACGTAACGGACGGCAGCTTCATGCCCACCTCCGGCGGCGTTCCGTCCACGGCAACCATCATGGCGAACAGCCTGCGCGTGGGCGCTCTCATCCGTGACCGGTTTCTCCGGCGCGAGGTTTGAGTCGCGAGGAGTGCCTCGTCAACCCTCTTCGAAATCGTCGAAAACCTCCGAGACGAGCACCCTGATCTTGCCGCTTGCATCCGGTTCGATTCGGTCTACTCGGTCTATCTCGAGGCGGATACCGGGCGGGAACTTTTTCTCCAGGGCGAGCACCAACTCTTCACGGACGCTTTGAAGATACGAAGGATCCGCCACGACCATGACCCGGAAATGGCTCCTCGTCCGCTGCTCGATACGATATTGAGCGATGTCTTCGTACTTGCCCAGCACTTCGTAGAAGCGGTGAAAAGTGTACCGGGAGCCATCCGGCAGGAGAGCGTAGTCGTCATCGCGCCCGATGATACGAGTAAGCCTTTTCTGTGGCACTCCGTCCGAACCGTCTCGGTGGGCATATGCGGCATGGTCTCCCTGATCATATCGAATCATGGGCATCAGTTTGGCCGCCAGATCCGTGACAACGACTCTACCAGGCTCCCCGGGCGCGACAGGGTTTCCTTCTTTGTCCAGGAATTCGAAGTATGTCAGGTCTTCGCACAGGCGCAGTCCATCACGGGCAGGTGTTTCATGGGCCATGACGCCCATCTCCACAGACCCATAGCTCTCCACCAGTTCGGTACCGAAGGCCTTGCGGTAGAGCTTTCGATGGTTCTCACGGATCACTTCGGCGGTTCCGATGAGTAAAGGTTGAAAGTCCCTTGGCTCCATACCGCGCGAGGCCAATTCCAGGGCCAGGATATCAAGATGTGAGCGGTTGCCGTAGAGGACGTCCGGCTTGTAGGCGAGAAACAGGTCCGCCATATCTTTCGCCGGCGTTTCGTAGTTTACTGCGAGTCTCCTCAGGAAACCCAGCCTCTGCAAAAAACTTCGTGCATCCGTGAGTCTCCAGGGAGCGGTCAATGACATGACCCTCTGCCGCACCGAATAGCCGTTCATGAACAGCACACGCAGCCATTTGGCCATCTGCAGAGCGCGTTCGTAAGGGGTACGATAGACGCGAAGCGGAATCCCTGTAGAACCGGACGTCATGTCGCCAAAACATCGAGAGAGATCCGTTCCCTTCATTACGAAGGTCGTGGCCTCTCCCTGCTTGAGAATACTCCTGTTCGTGATTTCCAGACGGGAAAGATCGTCCGGGCCTCCGTATTGCTCGATGGGATTGTAGCCCGCGCGCTGCATCATTTCCCTGTAGTAGGGAACGTGCAAATATGCGGATGTGAGAACAGCCCTGAGTCTTTCGTGTGCTTTCCTCTTGAGATGAGACGGGGACAGCTTCGCATCGGACATGACCTGTCGAAAGGCGAGTGCATTGTTGAGCATGGGGTCCTCTTCCTCAGGGCTGTGTCCCGGAAAAGACTCGACGCAGAATGACGGTATCGGCCGAATGGTGACGTCCGCTGTTCTTGTAGGCCTTCTGCATCTTTTCATTCGCTGCGTGGGTAACGTTCAGCAGTCTGACATCGTGGTCGAGGATCTCGGAAAGCAATCCCGTTAGCCCACGATAAATCCCCTGACCACGATATTCTCCACCCACAGCACTGAGCAACTGCGTGTACGTGTCTCCCTCGAGTCCAGGCTTTCTTCCAACAGCACTGAAGCCACATACTTGAGAAACACCCGTGTCGAATGAAATCAGGAAGTGTTTCGGCTCCACGTTTCTGAAATTCAAGTCCATGAGAGCCAGTATATAGTCCACCCCGGAGCATCGCTCCAGCAGAAACGGATCCGTGAAGTGTCGGCTGTGGCCGGATTCGAGAAAAGACCGGCGACACAGTCCAAGAAGCTGCTCACGGCAAGAAGAGATTCGAGATCGGGGGAGGCCGGAGAGGGAAGTGTATTCGATTTCGTCCCTGCAGAGAATCGTCTCCTTGTGCCGGAGTTCGCCGACTCTGCAGGTATAGAGACGGCGCCTTTCCACCTCCTCGAAGCGGAACCGGAGGAGTGCCTTGTACGCGGGCTCTCCCGGGACCACCTTCGCAGCCACGTAGGTCTCCCCGGAGGGCCTTCTCGAGAGGAACGTTTCGAGTTCCTCCTCGGCGAGTTGGTCGAAAACGGGGTTGCCAAGAGCTGTGCTGAGAAAAGCGCCTTTCGGGTCGTTCGCTTCCAGGACCAGATACCATACGCGAAGCCCATAGAGGTTCGATTCCAACTCGTTTTGACGACCCGCCCACCGCAGTTGCCCGCCAAGATGGTCCCTCTGCCGGGTCCAACTGCCGCTCCCCTGGGCGTGAGGATCGGAAAGAAGGGGGGCCTTCTCTCCGAGGGGCCTATCGTACCCCATCTCCGGCCAGTCACTACGATAATAGCTCATGTTTCCATCTACATCGCGTTGATTTGTTTTCTGTCCAGGAACAAGTTTGACCAGATCTCAAAGTTCACGAGTCTCCATAGAACCTGGAGTTGCTCTTCGTTCAGATTGGAAAGATTCTTGAAATACTGTGGGATCCTTCGGCCGTTATAGATCCCACGTCTTTGTATGCTCGGAAGAATGGAATCGAGCACCCACTCCTGGAATGCAGGGAAACCGAAGAAATGCCTGAGGGGAGTGGCAAACCCTACCTTGTATCTATATGCAAATCGCTTATTGAAATGCTTCGAGGCGATCTCCTTCAGCACGACCTTTGTCCCTTTTCTGACGGAAAGGTGTGTCTTGGCCAAATGCTTCGTAGGGATTCGCCTTGCAAGTTCGACAAGATGATGGTCGATCAGGGGCACACGGTTCTCAATGGAATTCGCCATCGTCATCTTGTCCTGCCTTATGAGGACGTCAACGAGCCATGTCTTGAGTTCGTATCGCTGTGCTTTTCTGACAAAATCACCAGCCCCGGAATTGAAAAGCTCCCGCCTTCTCGTCATGAATCTCTCGATTTGGAAATCCCCCTTGATTTCTTTCAGGGTGTCCAGGCTTAGATAGGACGACCTTGTGATATACCAATCGACGTTGTCAAAACGATTCGGGGACAAGGTCATGTATCGGTCCCAAATGTAATGTTTCAAATACGGATTGTTTCTTATCAGGAAGGAATAGGTGCTCTTGTCAAGAATATGCCCGCCGTAGAATCTTTCGTACCCGGCGAACAGTTCATCGGAGCCCTCACCGCTCAGGAAGACGGTGAAATAGTCCCTCGCCTTTTCCGACAGCAATTTGATGGCCACGGAACTCGGGTGAAGCAACGGGAAATCGTAGTGCCAGACCGAGGAACAGAGGTTCTGAAAGAAGTACTCACTTGTCAGCGTATATTTATGAGAATGGATGTTCGCCTTTCCTGCAACATAGTCGATCCAAGGTTCCTCGGAGAAGAGCGGGTCTTCGAATATGATGGAAATCGCGTTCAAGTCATATTCTTTGAGATGGTTCCCTGCAAAGAGGGTGATCAGAGAGGAATCGATACCCCCAGAGAGTTGACAGCCTACCTTTACATCGCTGATCATTCGTAGTTTCAGACTTCGCAACACGCTCTCTTCCACCCGATCGCAAGCTTCTAGGAGATTCAAATCCTCGGGTTGATCCTCATTGTAGATGCTCCAATAGTTGTGCCTTCTTATATTGTCTCCATCGATTACGATATATTCGCCCGGTTCGACATTGTACACATTCTGCAAGAGGGTCTCTCTTCCGTAGATGGCGCCGAATTTGGTGTGCTCATCCAGATGGGTAGGATCCAACCGGGCTTCGAACTCTTTGTTGAACAGGAAGGACTTGACCTCGGATGAAAACAGGACGAGGTCTCCCTTTGCGTAATAATACAGGGGTTTGATTCCCAGCCTGTCCCTTGCCAGGTAGATTCTCTTCTCTTTTAAATCGACGATGCAAATGGCGAACATGCCGTTCAGTTTTTCCAGCATTCCCGGAAAACCATAGTATTCGTACAAATACAGGAGGATTTCCGTGTCTGTCCTGCTCCTGAACGTGAATCCTTTCTCTTTGAGGAAATCCCTGTATTCATATGAGTTATAGATTTCTCCGTTGAATGCTAATATGGTCTTTCTCTTGTGATCGATCATCGGCTGATGGCCATTTTCGGAAAGATCGATGATCTTCAGCCTGTTGCAGCCTATGGCACCTTCAAAGGGCACCTCTGATTCCGGAGGTTGGGATGGATCGATTTCTCTCCAATTCCCTCTGTCGAAGGAAAAGAGAACAATGCCGTTGTCATCAGGGCCTCTATGTCGTATGGAGTCCGTCATTTCAACGAAGTCATGGACCCGGTTGAGCTGCTTGTTGCGATGGAAGAGACCGACAAATCCGCACATAGGATGCCTCGATCTGTATTACGGTTTTGCGTGCATTGGGAAAGGTCGCTGACCCATGAAATATACCTTTGGGACAGATGAAGCCGCTGCACGGAGATTGGAGGAAATCGCCCGCTTCTTCAATCCTCCCGCGGCCGAGTTCATCAGCAACAGTGTCGACGGAACCGTTGACTCCGCTCTCGACCTGGGGTGCGGTCCGGGTTATACCACCGATATGCTTTCCTCTGCAATCGACTGCCCGGATGTCTATGGGTTGGACACCGCATCGGCGTTTCTGAAGATGGCAGCGGACCGGTTCCCCGGCTGCACCTTTGTCGAGCACGACGTGACGAGGGTCCCCTTTCCGGTCCGGGCGCAGGTCATGTACGTTCGTTTCCTGCTCTCCCATCTGCGACACGTGGTAGATCTCGTGAACCTCTGGACGACGCAACTCAAGCCTGGCGGGAGACTCCTCATAGATGAGTTGGAAAGGGTGGATACAGAGGTGCCGGTTTTCCAGGAGTACCTTGCCGTCAACGAAGGGCTCGTCTCCTCTCAGGGCGCATCCCTCTACGTGGGTGGCCGCCTGGCTGAGGGAGTCTATGATGCTGAGGTTTTATGTAACGAATGTGTGGAGATGCCAGTCCCGAATCATACGGTCGCCACCTGGTTCCTGCCAAACACGCTGACCGTCTGGGAACAAGAGCCGTATGTCCTGGAGAAGGTTGCCCCGGACAGAAGAAGACAAATCGCCGGTGAGATCCTGCGGATCAAGGAGGCCGGGGATACGCGTGTAGCAAACACCTGGAAGATGAGAAGGGTCGTTGCAAGAACGGTGAGCGGTTCTCCTGTGAATATAGAGTGACAAGTCCCGGGTGGGTGCACTTTGCCTCGTGGAGGGAATATACTCATACCATGACCGTAACCGTTGCCGCTTACGTCTACCCGGGCTGGCATCCCTGTCCGGAACGGGACCGGGGGTTTCCCCCGGGATGGAGCGAGTGGGATCTTGTGCTCCAGGCGGAGCCCCGTTTCCCGGGACACGAGCAGCCGAGGGTCCCTCTCCACGGCCCCTACGACGATTCCCTGCCGGAAACCGCCTCGAAGCAGGTTCTCCTGGCACGGTCCCATGGAGTCGACCTGTTCGTCTACGGGTTCTTCTGGTCCAGGGGCAAGAGGGTGTTCGAAGGCGCACTGGATCAGGGCTTTCTCGGCCCCGGCAGCGGGGACTTCCCCTTTGCGGTCATGTGGGCGAACCGCATGCCGAGAAAGGTGCTGCCCGTAAAACGCGCGAGGGACTCCGAGATCCATCCGGACCGGCTCGTGTACACGGACTCGGACGATTTTCTGGCCCTCGTCCGGGTCCTTGCAGAGCGGTATTTCCGCAAGCCGAACTACTTCCGGCTGGGCGGCCGCGTCTTGTTCTCGATCTTCGACAGCACCTTCTTCGTCCGGCAGATGGGCGCCGAAACCGCGCGGGAGGCGATCCGGGAAGCGAGACAAACGCTCGCTGACCAGGGCTTGCCGGACCTTCATCTCATGGCCCTGAACCCTGCGCCCTCCCTGGTGCCGGAACTCCGCTCCATCGGCTTTGACAGTGCGAGCCACTATGTCCTTCTCCCCGAGTGGAAGGGCGAGTACCTTCAGGACTATGGTTCTCTGGCGGCGCGCAGGAGTGCGGAGTGGCCGGGGCTTCTCCGTGAAGCGGGCATCCCGTACTTCCCGTCCGTGTCGCCGGGGTGGGACGCAACCCCCCGGGGTGTCATGCACGGCGGCCGCCGGGTCAAGAGGTATCCCTGGTGGCCTGTCGTCGTCGGCAGCAGGCCCGAACGGTTCCGGGACTTCCTGGCGGCCGCAATCCGGTTCAGCCGGATAAGCAGCGAACACGCCCTCACTTTTGTCGCTTCCTGGAACGAGTGGAGCGAGGGGCACTACCTCGAGCCGGATGAAAAATACGGAATGGGCTGGCTCGAGGCGGTCCGGGAGGCAAGACGCCTTGCATGACTGGGCCTTCGTCTCCGTAGACCTGGAACTCACGAACCTATGCGAAAACCGCTGCGCGGTCTGTCCCCGTGAGGCCCTGGCGCGGCCCACGGGCGTCATGGACCCGCAGACCTTGCGCGAGATCGCCCGGGTCCTTGGAGAGCAGAAGAGCCTCGTCGCCCTTTCCGGCATGGGGGATCCGCTGCTCCATCCCCACGTGCTCGATTTCTGCCGCGAGCTGAGAGGGAGAGGGGCGGACGTGACAGTACTGGTGAACGCAGGATCCCTGGCGAGGTACGCCGACCCGGAAGATCTCGTCCTCGCGGGGCCGAACTCGCTTCTGGTGTCCTTCCCCAGCGCGAGGAAAGAGGTCTTCCACCGGCTCTGTCCGGGCGTGAACTTCGAGCAGGCCCTGGCAGCCACGCGAACCCTCGCCCGGCTTGCCCGGGGCAGGGTCCTCGTCAGGGTCTCCGGCATTCGGACGCGGATCAACACGGACGAAGGGGCGGATTTCGCCCATTTCTGGAAGGCCGAGGGAGTTCAGGCCGACATGACGGAATGCCACGGCAGGGGCGGCAACCTCGCGGCTTCCGATCTCTACGTCCCGTGCGATCGCGGCCTGTCCTCCGGGCGCTGCGGGCTCTTCGCCTTTCACAGCTTCCTCACCTGGCAGGGGGACGTGCTCGCCTGCTGCCACGACCTGGCGGGGGAGACGCGCCTGGGCAATCTCCTTGAAGAGGGCGCACTAGAGATCGGGAAACGAAAGGCCGAGATCCTGAGGGTGGGACGCATGTTCGAACTCTGTAGCCGGTGCGACGAGCCGCTGCGCCACTGCGCCGTGCCCGCCGGGCCCCGGCCGACGAACCGAAGAGCGCGTCGCCGGTTCTTCCGGAGCCCCCTCTTCAAGGGAGAACGGTGAAGCCCTCTCGCAAGGCCGCCTCGCGCAGGTTGTGATCCAGGCAGACAACCTCGAGGCCTTTCGGGGATTCCTCGGCCCAGACCAGGGCCGCGGCGAGCTGCAGCCCGTCGGCTGCCCTGAGAGGGTGGATCATGAGGAGCCTTTCTGCCCGCTCCCGGACAATTTCACTCGACTGAACCTCTGACCACTCCCCTGACAAGACGGACAAAATGGCCCGCGCCTTGCGGTCCGCCTCCGTGGCAAGCACGCCTTCTCGCCGGCGCCTCGCCATGGCCGAGATGCACTCGATTCGGGTTGCCCACCAGACCACCATGTCTTCACCCGTCTTGGCGACGCGCCGCATTGCAATGGAAAGAGGAGGGGAATTAGAATAGTCCTACCAGTTCGATAATCGTGCCGTCAGGGTCCTCGAAGCAGACGAACCGAAAGATTCCAAAAGGTCCCTCCGGCCTGATCGGTTCAGAGTAGAACTCAACTCCCTGCTCTTTGAGTATGGCAATATCTCCGTCGAGATTGGCCGTCAAGATCGCAAAACGTGGAATACCGATATGATTCACGAGCGCGTAGGGAGCACTGAAGTCGTACGGTTCTTCCCACTTGGTAAGATTGAGGTTATGTCCATTAGGCAGCGTCAGAGTCGATGCAAAAACATGGTATGAAGGCAGACCCATTGCCGTGGCCAGTTCCGGGGTGCCCACTTCTTCAACTTCCACCTGAGTTTGAAAGCCGAGCATCTCGTAGAAACCTCGTGACCGCTCCAAGTCGCTGCAATTCACATTTGTTTGCAGGGCACCGGTGATATAAGTGCCGTAAAGATTAGGCGCCCCGCTAACGGAACCGCCCAATTCTACGAGTTCAATCAGCGTTCCGTCAGGATCCTTGAAACAGACGAGTCGTGAGCCTGGAACGGGTCTATCGATCGTGACCGGCTCTGAAAAGAACTCAACCCCCCCAGCTTGCAGTGTCGTCATGTCAGCATCAAGGTTTGTCGTTTGGAGCGAGATGCGCGAAAGGCCGAGATGATTCATGAGCGCATAGGGAGCGCTGGGATCATACGGTTCGATCCACTGAATAAGATCAATGACATATCCGTCTAAGTGCATCTTAGGCGTAGCTCGAAGTTGGTATGGAGGCATGCCCAAGCCTGCCGCCTCCTCTGCCGGGACATCTACATCCGTTAACGTACTAGGCAGGAAACCGAGCATCTCGTAAAAGCTGATCGACTGCTCTAAATCACTGCAGTTTATATTGGCATGAAGGATGTTGAGGGTATTCATTTCATTACTACAGTTTGACAGGAGCAGACACATTGCAAGGGACAGAGCAACGAAAACCAACCTATTGTTACGCATCATAAATTCTCCTTGTGGTGTATTGCATATCATTATAGCACTTCGACGAGCGTGCAGTCGAGATAGAATCCGTAGAAGAACTCGAGGACGAGATCATCGTATCGTCGATCTAATGCCGAGGGCGATCGCTGCGATTCGTTCGATTAAATATCTTCTCCAAAATAGTGTTCTGGATATCTTTCCATGCCTAAATTAAATGTCTCATTAAGTGTATAGTTGTCATTGAAAATATCACGCTCTTTTAGCATTGAAAGAACATGTGCTCTATTATTCTCTTCATTGTCAGATGCAATTCTTGAGGCTAACTTCACAAGCAAATGAAACGCTTTGGAATTAGTCTTCGGAAAAATGTGTGAAAGTTTATTTCGTATAAGTTGCGCACGTAATTGTTTGTTGGGAAGTCTCTTGTTTAGGGTTGTAATTTGCGTTTCCCCATCAAGAGCCAAATCAGACGGGAACTCTGTTGACAATATAGATCCCAGCTGCAAGAGGCATGCTTCTCTATCTTTTTTGAAGTCTTCATATAAGAATACATGCACTTTCTTAAACAAATTATTGTATAACGAATGAAGTTTACTATAGCGAAAACATTCAGGGGTAAATGCAGACCTATGATTAATGAATCTGTTATTGGAATTCCAATCTCGTTTTCCCTCAATCCATTCTTTCAAGGGGAACCCCTTGCCAGGTCGATATAGAAAAGACTCGTCTAAATGAGTATCAACCCAGGCCATCTTCACAAACTGATTGTATAATGAGATGATCAAATCCATTTGACCTCTAAGAAACAATATTATTTCTGCATGGGGAATTATTTCACTTAATCTTTCAGCAATCATTCCTCGGTTTATGAAATTATAGAAGGCAAAGCCTGAGAAGAGCTCATCAGATATTAATATGGGGTTGCCCTTGGCTATTTCGTTTTCTATATTGTCAATTTCTTTGCGAATTGTAGATGAAGTATATAAGGAATTGTCAGCATATTGCAGGGTATTGAAAGCATAATTCTCTTGTGTATAAGGCCGACCAATATAGGCAACGTTATTCAGTCGAGGAAAAACATCCTGCAAATATGTCGAAGCTGTTTTGGGAAGGCCAACATGGATGAAGATTTTACTATCCTTCACAACTATCTCCTCGATTCCTGAGAATCGGCTTGCTTAGCTGAGCGAAGATTCCTCCAGGCCCGTTGCCGAGGGGGTAGGGGTCTCTTTTGGCAAGAAGAAGAGGGTATACACAAGGAAACAGATAAAGAAGAGCGCGTTGCCAAAGAAGAGGAACGAATAACTCTGCAGTCTCGGGGTCAGACTGAAGGCGCTGATCAGCATGGCAGCCCACAGGCCGACCGTAAGCAGTTTCCTCCCGGTATCGCCCCGGGGTCTCCTGATAATCTCGTTGACCGCAACTGCATAAGGGAAGAGTATGACGATGTAGTAGCTGATCCACGTCACGGGTGAAATATAGAGTATGCTCATGAATATCAAGGACATTTCAAAGGGAAAAGATCTCTCCTTCGCATTCCGGTACTTGAACATCACCCAGGCAATCACGAGCAGCAGCAATGCCTTGATGGCAACGGCTAACTTCGCCGCCTGCTTCGCGTTCAAGAAGGCCGGATCGATCACCTTGTGCAGGCCGCCGTAGGCTACTTTCCCAAAGGGCGTAAGATGACGGTGGAGCGCACCTTCGAGCGACTGGTTCATGTAGCCCCAATTGACCGTCTTTGTCTTGATGTCTTCGCCTGTGACAAAAGGCATGATCACGAGAGATCCCCATTGCGTGACATACTGAACACTCTTCGCAGGGCCGAAATAGAACGAAGGAACTACGAGAAGACATAGGATCAGCCCGACGACCAGGCCTGTCAGTGCTCGGAAGCGACCGCGAAGCACGTAGTGAAAGGCAAAAAGGATGGGCGTGACTTTGTAGGCAACCGCAACGGAGAGCAGCAGCCCCGATGAGAAGTCCTTCTTCCGCTGATAAGCAAAGAGCGCACAACAGGTGAACAAGAGGGGGAATATGTTCGTCTGGCCCAGGTAGAGGTTGTCGGCAAGGATGACCAAGGTCAGCAGCGGTGCTATGAAGTAGGAGAATGTCTTCCTCTCGGGCTGGGAACGGGCGATGATGGCCATGATCACCGCATTGATCCCCAAGTACAGGCAGATGTTGATCACGCACCAGAGCATCGCAGAAAACCAATCAGTAAACTGTGCAACGAATGCCATCACGCAATAGAAGAACGGCGAATAGGAGTTGAAGGACGCTTCCGAAAAAACATTCTCGCCCAGATAAACGAGTTCCCGTGTAGCCGTCAGAAGAGGACCGACCAGGTCTGAGGTGCTGCGGGTGGGTGTGTAGATGACGATGGAAACAAAGAACAGCGCGATGGAGGCCACCTTGAGTCGGTTCTCCGGGTTTTTCACGTAACTCTGAATCGCACGGAAGGCAAAGTTGAACAGGTCGCGCAGTCTATCGATTTGAGCAAGATTTCCCTTCGTACCATTCATTTCTTTACCTCATATGACGCGCAGGTGTTAGAAAAAGCTCAGCCGTGAATTTGGCGCCTCTCGACCGCCAGGGCGGCTTCCTTGATGATTTCGCACAGGGTGGGGTGGGCGTGGACGGTGCGTGCCAGGTCTTCGGCGCTGCCGCTGAACTCGAAGGCCGTGACCGCCTCGGCAATCATCTCCGAGGCGTGGGGCCCGAGGATGTGAAGGCCGAGGAGCCGGTCCGTTTCGGCATGGGAGATGACCTTGACCAGGCCATCCTCTTCGCCCATGCACTTGGCGCGTGCGTTCGCCTTGAAATAGAATCGACCCGATTTGTACGGGACGCCCTGGGCCTTTAACTCCTCCTCGGTCAGGCCCACCTGGGCCACCTCGGGCCAGGTGTAGACCACGCTCGGGATGGCCTGGTAGTTGACGTGCCCCGGTTTGCCGGCGATCCGCTCGGCAACGGCTACGCCTTCCTCTTCGGCCTTGTGGGCGAGCATGGGCCCCCGGACGAGGTCGCCGATGGCGTACAGGCCCGGGACACTCGTCTGAAGATGGTCGTCCACGGCAACCCGGCCGTTCTCCTCGAGCCTGACACCGGCCTCCTCCAGGCCGACGCCCTGGGTGACCGGCTTCCTGCCTACCGCGACGAGGAGCTTGTCGCACGTGACGGATTCGCTCTCGTCCTTCTCGTTCTGGACTGTAACTGTGATTGTGTCCCCTTCGATCTGTGCTCCGGTGACCTTGCTCTTCAGCCGAAAGGCGAGGCCCTGCTTCGTGAGGGATTTCTCCAGGGCCTTGGCGACCTGTCGGTCCGCAAAGGGCACGATGGTCGGAAGCAATTCGATCACCGTGACCTGTGCGCCGAGCCGGTGCCAGACGCTGCCCAACTCCAGGCCGACCGCACCGGCGCCGACGACGAACAGGTGCCCCGGCACGCGGTCGAAGGAGAGGGCTTCGGTGGAGGTGACGATGTGCTTGCCGTCGAAGGGAAGGAAGGGAAGCTCGATCGGGACGCTCCCCATGGCGAGGAGCGTGTTCTCTGCCTCGATTTCCTCCTCCCCGCCGCCCTCCTTGCTCACGAGAACCCTCTTCGGGCCGGCGAGCTTGCCCCAGCCTCGCAGGACCTTGATCTTGTTCTTCTTCATCAACATCCCGATGCCCTTGGTCAGTTCCTCGACCACCTGGTCCTTCCTTGCCATCATCTTCGCCAGGTCGAAGGAGACCGGACCCGTGGTGATCCCGTGTGAGGGGAAGGTGTGCGTCGCCCGGTGGTAGAGCTCGCTCGATTCGAGCAGGGCCTTGGAGGGGATGCAGCCCACGTTCAGGCAGGTTCCGCCCAGGCTCGCCTCCTTCTCGATCAGGGCAACCCGCAGCCCGAGTTGCGCCGCCCGAATCGCGGCCACGTACCCACCCGGTCCTGCACCGATGACGGCAAGATCAAAGGATTCCATCTTTCTCTACACCTCCAACATCATTCGCTCGGGATTCTCGATGCACTCAACGATTCTCTTGAGGAAGGTGACCGCCTCCCTGCCGTCCACGACACGGTGGTCATAAGACATGGCCAGATACATCATCGGGCGTATGACGATCTCGTCGTTCACCACGACCGGCCGCTTCTTGATCGCGTGCATTCCGAGGATGCCGCTCTGGGGTGGGTTCAGGATCGGCGTGCTCAACAGGGAGCCGAAGACCCCGCCGTTCGATATGGTGAAGACCGCTCCTGAGAGATCGGCGAGCGTGATCTTCTTCGTGCGAACCCGTTCCGCAAGGTCGGCGATGGCAAGCTCGACCCCGGCAAAGCTCAGCCGGTCGGCGTCCCGGACGACCGGGACGACCAGCCCCTTGTCCGAGCTGATGGCGACCCCTATGTCGTAGTAGTGATTCTCGACGATGTCGTTCCCCTCGATGCGGGCATTGAGCTGCGGGATGGCCTGCAAGGCGTCCACGGAGGCCTTCACGAAGAAGGACATGAACCCGAGGCTGATATCGTGCTTCTCCTTGAAGGCTTGCTTGTGTTTCTCCCGCCAGGCGAAGACGTTCGTCATGTCCGCCTCGTTGAAGGTGGTCAGCATGGCGGTCGTCTGCTTTGCCTCGAGGAGTCGCTCGGCGATCCGCTGCCGAAGGGGGCTCATGGGTTTGCGGGTTTCCCGTTCGCCCGGCAGACGGGTGGCTGGGGGGGGCGCGGCGGCGGGAGCCGGAACTGCAGGGGGCGCTGCCTTGGGAGCGACCGGCGCGGGTTGTGCTGGAACGGCTTTGAGGGACTCCAGATGCCGGACCACGTCTTCCTTTGTGATGCGCCCGTCTTTTCCTGTTCCGGCAATGGTGCCCGGATCCAGTCGGAACTCCTCGACCATCCGACGAACCGCCGGGGACAGGGACTCCCGGTCGGCCATTTCGGCCACCTTGGCGCCCGCCTGGGGGAGGCCGGCCGGCGGAGAGATGGGCGGCCCTTCGCTCTGTGCAGCGGGTGGGGTCGTCGCCTCTGCCGCGGGTTGTGGGGTCGGGACCTTCGCTTCCTCGGCGGCGTCTGTGTCGACGGAGGCAACCACCTGCCCGATGTTGACCGTCTCGCCCGCTGCCACCAGGGGGCGGATTCTCCCCGCGTATTCGGAAGGGACCTCCAGGGTGACCTTGTCGGTTTCCAGCTCGAAAAGAGGGTCATCGATCCGGACGATGTCCCCCTCTTCCTTGAACCACTGCACCAGCGTTCCCTCGGTGATGGATTCGCCTACTTCGGGGACTTTTACTTCAGCCAACATGTTTGGGGTCTCCTTTTCGCCTCTTGAAGCTACTGGATTCCCGCCTGCGCGGGTGTCGAAAAACGCCTCTTCGCCGTCATCCCTGCGAAGGCAGGGATCCCTAAGCACCTGAAGCCAGTGGATTCCTGCCTGCGCAGGAATGACGGAAAGGTGGAGATTCTCCCTTTCGCCTCCTGAAGCCAGTGGATTCCCGCCTTCGCGGGAATGACAGAAGTAGCGCGAGAATGACGGATGCCTTTCGCCTTCTCTATTTCGCCACGGTGATATGGCCCTTTCCGTGCTGAAGGGCGTGTTTGACGATTTCCTCCTGCTCTTCCTTGTGGATTCTCAGGGATCCGGTGGCCGGGCTCGCGCTTGCCTCTCGCCCGACGTAGCGGACCGGAATGTTCGGAAACCGTTCGAGAAGACGAGGGAACATGAAGGTCCAGGCCCCCCGGTTCTGCGGCTCTTCCTGTGCCCAGATTACCTGCTCGATGTCCCCGTATCTCGATTGTATCTTGTCCATTGCATTCTCGTTGAGCGGGTACAGCTGTTCGATGCGAACCAGCGCCGCGTCCCCCAGCCCGTCCGTCTCCCGTTGCGCCAGGAGATCGTAGTATACCTTTCCCGTGCAAAGAACCAGACGTCTCGGCTTCGCTGGGGGGCGAGGGTCGTCGAGTATCTCGTGAAACCCGCCCGACATCAGTTCCTCGACTGGGGAGATGCACAGGGGGTGTCGCAGCAGGCTCTTGGGGGACATGATGATCAGGGGGCGGCGGAAGTTGCGTTTCATCTGTCTTCGCAGGGCGTGGAAGTACTGGGAGGGTGTCGTGAGATTGCACACTTGGATGTTGTCCTCGGCGCAGGCCGCGAGGTACCGCTCCAGATAGGCGTTCGAGTGTTCCGGACCCTGCCCCTCATAGCCGTGAGGAAGCAGCAAGACCAGCCCGCTCGTCCGCTGCCACTTGGATGCGGAGCTGACGATGAACTGGTCGATGATGACTTGCGCCCCGTTCGCAAAGTCTCCGAACTGGGCCTCCCAGAGGACGAGCTTCATCGGATCGGAAAGAGAGTAGCCGTACTCGAACCCCAGCACCGCCGCCTCGGAGAGCATGCTGTTGTAAGCGCCGAACTTGGGTTGAGCCGGTGCGAGATGGTTCAGGGGAATGTACGGCTCCTGGGAATTCATGTCGTGCCAGACTGCGTGGCGATGGGAGAACGTGCCCCTGGCGCTGTCCTGGCCGCTCAGCCTCACGGGGGTCCCCTCCAGGAGAAGCGTGCCGAAGGCGAGAAGCTCAGCGGCGGCCCAGTCCACATCTCCGCGGTCCTTTACGGCCTGGAAGACCTGCGGAAGCCTGCGGACGACCTTTGGGTTCAGGGTGAACCCGTCGGGAATCGTCGTGAGCGCCTTTGCGACCCGGACGAGGACACCATGTTGCACGTGCGTGGTGACGCAGTCGTAGCAGTAGGGGTTGTTCAGGCCGCGCCAGAGGTCTTCAAAGGCCTGCACGCCCAAGTCAGGGTGTGCCTCCTTGACGTAATCATACGCCTGCTCGAGCCTCGACTTGAACTCGGTGGCGAGGGCATCTGCCTCCTCCTGGGTCAGATCACCGCCCTGGATCAGCTGTTTCGTGTAGAGCTTGCGCACGGAGGGGCGGTCCTTGATCTTCCCGTACAGGACCGGCTGGGTGTACATCGGCTCATCCGCCTCGTTGTGGCCGTGCCTGCGGTAGCAGATCATGTCCACCACCACGTCCCCGTGGAACTCCTGCCGGAATCGAAGCGCGAGTTCCATTGTGTGGACCACGGCCTCCGGGTCGTCCCCGTTCACGTGGAAGATGGGCGCCTCGATCATCTTGGCCACGTCGGTGGAATAGTAGCTGGAGTGGGCCTCCCCGGGCAGGGTAGTGAACCCGATCTGGTTGTTGACGATCAGGTGAACGGTCCCGCCCGTGGTGTACCCATCGAGCTGGGAGAGGTTCAGCGTCTCGGCCACGAGGCCCTGGCCCGCAAAGGCGGCGTCCCCGTGGATCAGCAAGGGCAGGACCTTGGTCCTCGTTTCCAGGTCCTTGCGCTGCCTCTGCTTGGCCCGTGCCCGTCCCTGGACGACCGGATCGACTGCCTCGAGATGACTCGGGTTCGATGTGAGGGTGATGTGAACGCTCCTGCCGTCGGCAGTCACGTGGTCCGAGGTGAAGCCGCGATGGTACTTGACGTCGCCGTCCCCCCCGACCGTGTCGGGCAGAAAGTTCCCGTCGAACTCGGAGAAGAGCTCCGAGTAGGACTTGTCGAGGATGTTCGCCAGCACGTTCAGCCGACCCCGGTGAGCCATGCCCATGACGATCTCATCCACGCCGACCTCCGGAGCCAGCTCGACCAGTTCACGGAGGCCCGCGATCAGGGACTCTGCGCCCTCGATGGAGAACCGCTTCTGGCCCAGGTATCGGCTGTGCGTGAAGTTCTCGAACAACTCGGCGTCGATCAGCCACCTCAGGATGTTCATTTTTCGTTCCCGGCTGATCGTGGGCCTGTTGCGCACCGGTTCTATCCGGGCCTGAAGCCACCTGCGAATGCGAACGTCCTGGATGTGCAAGTACTCGACACCGATCGAACGGCAGTAGGTATCTCGCAGGATGGCGATGATTTCCCGCAGTTTGGCCCTCTTGGGACCTCTGAGATGACCGGTGTCGAACACCCGATCCAGATCCGATTCGGCGAAACCGAATTCCTCGAGCTCGAGCTGGGGGTGGCTCGCACGGTTGTTCCCCAGGGGGTCGAGCTGGGCAATGACGTGTCCCTGGTCCCGGTAGTTGTAGATCAGGCTGGCCACCTTGGACTGGGCGCTCGCCTGGTCTGAAGCCACGCAATTGCGAGGGCACATGGCCATCTCGAACCCCTGGAAAAACATCTGCCATTCCTGGCTGAGGGAGGAGGGGTCCTCCTTCCACTGCTCGTAGAGGGCCTCGACAAACTCGGAATTCGCGATCACGGCCGCCGAACCGGAGGAACTTGGATTGTGGGGTGGGGCAGACACGATCTGGCCTCCTTCGACTTTATGAGATGGCTGCTCCTGAGAGAAGGTTACGGCGGTTTCAGTTGTGTTGTCAATCAGTTAGGGGGAGTCATCGTTGTTGCGCGAGCGCATGGAATAGGTTGGCAAGACGGTGGGACAGATCGGCGGAGAAAACGCTTGACAGGCAGCAGATGGCTTGGTAACCTTTGGTTACTAACCGATGGTTACTTTCATAACTACTTTATCTCAAAGCGTTTATTCTAAACTCTACCCAACCACTCTGCATACAAAATAAAAACCCGTTTTTTCATTACCGAGAACAGGAATGCCCGTTCAGGCCAACCACCGAAAGAACCGAAGCAAAAACCGCCGTAACGAGGTTCTGGATGCGGCCAGGGACCTGTTTTTTGCCAGCGGATATCACGGCACGACGGTCGAGCAGATCGCTACGCGCGCAGGCTACAGCAAGCGGACGGTCTACCTGGATTTCCTGAACAAGGACGAGCTCTTTATCACGGTCTGTGCAGAGGGCGGCGAACGTTTGTTCGAGAAACTGAATCAAATCCCACGGGAGGGGATATCCTTTGAGTCGGCCATCGATCAGTTCGTCAGGACTTACATCGAGTACTCCCGGGATCATGGCGAGTACTATCGCATGATCTTCAGTGAGGCCACCCCGGAGATCATCTCGAACTGCTCGGAGGAAGTCCGGACGAGGTTGGACACGGTCGAGAGAGCTTGTCTAGGGGTTATCGTTGATTGGGCGGAAAGGGCGATGCGAGAGGGCGTCATTCCGAAGATCGATCCCTGGGAGGCGGCCGTTGCCTTTTTCGGGACAGCTTCCGGAATTATTCAACTGTTTCGGGGGATCCAGGTCATCTTCTCCAGGGAGGCGCTCGAATCGATCGTGCGCAAGACGACCTGGACGCTGTGGCGGGGTCTTACCACAATGCAAGAGCCAGTCAGTTGATGGCAACATAGGAGGGAAGATGGCTGAAGAAATCCTGCGTGAAGTGAGCGGACTCATCAGCGGCATAAGCAATCGGCACGTGGATGAATGGAAGGCCTCGGGCAAACCGGTGGTTGGCTATTTCTGTCACTACGTTCCCCGCGAAGTGATCATGGCGGCCGGGGCCCTGCCCTTGCGGTTGAGGGGCGCAGGCTCCGAGGACTCGTCGTCGGGCGACGCCTACCTGAGCAGCCGCCTGTGCACCTTTGCCCGCCACGTGATGAGCCTGGCCATCGACGGGCACTACGACTTCCTGGACGGGGAGGTCTCCTCGAACTCGTGCGATCACGTGCGCCGGTCGGCAGACGTGTTTCGGAAGAAGACCGGGATCGCCTTCCACGGGTTCATCTCGATCCCGCGCAACCCGCGCGAGAGCCTGTACGGCTATTATCTGCAGGAACTCCGGAAATTGATGGCCGGGCTGGAGGAGCACTTCGGCGTAAAGGTCGGCCCGGACGAACTCCGGGAGGCGATCCGACAGATCAACGCGAACAGGGCCCGCCTGCGGACCATCAACGAGATGCGGGCAGAGGACAAACCGAAACTGACCGGCGCCGAGGCGCTCTCGATCCACATCGCCTCCCAGGTGATGCCGCCCGCGGCCTTCATCGACCTTGCGGACCGGCTGATCGAGGCGCTGAAGGCGCGGCCGGGCCTGGACACGAGCAGGGGACGCTTGGTCATGGTCGGTGCCGAGCTGGACGAACCGGAGTACATCGAGGCGATCGAAAGCCAGGGGGCCCTCGTGGTCGGGGACCTGCTGTGCTTCGGCGGCCGGTCGGTGCTCGCTCCCCTCGATGAGAATGCGGCCGACCCCCTGGACGTGATCGGCCGGTCCTACTTCTTCAGCTCCTCCTGCGCACGGATGATCGGCGATTTCCCGAAGCGGTGGGAAGAGCTCAAGGAACTGTACGGGAAGGTCCGTGGTGACGGGGTGATCTTCGAACGGATCATCTTCTGCGATCCCTGGGGGGCGGATCTGCACAACATCATGCACCGGATAGAGAAGGAGAACACCTTTCCCCTTCTTTCGCTTACCCGGGAATACAACATCGTGCCCACGGGTCAGCTGAAAACCCGGGTGCAGGCCTTTCTCGAGAAGCTCGAAATCGCCAAGGCCCAAAAGGCCCAGAAGGCGGCCGCAGGAGGTGAAAGATGAACCGACAGGACATCATCAACAAGCGAGAGTGGCGGGAACTGTTCGAAGCGCTGCCGGTCGTGCAGGGCTTCTTCGGCGGTGACCCGGACAGTCACGGAATCAATGAGCTTCTTCGAAATATCGGCGTGTACATGGAAGAGTTGCTCGCCCATGCGGACGACGGCAAGCCCTTTGTCTGGTACAATCTCGGGTTCAACTCCGAGTTGATCTGGGCCCTGGAAGGCGTCCACCCGATCACGATCGAGCTGCTCGGCGCGTTGCACAGCACCATATGCAACAACCAGAACGCGCTCGATTTCATCGACGGCGCCCAGGCGGTGGGCATCCCGGCCGACTGCTGCTCGGCGGACAAGCTGGCCATCGGCGCCATTCACAAGGGGCTCTACCCGAAGCCCGTATGCTCGGTGGGCATCAACACGCCGTGCGACGCACAGGTCTTGAGCACACAAGTCATGGCAGAGTTGAGCGAGGCCCCCTTCTTTGCCATCGATGTGCCCTACTACCACGAAGAGGAGACGATCCTCCACGTGGCCGGCCAGCTCAAGGAGCTGATTCCCTTCCTGGAAGAGAACACGGGCCGCAAGATGGACTACGACCGACTGAGGGAGGCCTGCAACCTGTCCAACCAGATGGCCGAAAACCTCTGGGAGTGGCTGGACTGGCGCAAGCAGGTGCCGCTCACCCAGTCGAGCAAGCTCGTGGGCTTCACGCTCCTCATGCAGATCCTGTTCACCGGGTCGCAGAAGGGCGTGGATGTCACGAACGCCTGGCTCCGTGAGGCCAGGGAGCGCACCGAGAGGGGCGAGAAGTTCTTCGAAGAGCGGGTCCGCGCCATCTGGTATCAGGACGCGGTCTGGACCGACCTGCAGATCTACGACTGGTTCGAGCGTGAGCTCGGCCTGACCGTTCCGGTGGACATCTTCGGTTTCTACGCCAACGAAGGCGTGATCGACACGAGCACGCCGGACACGATGATCTACGGACTTGCCCGCAAACTGGTCAACTGCCATCCCATGGCACGCCAGTTCCGCGGAGACATCGACTTCTACGTGAAGGACTTCATGCAGATGGTCGATGCCTTCAACGCGGACTGCTGCATCTTTGCAGGCCACATCGCCTGCAAGCACGCCTGGGGCGGGATCGGCCTGTTCAAGGAGGCGTGTCGAAAAGCGGACATTCCGCTGCTGGTCTTCGAGTTCGACATGTTCGACCCGCGCATCACGTCGTATGAAGATGTCTACTTTGAAGTGGAGAGGTTTGTGAACGAGATCGTAGTGCCCCGCAAGCTGCGAGGATGAACAGCGGACTTTGGAGCAACGGAGAAGAGCCATGGGGATTACAGCGGGAGTGGATATCGGATCTACCGCCTCGAAGGCGGTGATTCTCATCGACCGAAAACCGGCCGCACAGATTATCGGGCCGAGTTCCACGAACCCGAAGCGCACCGCCCAGGAGATCTACGACAAGGCCCTGGCGGACGCAGGCGTGAGCGCCTCGGATGTTACCTACATCGTGGGCACGGGGTATGGAAGGACCCAGGTGGAGTTTGCCTCGAAGAACATCTCCGAGATCACGTGCCACGGGCGGGGCGCTCATTTCCTGATTCCCTGTGGGCGGGCAGGACACCAAGGCCATCTGTGTCGACTCGCAGGGCAACCTGCTCGATTTTGCGATGAACGACAAGTGCGCCGCGGGCACCGGGAGGTTCCTGGAGGCCATGTCCCGGTCCATGGAAGTCCCGCTCGGGGATATGGAGAAGCACTATTTCGGTGATGGGGATCCGTGCACGATCACGTCTATGTGCAGCGTGTTTGCCGAGAGCGAAGTGATCAACCTGATCAACGACGGTGTGCATCTTCCCCGGATCATGAAGGGACTGCTCCTGTCCCTGGCCGTCCGCGTCTCGTCGCTCACGCAGCGGCTTGGTATCGTGGAAGACATCGTCATGACCGGCGGGGTGGCCAAGAACCAGGGGGTCCAGGACGCGATCGAGAAGAAGCTCAAGATCCAGATGAAACGCTTCAACGGCGCGGACCCGCAGCTCGCGGGCGCTCTGGGGGCGGCCCTGATCGCCGCCGATTTCGCGGAAGGAACGGAGTTAGGATCGTAAGGAAGGCCAAAGGCTAAAGGGCAAGGGGTCAGACCTACACATTTGACAAAATCCAGGGGGGCGGAAGATTCTGTCAAATGTGTAGGTTTGACCCCTACAACTTATCCGTCATTCCTGCGCAGGCAGGAATCCAGTGGCTTCAGGTGCTTAGGGATCCCTGCCTTCGCAGGGATGACAGCGAAGAGGCGTTTTTCGATACCCTCCAGAGGGGAGAAGGAAGTGGTGATTGGAGCCGGGGGATCGCTTCGGTCGCGGTCGCTCCGTCGCAATGTCCGTAGACTGCATGATCGTATCAATGTATAGAAGTGCTTAGTACTCGAAAAAGGCTGGGGAAAAGCAATGGCTGACACGGTCGAAACCAAGGAGTCGAGTGAGGACCTCTCGGCGAAAAAACAGAACGTCATAGCCGACATGGCGCCGCTCGTCGGCCGCGTGCGCGAGTTCCTGGCGGAGCGGGCGGGCGAGACCGCATCCTTCGATGCGCCGTACGATCTGTCTGCGCTCTCCGAGAGATTCGGGTTCTCCGAGAAGCGAAAGGGTCGCCCCGAGGTCATCCTCGGCGAGGATGTGGCCGTAGAACTTGGTCATCCTTCTACCGCGTCGCAAGTACTCGTGCTACTCAGCCATCAGCCCGAGCTGGTCCAGGCCGGGAGGATATCGATCGTGGGACCGGATCTCGACCAGATGGATGACGGGGGTCGTTACCCCTTTGCCCAGGTGGTGGTGCTCGCCGTGAAGCCCGGCGAGACGCCGGATCCGTTTGAGACCGACAACACCCAGTACCTGATGCACCGGCTCTCCGGGTACATGGTGCGGTCCGTGCCCGGAAGGCTGTGGGTGCGCATAAGCAAGGCGGGGAAACGCTCAAGACCGTGGGTTCGGCCCTGATCGCTGCCTACACCCATGATTTTGAAGTGATCGAGGGGGCGGAGGTGGTCTTTGTCACGTCGAGTTCCGACGATGTGAACGCCTTGTCGCAGATCTCAACGGAGGTGAACATCCTTGCCGGCCGCCACAAGAAGCTCGCCCTCGGCGTGGACGGCGAGGTGGAATGCCAGGACCTCAACTGTGCTAGCTGCGACGAAGAACCGGTGTGCGACAGCCTACGCGACGTCGTGATCAAGAGGAGGAGTAAAGACAAATGACCGTTTCGGCCACGCCAGCAACCACGGAAGTCCTTGCGTCCTTCTTCAAGCGGCTCGAAAGCCTGGAGGAGATCGTCAGGATCGTCATGTCCCACCACCGCATGAGCGCCCTGTTCACTTTTCGGGGGGAGCCGGAGAAGAAGGTTCTCATGGATTTCAGCAAGTCGCCGGCACAGGTGTCGATCGATAACGGGGTGACGGCAGGGACTGTCTACGCCACGATCGAGGGCGACATCATGCACGAGGTCTTTCTGGACTGGAAGAAGGCCGGGGTCGCGGTGGGGAGAAGGGAGTTGCTCCTGAAGGGGCCGGTGATGGCTTTTTCAAAGATCAT
>RCNC010000227.1_pt1 | contig 33647 bp, 25 predicted proteins | sample 2041301 | NCBI WGS metagenome assembly RCNC01 (sample SAMN09708231, study PRJNA481090) | Marine sediment metagenome, whole genome shotgun sequencing project. | biome: marine sediment; feature: ocean; material: sediment; isolation source: Sewage treatment plant 13A marine sediment (STP13A) ... | reverse complement strand
GTATTGCTTGTGCCATAGAATTCGGCTGTTGTCCACGCAGGAACCCATGTGCAGCACGGGTGGGATGCCCACGGTTTCACAGACCTCCCTCAGTCCCGGCCCGCAAAATACCGCGGCCGATTCAGGTGTCAGCAGCCCTTCCATGGCACAAGCAATACCATTGCAGCCGGTGGTCAAGACAATGACATCGTTTTTGATCAGTTCCTTAACCACTTGAATGTGACCTTCGTTGTGACGCGTACGGGCATTGTTACAGCCAACGACACCGGCTATACCGCGAATGCGGCCGTTAATGATGTTATCGTTCAAGGTGTAATAGCTTCCGCGAAACGTGCCACCTAAATGGTACTGAATTGACTCGACACCGAATCCGGCCACCTGAATTCCTTTTTGTTTGGGAATCATGACATCGGAACCCCGGTTCTCAAAGTTATCGATGGCCATTTTGACGATACGTTTGGCATCTTCCAAGGCATGGTGCTCATCAAATTCAATATGAATGACGTTGTCTTGCTCCATCTTAGCGATGGGGTGGGTGGTGATGACCTTGGTGTGGAAGCATTTGGCGACATTGGCAACGTTTTGCATGATGCATTGAATGTCGACGACCATTGCATCACAGGCACCGGTAATAATGGCGAGCTCCTGCTGTAAAAACGTACCGCACAGGGGTACGCCGTGCCGTTGGAGAACTTCATTGGCCGTGCAGCAAATCCCGGACAACTGCAAGCCTTTGGCACCCTTCGAAACGGCATAGTCATGCATTTCTTTGGTTTGGGCCACGGCGACGATCATTTCGGAGAGAATCGGTTCATGTCCGTGGATAACAAGATTGACATGGTCTGCTTTCATGACTCCCAAATTCGCCTCGGATTGCACCGGAGTGGGTGTGCCAAACAGCGCATCCTGGAGGTCCGTAGCCAGCATCGAGCCGCCCCATCCGTCTGCAATCGCCGCTCGCGTGCCTTGCTTCATCAGGTTTTTATAATCTTGATCGACCCCGATATGCGTTCGGTGCATGATCTCGACAATCTCCCGGTCGATATTCCTCGGCACGACACCGTTCTTTTTCCACTTTTCATACAAGGCCTGAGGTGCGCGCTTGGCATAAAGCAACTCCCCGTCAGGCTTGCCCCACTCATTGAGCGCTTTTTTGGCAACTTCACGGGCGATCTCATCCAATTCACGGTCCACCTGCTCACCATCGACCTCGATGGTGGTGGCAACATTTAAGTGGGGTGCGATGGAAAGTAGCTTGATCGGGTCTTTTATTGTGTAATCGTCGGTTTCTTTCTCGGCGGCGGCGCGAAATATTTCAGCCACACCACGGCCATGGTCCGAATGGGCCGCCGCGCCACCCGCGATCATGCGGATAAAATTGCGGGCGGCAATCGTGTTGGCGGTCGCCCCGCACAAGCCCTTTCGCAAATCCTCGCCCTCGATACCGCTTTTGGGCAAGGGCAGGCGGCAAGGACCCATACCGCAATTTTTACAGCAGGTTCCCTGGGTGCCGATATTGCATTGCTTCATGTTTTCAGCTCTGTCGAACACCGTATCAATTCCCAGTTCCTGGGCACGCCTGATCATGGTCTGGGTCGCCTCATCGATGGAAGCCTGGACCGGGTCCGCCATTTTCAAGCGCTTGGCAGGGGATGCTGTCGTTTCGGTTTCAGGTCGGACGCCTTTTCCCTTTACGGTAGTTCTCATTTTTATCTCCTTTATGGTTGTGTCTCGCGATAATTAATACTACCCTCGCAAAGCGTATGCCAGAGTGGGTAGTAGATGAGAAAATAAAAATAAATATATATTATAAAGGGTTGTGTGTTGTTTGGCTGGTTGGCCGGCAGGTTTTCCAACATCATAGTCGCAATAATGCAGCGTTAACCGATGCTATCGCCGCGAACCTGCGTTAGTCCTGATGCGGTTTGGTTTTTTTGGATCGGCCGTCGAATTCAGGAAGATCGATGCCCAGCCGTTTGATTTTACGGAAAAGCGTACTTTTATGCATGCCCAAATCCCTGGCCGCAGCCAACCGGTTGTATCGGTTGCGCTTAAGCGCATTGACGATGGCAATGGCTTCGGTGGCGTCGAGCGTGTGGGTCAAGGGGTCGCATGTATTGGAAGGCGGGGGGTGGGGGGAGAAACCGCCCGGCAGGTGGCGTGCCTGAATGGTGCCTGCACTGCAAAGGACAAAGGCGTGCTCAATGATGTTTTCCAGTTCACGGATATTCCCGGGAAAATCGTGGCACATGAGAATCTGAAGGACCTCTTCATCCACGCCGGAAATCGCTTTGCCGCGCAACATGTTCATTTTTTCGATGAAGTGTCCGATCAGCAGGGGAATGTCCTCCTTGCGTTCGCGAAGGGGAGGGAGGTGCAGTCGAACCACGTTGATGCGGTAGAACAGATCCTGGCGGAATTCACCCGTGGCGACCCGATCGTCAAGGTTTCTGTTGGTGGCGGCGATTACCCGCACGTCCGATTTGATCTTTTCAACGGCACCAAGGGGTACAAACGCCTGCTCTTCCAATACCCGCAGCAGCTTCGCCTGAAATGCGGCACTGGTATCTCCTATTTCATCCAATAGAATGGAACCGCCTGCAGTGGCTGCAAAGTAGCCGGGCTTGTCCTTCACGGCGTGGGTAAAGGCGCCGGATTTGTATCCGAACAATTCGGATTCGAGCAGGGTGTCGGGCAGCGCGCTGCAGTTGATGGCTACAAAGGGTTTGTGCTTTCGCGGGCTGGCATCGTGAATGGCGCGTGCCACCAATTCCTTTCCCGTACCGGTTTCCCCTTCCAACAGCACGGTGCTGCCGCTTTCCGCCACCATGGGCAGTATGGCCAGAATTTCATGCATGGCGTCGCTGCGGCTGATAATGTCGCCGATTTGAAACCGGCCGTCCAGTCGCTTGCGCAGCGCTTCCACCAGGCTGTGGTCCCTGAAGGTTTCCACGCCACCCAACACATCACCGTTCTTGTTTTTCAGCGGAGCCGTGGAGACCGTAATGGGAATGCGCTTTTTGGCGCTGTTGACAATATAGGTCGACGTATTGGTTAGGGACGTGCCTTCCTTCATCGTCCGCTTCAGGGCGCAGTCAGCTTCACACATATTGGAGCGGAACACTTCCCAACAATGACGGCCGATAGCCTCGTGCCGGTCGATGCCGGTTATTTTTTCGGCGGCACGATTGAAAGACATGATGCGCCACTGGTGGTCGACGGTGAACACGCCATCGGAAATGCTTTCCAGAATAATTTCGGTGACGTTGTCTGGAATGGGGGCGAGTTTTGTTGGCTTTTTCATGGTGGCCTGCGTTGGTTTTGATCGGCAACCCATTCCATGAGGGGTCGTCGAGTCGATTGCCAGTATCATATGCATACCTTCTTTGGTTGGCAAATTCCAGCCTGGTTTTTATCGCGAGCCAAGGCGCCCGAACAATTGACCGTCGCGGGTGGGGTGATGGTGGTCTGGCCGGTAACTGATGAAATAATTGAGTTATTTAACCATGCGCAGGTGGTGTTGGCTGCGACGCCATTCATCGAAGGCGTTGAGGTGGGACAAGAGGTCCCTGCACTCCATCCTGAGCATCTTTATGTGCCAGATGCTAGACGGTGAGATGTGGGCACTGAAGATGTCGAAGATACTGCCATGACCGCAAGGATCCATGGCTTTCAACTGGTCGACCAGTTTTTCCACCCTGGGGAAATAGTCGTTGATATCGATGGGGTTCTCGATGATTTCAGCAGCCTGGGCTTTCAGATCCCGGTAGGTTCGGGGGTGGTGTGTCACGGCCGCCCGGGTTGCCGCCAGCGCCTTTTCCCATCGGGCTTCCAGTTCTTTTACGGTCAGGCAAATGCTCATTGTACGGTTCCAGTTGTATCCCCTGGGATCCCACATCCACCGGGACCCCAGGGGAAAAAAACTACATGGCGGTTTCCGGGTGAAAAACGTTGACCTCTTTCAGGTCTTCACCCAGGTATTCGCGTTCATTGGGTCCCAATATGCCCAGGGAGAGGCATATCAGGGTCCACAGGTGAACCACGGGGTAGTTGCCGCCGTAGTGTTCGCTAAGTTCGTGGATCTGGGCGTGGCAGTTATGGCAGCCGGCAATGCAGTAATCTGCGCCAGTGGCCTTGATCTGCTGATCTTTGATCTCTCCGTACTTGAGGCGCTGTTCTTTGAAACCGGATTGGAGAAATCCGCCGCCGCCGCCGCAGCAGAAGTTGTTGGAGCGGTTGGGTTGCATGTCGATGAAATTTTCTTCACCCACGACGGATCTGACGACATAGCGCAGATCCTCGGCAATGGGGTCACCATAGCTTTTGCGGACGATCTGGCAGGGATCCTGGACCGTAAACTTGATCTTCAGGTCCTTGTTCCAGTCTGCATTGACTTTCAGTTTGCCCTCGCGAATCCACTTGGCGTAGTACTCATAGATGTTTTTGACTTCAAAATTGTGTTCAAGGTTGAATTTTTTCAGTCCGGCCCGGACTGAGAATGTCACGTGTCCTCACTCGGTGTTGAGAAACGTTTTCACCCCCAATTTGTTGGCCTGGTTGACGGTTGTGCTGGTGACTTTTTCCCAGGAATCGTCGTCCGCCAGAAACATGCAGTAGTTCTCACCGGCCCAGCCGGCACTGCCGTAAGTCCAGTCCGCCCCGGCAAGGTGCAGGATCTTCCACAGCGGAACCAGTTCATCGGGTTCGGTGACCGGCTCCCGTGAATTCTGGTTTAGAAAGAATTCAGCCCCCTCTTTGTCGATGGGTGCCTGCATGTCGGCAAATTCGGGCTGCGATTCCTGATACTCTTCCAGTACATCCTCCACAACGAAGACAAAATCATCGGGTGCGGTGCCCATGGCGCTGGTGCTCTCATTTCTAAGGGCCATGTCGCAGGACCCCAGAATGCCCTTGGGCCTCTCTTCTCTCGGGCGCAGCCCCCGGGCGTTATAAACCAGCTGCGGGATGTCGATACTCATCGGGCAGACATAGATGCAGCGCTGGCACATGGTGCACATCCACGGCCAATCCGATTTGGCGATCTCTTGGTCCAAACCGAGTGCGGCCATGCGCAGGAACTTTCGCGGGTCCATACCATCTAGACCGGTTGCCGGACATCCGGAAGAGCACGCACCACAGGTAAGGCACAGGTTCAAGTTGCCGCCTTCCGGTAAAATCTCCTTGACTTTGTCCATAAAGGTGTTCTGCTTTTTGCCGCCCAACTGAATGACATCATCATTCATCGATTCCGCCTCCTGTTCTGATTTAGGGTTGTCATCCGCAATTTAATTCAAGTTATCGTGTTCGTGGTCCGATATAGGGTATAGGGCCTCGGAAAAAATAAATTGTGCCATCCGACGCAATAATCAGTTCAATTTATATTTTCCGAGGCCCTTATCCGGCGACCACCTTTGGCAGGGCAGTGCGCCCTGCACGCATACCAGCCACTAGAGCATAAAGCGTGCCCGATCCCTAAACGTCAGGGGTTTAAAAAAAGAATGTATTTACAGATAGATAAAACCGAAATGGGAAAATGGTCTCATCAAAGAGTCGCAAACTTGCATCTATACGGGGGGCGGTGGGTTCTGATCGTGCGACACTGGTTGATTGGGCTGGCGGAAAAAAACGGTTGGTATTGTCATTTAACCCTTGCCAAGACGGTTTGTCTGTTATAAACATGGGTCCAACGCAATATTCCTGCTGTTGGCAGGTGATGCGCTTACCCCTACGTAAAGCGGTGTTTGCCTCCCTTAATTAAAATTAATGCAGACGTAAATTCCAAAACGGCAGGTGGATTGCTGACAATCGTGCATGTTGCGAATCGCTTCATGCGACTTTTACTGGATGGTCCGGCTGTAGATATGTGCAGTCGGATTAAACCTTGACTGATCAACCACGAAGAAAGACAAAGAAGAGAAATTGATGGACGAGAACAAACGAAAAAAAATTGAAGCCAAGCTTTTTCAGCTTTTTACGCAGACCGACCCAAACACCAAGGCCGGTTCCCACACGAAAACAACACCCACCATCGTCAAGGTCATTCGTCGCCGTAAGGGCAATCCCGATCTTCAGGTTGCCTGAAACACACCTGTTACCCATCCACGAATGGCGCTTTATCAGGCTGTTGAAAAACGATTGCGCTTGGCACGAAAGCGTTAAAATTCGGCTCAAAATGCTCATTTATCAACCATAACTGCGCTTTTTTGCCGAATTTAGCCTTGTCTTGCCTGTGCTCATGACGTTTTTAAACAGCATGGTAATGTGATTTCCGTGTTGGACACCATGATTTGAACCGCGATAGTCTGCGCATTCCCCGTCTCTTGTCGGAGCGAAGCAGAGATACCGAACACCGGTGCGGTGGGGTCAACGAGCGAATTGGAAACGATATCCATTCCTACGGTGCTGCGCAGCACTGCCGATGCAGGCAGAAGATTTCCCCCGGCTGTCCGCGGGGAATCTTCAATCCTCAACATGGCCAGCTATGCCTGTGGTTCAAATCTGCCTTCCGCCCCGAACTCACGCGAAATCCATCATCCGTGGTCCTGTCGGTGGTCATGAAACCATTGCATGGATTCAGAAATAGTGGTATTTAAACGGTATTTGAACTGAAACGCTGATTTTTTCCCTTGTTTTGCCTGCGCGGGGACGGTTCTCGGCACCCGGTGAATACGGTTTCCTGAACCGGATGCCGTGCATGGCGCTGCTGATGTGCCCATATTCGGAGCACGCCGGTTTTCCGTAAAAAGGACGATGATGACCTGAAGGTGCCTTGTGGCTATGACGCAAACCCTGATCGCCTGCCACGAATGTGACCTGCTACACCGCGTGCAACCGCTGCCGAAAAAAAGCAAAGCCCGCTGTAGACGTTGCGGGGCATTGCTGTACGTCCACTTTCCGAAAACGATTGACCGGTCGTTGGCTTTGGCCATCACCGGCCTGGTGCTGCTGGTCATCGCCAACATCTACCCCTTTTTGTCGCTGGAATCCCAGGGGACCGTCCTGGAAACCACCCTGATCACCGGGACGATCATTCTTTCCCAGCAGAGCATGGCCGGCGTGGCCATACTGGTTCTGCTCACCAGCATGCTCATCCCCTGTATACTGCTGGGAGCCCTCGTTTACGTGTTGTGGCCGATGAAATTGGGGCATCGCCTGCCGGCCAACCGGCGGGCTTTCAGGTTGGCCCTCACCCTCCGTCCGTGGAGCATGACCGAAATTTTTTTGCTGGGCATCCTGGTATCCGTGGTCAAACTATCTAAAATGGCCACCATCATTCCCGGTACTGCCCTGTTCTCCTTTCTTGCGCTGGTGTTTGTGCTGGCGGCGGTCAACACGTTTCTGGTTCCTATCACCATATGGGAGAAAATGGACGAATGGCGATGACGCGCGTGCATGTCGACCCCACTGCCGCCCGATCCGGCCTGTTCAACTGCCACGGGTGCAGTCTGCTTGTCCGACGGCCGTCGGTGGTCGGACGGGTGCATGTCAGATGCCCTCGATGCGGTGCGCTTCTGCATCTTAGAAAACCGAACAGCATTGCCCGCACCTGGGCCCTTTTGATTGCAGCCACAATTTTCTACATTCCGGCGAATCTGTTGCCGGTGACCATCACCACCTACCTGGGCAGCACCCAGCCCGATACGATTATGAGCGGTGTCATTTTTTTCATGCAGACCGGCTCCTGGGGCATCGCTCTGATTATTTTCGTAGCCAGCATCGTGGTCCCCATTGCCAAGCTGATCGCCTTGGGCGGGCTTCTCCTTTCGGTTCAACGGCGATCCCGTTGGCGGCCTGAAGAGCGCACCCGCCTCTATCGAATCACGGAACTGGTGGGGCGCTGGTCCATGCTGGATGTCTTTGTGGTGACGGTGCTGGTCGCCTTGGTTCGGCTCGGATACCTGACCACCATCGAAGCGGGGTCCGGCGTCGTTTATTTTGCCGCTGTGGTGGTCATTACCATGATTGCCGCCATGACTTTTGATCCGAGACTGATTTGGGACGCGCTGGAGAAAAATGATGAATCACCTGCCCACTGAATCCGCTGTTGACGAACCGATTCCCGAGCCTGAGGTCATTCACGGCAAGCGCTTTTCCATTGTCTGGCTGATTCCTCTTCTCGCCGCGTTGATCGGCGGGTGGCTCGCCGTCAAAGCCATCCGGGAAACCGGCCCGACCATCACGATTGTCTTCAAATCCGCCGAAGGACTGGTGCCTGGTAAAACGGAAATCAAATATAAAGATGTCACGGTTGGCAAGGTTCAGCGGATTCAGCTCAGCGAGGACTTGTCACAGGTGTTGGTCTCGGCGGCCATGAGCCCCGAGATGGCTGATCATCTCATGCAAGATACGCTATTCTGGATCGTCAGGGCGCGTGTGGCTGTGGGTGAGGTGTCCGGTATCAACACCCTGTTTTCCGGTGCTTACATCGGTATGATGCCCGGCAAAAGCGACAAGACCGTGAGCCGGTTCGAAGGGAATGAGAAGCCGCCGGCCATTTTCCGCGATACGCCGGGGCGGCAATTCAACCTGCGGGCCGAGCAGTTGGGGTCTCTGGATATCGGATCTCCGGTGTACTATCGGCAGGTCAAGGTGGGGCGCGTCAGCAATGTGGAAATGGCCGAAGACGGTACCGGCGTGCTCCTTGAGATATTCGTGGAGGCGCCCTACCACCATCAGGTGAAGCGCGGTTCCCGGTTTTACAATGCCAGCGGTCTGAATATGAAAATCGGTGCCGACGGGGTCCGCATCGATACGCCCTCGCTGGCCAGTCTGCTGGTGGGGGGGATTTCCTTCATCACCGCGGAGGAAATGAAAACAGCACCCCCGCCTGCCGAAAGCCAGATCTTCAACCTGTATGACAGCCGCGACGACGCCAATGCGGCTTACTACAGCTATCGTGAGTATTATCTGCTCTACTTTGAAGAGACCGTTCGGGGACTATCGGCGGGCGCCCCGGTGGACTTCTACGGCATAAAGATCGGCGAGGTGATCAGTATCCGGTTGCTGTTTGATCAGGATACGCTGACTTTCCGGATCCCGGTGCTCATTGCCATCGAGCCGGACCGGATCGAGCTTTCCGGTGAACTGGCCATACCCGAGTATAGCGTGATGGAGAAGCTGGTGGCAAAAGGGCTGCGTGCGCAGCAGCGGACGGGGAACCTGCTGACCGGTCAAAGTTACGTGAGCATGCGCATTCAACCGGAAGCCGAGTCCCAGGATATCCAAACCGGCGATGTTTATCCGGTACTGCCCACCATTCCCAACACGGTGGAAGAAATCACGGCAACGGCCAAACGGGTGCTGGATCGCTTCAACCATCTCCCCCTGGAAGAGACCCTGGCAGACATTCGGGAAGCCGCGCGGCAGGTTAAGGATATGACCGGTTCCAAGTCCCTGGAAAGCGCCATCGACAATATCGACCAGAGCTTTGCCGAATTCAAAAAGGTGAATACCGACCTCAACGACGGCACCCTGCCGAAAATCAACCGCATGCTGGATCAGGCCAGAGAAGCCATGGTTCGCGGAGAGGAAGCCCTTGCCACCGCCAATACCGTGCTTGGCGAAGGCGCGCCCATCGCCCACAACCTGAACCGTCTGCTCCTGGAACTTCAGGAGGCGGCCCGGGCCGTGGAAGCGCTGGCCGACTATCTGGAGCGCCATCCCGACGCCATCGTTTTTGGAAAAGGAAACCCGGAATGAACCGATTATCGCTGTGGACCCTCACTTTCAGTTGTGCGCTGATTATCGTATGCTCCGGATGCCGATCCATTACGCCATCGGTGTCCTACTATATCCTGAACTCCCTGGCTGACACATCGACCTCACCAGTGGATACAGATGGCAATCTGACCAAGACCGTCGGGATCAACCCGATTGAACTGCCCGGATATCTCAATCGGGCACAAATGGTGAAACGGACCGGGCCGAACCAACTGGCCGTCGCTTCCCAACACCGGTGGGCCGACTACCCGGACCGCATGATTCAGCAGGTGCTCGGCGACAATCTCCAAATGCTCATGGCCGATGCCCGAGTTTACAGCGCACCCTGGCCGGCCGGCCTTAAGCCGGATGTCACCGTCGACGTTACCTTCCTCGAGTTGATCGGCACGACCGATAAAAAGATGCTGCTCAACGCGGTGTGGACAATCACCGGCAACGGTGATCCGTCGCCGACTCACCGGACCACCCTTTCTGAAACGATCGCCGGAGCGGGTTTCGATGATCTTGCCGCTGCCTACAGCCGTGTGCTTGAGGCGCTTTGCCGGGAGGTTGCCGACACGCTGACCAATTTTCCTATCCATTGACTGTTGCCCACCCGTTTCAGTCGCCGCTAATGGCTCTGCCTTTGATGAAAAATGACAGCACCAGGCAGATAAGCGCGCCTGCCAGACAGACGCTGAATGCACTTTTGAATCCCGACAGTGAATACAGTTCGCTGACCCGGCCGGCTTTGTCGATGATGTTGCCGGTCAGCACCTGGAAGGCCGCAACACCCAAAAAGGGTGCCGGATTGAGAATGCCGGCGGTCAGGCCCAGGAACTCGGCCGGCGTTGTTTCCCGGATGATGCCCCAGATCGTGCTGATGAAACCGCCGATGACAACTCCCATCACGAAAAAGAGCGTTGCATACCCGACGACACCCAATCGGTCGAAAACCAGTATGATGGCCAGCCAGCAAAGGGTGTAGACAGCCGTGATGAAGGACAGCGTATGGGCTTTGTTCAAGGAAAAACGATTCGGCAGCCATCCGAAAAATGGCGCGCCGATGATGACGCCGATGGGGATCAGCATGTTCAGTTTACTGGCCAGGATGCGTTCGACGTCCAGCACGACCATTAAAAAGGGCGTGGCCCACAATCCCTGTAGGGTTACTGCCGTACCGTAGATGCCGAAGAAAATGGCGGCCACCAGCCAGAACTGGATGGAAGCAATGATCGTGACTATGTTGCGTGCCAGACCCGGTGACGGCGTGTCGGGGGCATCGTCATGTCGCGCATCCGGACGCTTCAATTGCGGGGAATCGCGGGTGATGGCCAGCATCAGGATGGCCATTCCCATGGTGACGCCGCCGATGAGAAAAAAGGTGGGCCGCCACCCCCAGGTACCGGCCGCCCAGGCCAGCGGCGTGGTGGCCACCACCGCGCCGAAGTTGCCCACGGACATGAGCAGTCCCACCATGGTGGCGAACTCTTTTTCCCTGAACCATTGGGAGAGGGCCTTGACCGTCGGCACGTAAACCCCGCCCACCCCGAAGCCGATCAGCGCACGGCCCAGTGTTGCCCAGCCGATGGACGGTGCCAAGCCGAAGATGAAGCACCCCAAGGCCGCCGTCATACTCCAGTAGGCAATTACCCGCCGCGGGCCGATTCGATCCGCCAGATATCCCACGATGGGCTGGTCCAGGGCGTAGATGTAAAAATACACGGACGACATGAATCCCAGGGCCGTGGCATTGGTATTGAACGCCGCCAGCAGGTCCGAGACGATCACCGAGGTGGAGACCCGGTGGAAATAGACGAAGAAATAGATCAGGCAAATGACGGAAAAGACCACCCAGCGGTGGGGGTCGCGATATGAAGCGGCAGCGGGTTGATTCATCAAGGCCATACCTTTCCACACGTTCGGAATAAGAACGGCCTGCCATAACACAGGCGTGTATTGATGTACATTGTGAAAATGATTCACCGGTGGCGATCGATGGTATTGACAAATATTTAAATATTATGATATTTAAAATATTTCTTTATGGCGCTGCGCAATCTGGGAATCCACCGACGCCGGTGCCGTGAAGATTGTTTTTTGCGACAGGAGAAAGGCTGCACCCATATGTTCGAGACCGTTCGCCAGAGCAAGACCACGGAAATCATCATCGGCCAGATCCGCACCGCCATCCTGGAGGGACGGCTGGCGCCCGGGGACCGGCTGCCGCCGGAAAAGCAGTTGGGCGAGCAGTTCCAGGTGAGCAAGCAGACCCTGCGCGAATCCATGCGTGCATTAGAGCACATGGGGCTTATCGACGTGCGCAAAGGCGTCGGCGGCGGGGCATTCATCGTGGAGGTGGACGAACAGGTGGCCGCCCAGAACCTGGCCAATTACCTCTATTTCAAGAACCTGACCATCGCCGACCTGTCCGAGTTTCGCCGCATCATGGAACCCTACGCCGCCGCACGGGCCGCCGAAGGCATATCGCCATCGGACCTTGACACCTTGCATCAGTTGAACGAATCGACCCGGGAAAACCTCAAGAACAAAGAATGGGGTCTTGTCAGCCGGGACGAGATTGCCTTTCACCGGTTGATCGTGCGCCAGACGCACAATCCCATCCTGATCCTGATGCTGGACTTTGTCGAAACCCTGCTGGAGGATTTCAAGAAGATTCTCAAACCTGATGCCAGCTTCATGGAATCCGTTCTGATGGCCCATGAACAAATTCATAGGGCCATCGCCGGTGGTGACCCTGCACTGGCCTCGGAGCAGATGCTGGCCCACGTCATCGATGTGGAAACGTATCTCTCACGGCTTAAAAAGAGCGAGGTCGGCAGGAAACTGTGGGAAAATTGTCTGCAGATAGCCTAAGACAGAGGACAGATGACGGAAGTCAGAGGACGGAGGACGGAATTATGAATTGAGGGATTCAGGAATTGAGGAATTCGGCCTAAAGCGTTGAATGTTGCGCATCGAATGCTGTATGGGGAAGGATCGGTTGAGAGATCAGTACACGATCAAATCGGTATGTTGCTTTGGTTTTCATTCAACATTGGACGTTCGATGTTCGATGTTCAACGTTCATGTTTAACAACCCATGACCCCTTGGATCCTCGAACCCTTGGACCCTTATCCAAATAAAGGAGCTTGCAGCCATGTCTTTACCCTTGATGAAAAACTACATTGACGGGGAATGGGTGGAATCTGATTCGACCCTTTACGGGGACGTTCTTAACCCGGCCAAAGGTGAGAGAATCGCCACCGTGGCTTACGGGACGGCGACGGATGTGGATCGGGCCGTTAACGCCGCCCGGGAAGCTTTTGCTTACTGGCGGGAAACGCCCCCGTTGAGCCGCGCCAGGTATCTCTTTCGACTCAAGGATGCCTTTGAGGAGAATTTTGAAGAGATCGCCGAAGTGCTCACCACCGAGCACGGCAAGGCCATCGACGAAGCCCGGGGGGAAGTGCGTCGGATGATCGAAAACGTGGAACACGCCACCGGCGTGACCACGCTTATGAGCGGTTACACGCTGGAGGATATCGCCAAGAACATCGACTGCTACGGCCACCGGCAGCCCATGGGCGTGTTCGGCTGCATCGCTCCCTACAACTTTCCGGCCATGGTGCCGTGGTGGTTCCTGCCCTATGCCGTGGTCACCGGGAACACCTTTGTGTACAAACCGTCCGAGCAGGTGCCCATGACCCAGACCAAGATCATGGAGATCGTTGACGAGGTGGGATTTCCCGAAGGCGTGATCAACATGGTCCACGGATCTCGGGAAGTGGTCAACGCCATGCTGGAGCACCCGGATATCGAAGGCATCAGTTTCGTCGGGTCGACGCCGACTGCCCGGCACATCTACCGCAAATGCGGGGAAACTGGCAAAAGGGTTCAATCCCTGGGAGGGGCCAAGAACATCGTGGCCGTCATGCCCGATGCAGACCTGGCCCAGGGCATGCCGTCCCTGCTGACTTCATTTTTCGGCTGCACCGGCCAGCGTTGCCTGTCCGGCTCGGTCCTGGTGCCGGTGGGAGACATCGCCGATCGCCTGGTGGAGCAGTTCACCACTGCCGCCAAAACCGTCAGCGTGGGCGATGGCCTGGATGAGCAGACTTTCATGGGGCCGCTGATCAGCGCCGCCCACCGTGACCGCGTCCTTGGGTACATCGAAAAGGGGGTTGCCGAGGGTGCGGACCTGATCCTGGATGGCCGGGGCGTAAAAGTAGATGGCTACCCCGATGGTTTTTTTGTAGGACCCACGGTCTTCGACAACGTCACACCGGACATGACCATCGCCAAGGAAGAGATTTTCGGGCCGGTGGTGAGCATTGTCCGGGCAGCCGACATGGATGCCGTGGTCGATCTGATCAACACCCGAAATTTCGCCAATGCAGCCTGTATCTACACCACCAGCGGTGCGGCGGCCAGGGAGTTCAAGTACCGGGTCAAACCGACCATGATCGGCGTAAACATAGGTATTGCGGCACCGATGAGCTTTTTTCCCTTCGGCGGGGCCGGCAACTCCATGTTCGGGGACATCAAGGGCCACGGCCAGGAGAGCTTTTTGTTTTACACGGATATGAAGGTTGTTATCGAAAGATGGTATTAGAAACTGAGGACTGAGGACTGAGGACTGAGGACTGAGGTCAGAAGACCAAATTAGGGAATTTTGGTATTGAGGAATTGGTTAGCCGAGGCGTTGGTAAGCGATTGATCTGATCAATAGTTGTAAATACGGATGAATCAACAGACCAATCCATGAAACCCATCCTACCGCCTGTCCAAACGGATACAAAAAAGAACGGAGAACAACAATGCCATTGACCAATTTTGGTGCGATACTGAACTTCGCCGAAAAGGTGGAGCAGGAAGATATGGAATTCTACCACAAGGCCTCGTCCACAGCAGCGGCGGAGCCTTACCGGTTATTGTTTGAGATGTTTGTCAGGGAGGGTAAAAAGCACATCTCGGTGGTCCAGCGCACTCGACGCGAAAATGTCACAGAAATGATTCTGGAGCCGATCCGGGATTTTGTGCGTGACGGCTACCAGTTAACGGTGGACGATGCAGGCGCCATGGACAGCAAAGCCATCCTGACCGCCGCCGTGGAACTGGAAAGGCGTGCCATTACTTACTACATTGATGCAGCCGAGAAGATCCGCGCGTTGCCCGAAGTTTCACGGGCGCTGAAAACACTGGCCAAGAAAAGAACCCAACGGCTCGACCGGATCAAAAGCATTTCCGGTTGATCCGATTCTATGCAGATCGGTAAGATGAAAAGACCGGTCCCACATTACTGCAGGGCCGGCCTTATCCTTAATAGAAAAAGACTGCGGGTTGGTGAAGCAAAAAAATTCATGATGGTTAAAAATGGAAGGCAAGACCGGCATAGTACTGCCAGCCTTTGATATCGACACTGGCTGCCGTATCCTCCAAGCTAAGTGTCGTTTCGGTAATGCGGGCACCGGCATTGAGGCCAAAATAGTCGGTAAAAAGGATGTCAATGCCGGCCCGAGCGTAAAGACCGGCGCCAATACCGGAATCTGTCTCATAAGAGAATGGTTCTGGAACCGGCGTCTCGGGCTCAATTTCCCGTCTGCCATAAATAAGTAAGGGCCCGGCACCGGCATACAGACGCAGCCATCTGACCGGTTCGAGTGCCACATACCCGCCGAAGAAGAAATCGATTAAAAGTGAACTGATATCAATTGAAACGCTGGCTGAGCCGCCGCCGCTGCCTGAAGAAGCGCTGAATCGGCGTAAATGACTGTCCAGGCTAAGGAGGGCACCGGTTTCTAAACCATACTTGAATATTCCCCGGCCCAAAGGCTTTTGCGCATCAACACCGAAAATGTTAATATCGTAATCACCCCCGTCAACCTGCGGATCATCGTTTTCAATGGTCATCTTCCCGTAGAAAACATGCCCGACCATGGGATCTTTTGCCTCTTGGGATAACGCTTCGCCAACTGAAAACAGGCAAATGGCTGCACAGATAACCAGAATCGTCCACACCTCGACTGATCCAGTAAATTTCATAGCAATCCTGAGATTTAGGCAGCGTTCATGATTAACACCGTTACTCCTTCAACCCAACCTCTTTGAGTGCGTCCTTGCAGCGGGAACTTACCTTTTTATCATTCTTTTCGATGCATTCAAGCAGCCGGCCCTCGCCAGCTTCTACCGCGCTGCAATGCTTATCGAGATCATCTGCACACTCGTTGACCACGTAGGCCAAAGCCGCCACCGCTCGCTCCAACTGCACAGCGGCATCGTAGAGCGCATATTCACACTTGCCGGAAAGCTTGTCCTGGTAGGCAAAAAGACAGGCCAGAATCCGCCCCTCACCGGGTTTGACATCCTTGCAATAGGTGTCGAGTTCGGCCTTGCAGCCGTCGGTTACGGTCTGTACGAGGTCCTGTCCGGCTGCGGCCGGCATGGCGACCAGAAATACAATACTCAAAACCAGCCCAATAACTTTTGTTGACTTCATTTCATTCTCCTCATTAAAGTGATTATTCTGTTGCCTGAGGTTTTGGATCGAACTATAGCAATGGTCATAGCACCCTTTTAAGACTAAACAAAGTCTGATCCTTGGCTTGGCTCCTTGACAAGTTCCATCCTTCTCCTTTGTTGCTTCAAAGCTGACTTCAATCGTGCAATCCAATCAGGGTGAATCAAGTCAGTCAAAGGCCCCTGGCGAGGCCCACCCATAAAATGCTTGCCGAGATAGTGGTTGTCATTTACTTTTTTCCAATGCCGCCCTCCGAACGATGACGATGCGTACGTTGGTCTCTGCAGCAATCCGTTCATTCAGGATCTGTCTTAACCCCAACGTTGCAAAAGCCGGAGGGATTCAGAGCCAAGGCGCCAAGGGTGAAGTCGTAGTAATTTACTGCAATCCCTTGGCAACGCCGGATCTGGATTCCTCCTGCTTTCCCGCAAGGGTACAAACATGAGAAAATTATTTTTTTCCTGGAATTCACATTTGGTTAATTCTTGTGCCCCTAACACAGGTCATTTTTTTATTAACTATTTCAATCAGTAACAATATTTTCTATATGTTTTTATGCAACGATGGGGTTAAATCGATGAGGCTCCCAGGGGTATCTATTGGCGTTGAAAAGGGTAGATAATTTTCCAGTCCTGCTTCATGTCTACGACCGTCCAGCCTTTATCCTGCGCTTCGTCCAAGGCCATATCCAGATGCCCAATTGAAGATTGTCTATCATAGGCCCATTCTCGCTTTGCATCAGTATGACGTATGATGAGCATCATTCGTGCACCTTTCCCGGCCGCAGTCCACTGGAGCATTTGCAGATCGCCGTCGGAGTTGCCGAATCCGGCGATGGGCCGGCGGCCGATATGCATCTGAATGCCGACGGGTTTGCCCGCCTTGTCGTCGATGAAGTTGATCTCCGGCAGGCGGACCAACTCCGGCTGGTCGTCACGCAGCTCAAACGTCGTTTTGATACTGCTGCCGATGACCTGCTCGGGCGGGATGCCGTAGACCTTTTCCGTCCACGGACGCATGAATTCGATGCCGCCGCCGGAGACGATGAAGGTCTTGAAGCCGCTCGTACGCAGGTAGGCGAGCAGTTCCAGCATCGGCTGGTAGACCATCTCAGTAAAAAGCCGACCCGTTTTGGGATGTTTTGCGGTTGCGATCCAGTCGGTCACGATCTTCTCGAAGGCTTGCGTGGTCATGCCGGCATGGGTGCTCATGATAATTTCCAGCATGGCCTGCTCGCCTCCGGCAAGCGCGCGCTTCATGTCACCCTTGAGCAGTGAAGCAAATGGCTCCTGGGTATTCCATTCGGGATGCTGTGGAGCGAGGGCTTTTACGCGGTCGATAGCGAAGAGGAATTGAAAATAGATCGGCTGCTCGGCCCACAGCGTGCCGTCATTGTCGAACGTGGCGATGCGCTCGGCCACCGGTACAAAGTCCGGCGAGCCATCCACGGTCACCTGCTCGACGAAGGCCACGATGGCTTTTTTCGGTGCGGTGTCGTTCCAGGAGGGCAAGGGATCGGCAGCAACGGATACGTTTGTAAATAGCAGCAGCGAGAGCAGAATCTTGATAAATAAACGTTTCATAAATGGGCGCCTTGTGTGTTGACGTAGCGGGGCGGCTGCATTCAAGCGCCCCGCTACGTCCGGTCTACTTCGATCCGATGTTTCGTTGGAGTTGTTCCAACACCTTTTCGAGGCTGAAGCTGGCGGGTTTCTGGCGTGGTGGGAACTCCTGGAACGTTCCCAGGAAATTGGCCACGTAACTTTGTGCCGGTATCAGCAGATAGGCGTGGTCGATGTACCAGTCCCAATATGTATTGGAGGTGACGTCCGCCCGCTCGTACGGGTCCAAGCGCAGGTTGAACAATTTGGGCCCCCGCAGCAGGGTATACGGCTCGAACCAGATTTGCAGCGTGCCCGGCTGCCGCTGCTCCATGAAGACGAGCTTCCAGTTGTCATAGCGCAGACCTGTCAGGTCGCCATCGTCGGAGAAGTAGAAGAATGATTCGCGGGGCCCCTTGTCCGTTTTTCCGGTTAGATAGGGCAGGAAGTTGTACCCGTCCAGGTGCACCTTATAGGTGTTCTTGCCGAGCTTGTACCCCTTGAGCAGTTTGCCGGTCACATCCGAGTCACCAGCGGCCGCCGCCAGCGTCGGCAGCCAGTCCATGTGCGACATGATCTCATTGGACACGCTCCCGGCCTTGATCTTGCCGGGCCAGCGCACCATGGCGGGTACGCGGTAGGCCCCCTCCCAGTTGCTGTTCTTCTCGTTGCGGAAGGGTGTCATGCCGGCGTCGGGCCACGTGTTCATGTGCGGGCCGTTGTCCGTCCCGTACATCACGATAGTGTTGTCGGTGAGACCCAGTTCATCCAGCTTCTGGAGCACGGTGCCCACGTTCTTGTCATGGTCGATCATCGCATCGTGATACTCGCTCTGCCAACGTCCGGATTGTCCGATGCTGTCGGGCTTGGGATGGGTGCGAAAGTGCATGTGGGTGAAGTTCACCCACACGAATACCGGCTTGCCGGCTTTGTGCTGGGACTCGATGAAGAACGCGGCCCTGGCGGCGACGTCGTCATCGACGGTTTCCATGCGCTTTTTTGTGAGCGGTCCGGTGTCTTCGATTCGCTGCGTGCCGTCGGGCATGGCATAGCTGTGGATCACGCCCCGCGGTCCGAAACGCTTGCGGAATTCGGGGTCTTTGGGATAGTCGGCCTGCTCCGGCTCTTCCTCGGCATTCAAATGGTACAGGTTGCCGTAGAATTCGTCGAAACCATGTGCCGTCGGCAGGTGTTCGTCCCGGTCACCCAGGTGGTTCTTTCCGAACTGGCCCGTGGCGTAGCCCTGGGCCTTAAGCAGGGTGGCGATGGTGGGGTCCTCGGCGCTGAGCCCTTCCTTGGCACCGGGCATGCCGACTTTGCTCAGACCGGTGCGGAAGACGCTCTGACCGGTGATAAAGGCCGAACGGCCCGCGGTGCAGCTCTGTTCCGCGTAATAGTCGGTGAAGAGCATGCCCTCATTGGCGACTCGGTCGATATTGGGTGTGCGATAACCCATCAAGCCCTTCGTATATACGCTGAGGTTGGATTGGCCGATGTCATCGCCCCAGATGATTACGATGTTGGGTTTCTCCTCGGCACTCACCAAAGGCGATATGCCGAGGAGCAACGCCATCGCCAAGATGGCTGAAACAATAAGATGGAAATGCCTTTTCATTGCGACCTCCCTGATTTGATTGATTGAGTTGATCTGATTCGAAAAAATTGCGGCGACAGCAAAAACTCTTGAACCCACCCAGCGGCCCCGATGAGCCGGATCTCAGCTTGGCTCCGACGAGTCGCGGGGATTACTTTCGCTATTGATGTTCGAAGAAATGGGAACAGGTCAATTGTAAACGAGAAACCTCCTGTCATTCTGAGAGATTGTGGGACCGCCTTCAACGCCTAAGGGAGGATCTCATGGATGGAAACAATCATACAAGGCACGCGAAAGTCGATCAGGCAAATGATATTCACCATACGGGATTAGTCAAATGCTTCGCATTTGCATGGCACTATACCACACCTGAACTTCTACGGCAGGTCGTATTTCTGCCTGCTGTGCATCAATCTTCGACTTTCATCCCTTCGGTTGAAACATACTGGCTGATATCTACCGCATCAATCTGACCCGGGTCCAGGAACTGCTCGGCGTAGGTGTGGTAGACTCCGCTGTGCAGAAACAGGTCGAAAAGGTCGGCATCGATGTGCTGATCGTTGCGCATCGAGCCCATGATGCGCAGGGCGTCGCTCACCGTTTTCGGTTTTTTATAGGGCCGGTCTGTTGCGGTCAGGGCCTCGAAGATGTCCGCGATGGCCATGATGCGGGCGGGAATGGACATCGCCTCCTTTTTCAATCCCCGGGGATAGCCGGTGCCGATCATGGTCTCGTGGTGGGAGCCGGCTATTTCAGCCACATGCTTCATGTTTTCGGGGAAGGGGAGTCGCTTGAGCATGAGAATGGTCTGTATGATGTGCTCGTTGATCTTGAAGCGGTCCTCCGTTGACAGCGTGCCTTTGCGGATGCCAAGGTTGTAGAGTTCGCCCAGGTTGTACTGATTTTCCGGGACGGGCATATTGAATCCGTGGGTGTTGCCGTCGAAGGGATCCGGGTTGGTCCGGGGAATGATGTGCTCCGGTTTGTCGGCCAGCACGTGTTCGACAACCGGCAGTGCGGGTGCCGGCTGCCGGTTTTTCAATGTGGCTTCATCCTGGGATATGCCCAGGCGATCGTCCAGGTGGCGCGTCCAGGTCAGTGCGGCGATCCGCTCGAGCCTGTCGATCTTCTCATCGGCCATGAACTCGCCGCCGATATTGCATTCGGCCACAAACGCGAAATCATCTGCGATGTGCTGTTGTGTCTCTTCCAGACATGCCTGAATGGCTGTTTCGTCCGTCTCACCGGACAGGCGCTTGCGGTAGGCCTCGATCTGTGCATCCCGCAGCAGCACTTCGAATCGCATGCGGATTTCGTGGATGCGATTGGTGATCGTCTCCAGTTTGGTGGCCTTGTCCACCACGTATTCGGGTGTGGTGAGCTTGCCGCAGTCGTGCAGCCAGGCCGCTACATTGAACTCTTGCCACTGATCCTCTGACGCCATCCGGAAATCGGCAAATGGGCCCTCCGTGGACGCATGGGCTGCCGTGGCCAGCATCCTGGCCAGTTCGGGTACCCGCTTGCAGTGGCCGCCGGTATAGGGGGATTTGGCGTCGATGGTGCCGGCAATCAATTCGGTGATGGCGGTGAACAGACGTTCGATTTCCTGTCGGGCCTGGATCAATCTGGCCGTGTAGTCCCGGATGGTGCTCTTCATCAGGACAAACGCCTGGGCGAGCGAGTGGATTTCTTTGATGCTGGAGTCGGAGAGGACGGACGTGGAGAAGTCGCGCTGGCGGATTTTTCTGGATTCGAGTTCCAATTGCGTGAGAGATCCAGCGATCTTACGGGATACCAGCAGGGACAGCGGCAACAACACCAGCAGCACAAGGCCGGAGAAGAGAAACACCCGCTGCTGCATGCGCCGGATGTGGGCAGTGAAGTCGGAAACGGGGGCCACGGAGGCCAGGATCTGATTGAACCTCAGCGCGGATTTCAACCCCGTCGATCTTACCAGGTAGGCGGCCCCGTCGATTTGCATTTCCAGGGTGCGGTTGAGTCTGTCCTCCGGATTATCCTGGTACTCGGCGACGATCGCCCGGACCCGCGGATCATTGGATTGGGTACCGGTAAGAAAACTCAAGGTTTCATCCGTACTCGCTCTAATCGATTCCTGGGCGGGGCGAGCGATGATCCGCCCCTTGTCGTCGAAGAGAAACAGCATGCCGTTGTCCGACACCTTCTGTCGTTCGAGTGAGATGGCGAACCGGTTCAGGGTGATGTCGGCACCGAAAACCCCGTCACCGTAGATCAGTTTCTCGGCGCAGGTAATGCCCGGCAGCTTTGTGGAACTGAAGAGATACGGATCCGTGAAAAAGGCCGTTTCTTCCTCCTGGGCCCGGACGAACCAGGGCCTGGTGCGGGGGTCGTAGCCCGGGTCCAGGTCGCCCCTTGCTCCGGTAACCTGCCGTTCTCGATTTAAAAAATGCCAGCGCTGTTTCAGGTTGCCGTCCGCATCGACGGCAATGCTGCGCAGGACATAGGCGGTCCCCGCCGGTGCATCGAATAGACGGCGCAATTCCGCGTTGTCCCTGACGGCAACGATCTGGATAAAGCTGCCGTCATCATAACCGGTGTAAAGTGAGAACAGATGATCGTAAAACGAGAGCGCGTCGAGCATCAACGCCAATCCCGGATGCGACATCCCACCGCCCACCGGCAAGGTGGCCATTGCCGGCATGCGCGCGGCCGTCCCGACCAGGACAGCCACCGATTCCAGGACGCTCTCGTAGCGTTCCAGAGTCTTCTCGTTGATCTCCGAGAACAGGCGGTCGGCCATCTGGATTGCTGCCGCCTTGCTTTCCCGGTGGCTGATCCATAAGAACATTCCGGTCAGCGTGACCACGATGGCCACGATCAGCGTGGTAATACCGACATAGAACGGGTAGCGTTTGATTTTCAGGGTCATGAGCACTCCTTACGCTGGTGGCGCTGTGGTCTTCCTGAGTGTTATTGCAAATCGAACAGGTGCGCCATGATGATCGGATCGGTTACCAATAACCGTCAACGGCAGAGGGCCACGGTGTTTTTACGGACCATCATGGAAAGGCGGGATAAACAGTCAGCCATAGTAGAGAACGGACTGGGTCCATGCATTTGACGGATCAATAGAAGACCCGCAGATACAACTGCAGGCCGACATAGTTGAACTCGACATTGCCTTTAAAATCGATCTCCGGGTAGTCCTGCCCGTCTGCTTCTACCTTTACAGCCAACGAATCGAACCCCAACCCGATGCCCACATGCTTCCAGGGGTTGTATTCCAAGGCTGCCCGAAACTCGAGGACCGATCCGGTGAAAGCCTCGTATTCCAGGTAGAAAATCTGTGAGCCCGTGCGGATGAACCATTTGGGGGTCAGGGCAAAATCCATGCGCAATCCCAGTACGGGCAAGGGGGCGGTGAATCTGGCGGAGCCCTCATCGTTGACCAGTCCGGCGGCGTTAAGGCCGAAATCCATGGGCATGATGTACAAGCCAAGCCCGACTGCCAGATCGATGCGGTCGTCCTGAAAGAAAGAGTAGCTGTAGGCCACTTCGTAGATGTCCAGGTCGAAGAACGAATTGACAGTCGTGCCGGCATCGATGGTGACCGGATTGCCATTCTCATCTTTGATGGTGATATCTTGGCCTATCTGCCGGGTGCCGTCGCGCCTGAAGGCAAACCAGCTAAAATCCAGACGGTGGCGCCGGTTTTTGGAAAATCGCCACAGGGCGTCGGTGCGAAAAACCGCACTGGTCGAGTCCAGATCAAGCAGTTCCTCCACATCGATGTCCAGGCCGACCCCGGATCCGAGACGAAAGTTGCTGTCGATACCGGACAAGAACACCCCGAAGTTGGCAGCGAATTTTTCCCAGGGTTTTTTTTCCAGGTCCCACTCTTCAGCGATACCGACCTGCGGTAGGGTTAAAAGCATGATTGCCGTGGCCAGGGTCAATAACTGCCGGGTGAATCTACGCATTGAAGGCCTCCTATCCAATAAAAGTATTATTAATTTGATCTTCCCCAAAAGAAAAAAGAATCTGGTTCTCTATGAAGATCAAGTGACCTCTTGAGCACTGGTACTTATAAACCGGAGGTTTTATTATGCCTCCAGGGTTAGTGTATGGTGTCATTCCTACGAAGCTCAATTGACTTTCTGGATTCCGGATATCCGCTTCGCTGCTTCCGGGATGACACAGTCTGGTGTTTCGTCAACCGACCAACTTGGTCTTTGTAGATGAGCGAATTGATTTTTCTATCGCTTGAACCCTTGAATCCTCGACTCCTTGAATTCTTCCTCTACTCACTCCGGCTGCGGTGTCAATTGCAGCCGTGTCGGGTCGTACCCTTTTTCGATGACCCGCCGGAGAATCCCGTCGTACACGGCACCATCTAAGGTCGGTGTGCGGCTGAGAATCCACAGGTACTTTCGCGACGGTACACCCACCACGGCCCACTGGTAGTCCGGGTCAAGATCGATGATCCAGTAGTCGCCCTTGAAGGGCCAGAAGAACCAGACCTTCAATCTGGCATGGGTTGCCGTATCGACCACCTCCGCTTTGCCTTTGGATTCCTTCAACGGGCCGTCCAGGCTATTCTTGAAACAGCGGTTGACCACACGGATGCGCCCGTCCGGCAGCAGGGAATAGTCGGCCGTGGAGCCGGTGCAACCCTTCTGGAACCAGGCCGGATAGCTGGCAATTTCATACCATTTGCCCAGATAGCGGTTCAGGTCGACGGCAGAAACCGTGCTCAGTGGCCCGCTATCTTCATCTGCCGCTGCTTGAACCGGCGGGCCTAGCAGACCAAAGAAAAATAATAGGGTTAACCACATTCGAGGCGCAGACAGTCCTTTCGCGTTGGCGTATTCAGGCATACGGATAGTTTCCTGTAAAAATGATCTCCATCCCGCTGGGAGAGTTAATGGACTCGACGGCGCGTCGGGCCTGATGGTAGCAACGCCAAAATGGGACCGCCCCATTTTTGTCACCGCCGCCCCGATCAGGCTGAATGTCGTTTCACCCAAGGCCTCACTGATGCACCTGCGCCACTTCTCGATGGTTTCGGGCCCGGCGGATTCACCAAGCACCGCTTTGACTGCATCCATAAAGGATCGGATTGGTGCCAGGATACTTATTGCCCTTGAAAGTAGGCTTTCGGATCGCTGGCCAGTAGATCGAGCTTGTCCTGCAACGGTTTCAACAGGTTGTCTTTCATGCCATCGGTGAACCCGCCGCCCATGCCGCGATTACGTATCTCGTCCATCTGCGCCTCGATGCGTGTCCGCTCCGCCTCGATTTTCTCGGACAGGGCCGAATCCTTCTTGGATTGGACCTCTGCTTCGGCTGCTTTCGTATCGTTTTCTTTTTCCTGCCCGTATTGATTTGCTTCTTTGACGGATTCTTCCACCATTTTGTTGTAGGCCTGGCGCGCTTCATCCACAGCCGGAAGCGGGGTGAAAGCGCCTACAGCCAAGAGGCCCAGCAGGGAGATGGCGATCCATTTCATGAGTTTCATGTGCGACTCCTTTTATATTGGTGCTTCAATTCTGAAATGAGGTGTGCATCGGTTTTCGGAAGGCTCACATCATTGGTTAGCCCTGGAACCTTCTATATAATTAACCAGATCGCGGCCCATGGCAAGTGCTGGATGGGCGGCACGCAGCTGCATTGCGGCCTTCAGGGCATCGTCTGGCCGGTCCCATTCAACATACAGGACCGCCAGTGCGTAAAGGTAGTCCGGGTTATTCGGGTCCACGGAGAGGGCCCGATTAAGGGCGGTCTCCGCTTGTGCATTCCGGTTGAGTTGTTTGAGCAACAGCGCCAGGTTGTAATGGATACGGGAACGCTGGGGCAGGCCGGCGGCGGCATCGCCCATGTAAATAACGGCTGTGTCGTAGTCCTTTTTTTCCGCCAGCAGCAGGCCTAATGAATACTTGATTTCATAAAGGTTCGGATGTTCCTGCACGACTTCCCGCAACAACGCTTCGGCCGAATCTTTTTGCCCCTTGGCATTGTAAAGCATGGCCAGGTTAACCTTGGCCGGGTAAAAGAGCCGGTCGATGGCGATGGCTTTGCGGAAATGGTCGATGGCCCGGTCCGTCTGCCCCTGGTCGGCATAGACGTTGCCCAAATTGTGGCGGGAAGCTGCAAAATCGCCGGTGCGTTCCATGGCCCTGATGTATTCGGCCAGGGCTTTTTTGTATGGTTGTTGAAGGGATGGGCCCAATCCCTGTTGCGTCGCAGCGACCAGGCTCCGGGCCGCCTCGATGCGCACGGCCCGCACCGGGTCGTAGAGCAGCGGTCCGACGAGCGCTTTGCGTTGCCCCGGGTCCGGGACGGGGAGTCGATTGACCGCGGTGTGGCGAATCAGGGCCGACTCGTCGGAAAGGGCCTGCTTGAGCGCTTCTGCCGCGGTCTCATCGGGATAGGTCGATGCCAGGGACAGGGCGGTTGCCCGGACGATATCCGGGTAGAGCCGATCTCCGGCCAAACGGACCAGTTCAGCCAAGGCGTTCGGATCCTGCCGTCGTCCGGCGGCCAGAATTGTGCCATAGTGCGGCCGTATTTTCTTGCCATACCACTTGGCCACGGCATCCACCGACCACTGGACGGTCTTATCCACATGGCAGCGATTGCAGGCGTTGGGCGTATCCAGGGCAAGGCTCAAATCCGGCCGGGGGATGCGAAAGCTGTGGTCGGGCCGGTAATCGACACCCATGTAGTTCCGGCCGGGCATGTGACACTGCTCACAAAGGGCACCGCTGCCCACGTCGAACAGCACCTCTCCGGTGACGGCACGGATGGGTTCGCCGGTTTCACCCGCCTGTTTATGAAAATGGTGATCGCGGGTGTCGTAAATCGCCGCCCGGTGGCACTGCAGGCACAGGTCGTTGCCGTCTTTGATGCGCCGGATGCTGTGAACGTCGTGGCAGTCGCTGCAGCGCACGCCGCGGGCGTACATCTTGCTCTGGATGAAGGAGCCGTAAACATACACTTCATCCAGAATCTGACCGTCCGGAAAGTACATGCCTTCATTCAGCAGTTGAGGAATGCCGTAGTCGAGAAAATCAGCGTGGGCGTGGATGTTGTCGTCCAGGGACATGCGACGGGCGTGGCAGGGCGCACACAGCTGGACCTGCCTGGTTGAGGTCAGTCCACTGGTCTTTACTGCCAGGGCCGTGTTGACCACGTCCGGCCGCCCCATCTCCGGCAGTTGTGCCCAGGCCACATGATCCGATCCCGGACCGTGGCAGGCTTCGCAGCCCACGCTGATCTCAGACCAGGTCGTCCGGTAGGTCTCGTCGTCCGGGTCATAATTCTTGCGCAGGTCCGTGGAGTGGCATTCGGCACACATGGCGTTCCAGTTTTGACTGTTGTTGGTCCAGTAGAGCCAGTCGTCGGCAGCCAGGCGGCGGTCCGGGTACAGGTGGTACCAGCGTTTTTCCCGCGAATCCCAGGCAATGGGAAGGCACTGGAGCCGACCGCCAGGAAAAGGGATCAAATATTGCTGGAGGGGGAACCAGCCGAAGGTATGGGTGATTTCGAAGTCTCCCATCTCGCCTTGCGGCCCCTGGGTGGTAACCATGAACCGATCGTCCCTTTTATAAAACCGGGTGGTCACACCGAAATGGCGAAACTCGGCATCGGCGAAATCGCCTATCACTGTTTCATCGGAAGCGGCGGCCATGGCCAGTTGATGGTGGGAGCCCTTCCACTTGTCGTACTCGCTCTGGTGGCAGTCCCGGCAGGCGTCGCTCCCCACGAATTCGGCGGGCGCCTGCCGGTCGGTCTGGGTCGCCATTCTCCTGGATTTCTCCTTTACCACATAAAGCGGAATGGAGAAGATGATGACCAGGGTGGCGATGATGCCGGTGATTTTCCAACGGGTCATGGCGATTGCGCGGTTCCTTGGTTCTTAACGGAATTTATCCGGTGTTTGTTACATCACCAGTTGAGTTGATATTAATTTAAAGGGTTCAAGGAGTCGAGGGTTCAATGGATTATCTGCGATATCAATCTTTTGCATTTCACTCGGATCCTTGACCCCTCGGCCCCTTTACCTATGAGCCACCTGATCTTTGCGAAACGCGCTTCGGCGAATCGGTGTTCCAACGTCGACCTTCACGCGACTGTTCTCGATGGACACAGCAAACCGGTCCAGCGCCCGCGGGGCAGGAGACTGGATCACCTCGCCGCGTATGTCGAACACGGAGGCATGGCAGGGGCAGGCGAACTGCTTTCTTTCCGGATCCCACGGCACCGTGCAACCCAGGTGGGTGCAGCGCCGGGACAGGGCCAGAAACCCCCCATCTTCAAGACAGGCCAGGTAAAATCGACCCGGCGGAAAGGCGGTCACACTGTTGGGCGCAAACCGATCTACCGGTCCGGCGTCGATGATATCAGCGGCCTGAACCGATGAATCCGTTGACTGCAGCGGCTTCAAGAAAGAGCCCACCAGCCAGGCGATCTCTGCCAGGGCAAGGCCACTTAAGGCCAGCCACAGACAGTTGAGCAGGCTGCGACGCACTTTGCTTTCAATGGGTGGCGTGTTATCAACCGTTTGCTTGATTTTCAGACTGCTCATCCTGCGCCCTTTCTCATATCGGCCAGACCAGTTGCATAAAGGGTCCGCGAAAGAACACCCCCACGACGGTCAGCACGACGAGGGCGGTCACCATCACCACGAACAGTGACTGGGCCGTTTCGTTCAATGTGGCACCCCATCGCTTTCTCAAGGCGAGTAACCCACCAGCCGTCAGGGCTGATATAAGCAGCAGCGGCAAGATGCCGTCGCGGAGGAGAGGGGGCATGCCGATGGCCCAGGGCGCTGTTTTGACGACAAGTGCATCCACCACGATCAGGGCCGGGGTAACTGCCATCGCCGCAAGGGCTGCGGTGATGGACTGCATCCTGCCCCTGGACGAAGCGAACCAGATCCCTTCGGTGGATTGAGGATAGGCAAGGTAGGGAATGCTCAACAGGAAAAACCCTGCCAGAAGGGGAATCACGCATACGGCCGCGACAGGATGGACATGTAGCAAGAGCTCCTGAACTCCGGCGAAATACCACGGTGCCCGCACCGGGTTGGGGCTCAATCCCGGATTGGCCGGTGACGAGAGCACGGCGTCGAATAAAATTGAAAACACCAATACGGTTGCCGTCAACGCCAGCGCCATGGAGACTTCTCTAACCAGCAGACCGGGGACCACCGGCACACGGACCGGCATCTCATCGATGGGTTCAGACGGCCTCCGCGGCACGACAAGGCCGCCGGCCTTGCGGATGCGCCAGAAATGAAATGCCATCAGGCCGGCCAGCAGCAGCGGAATGACGGCCGTGTGCATGGAATAGAAAAAAGGCAGGGTCTGGGGACCCAGCTCGGAGCCATTTCCCAGGGCTTGCTGCAACCCGCCCCCGATACCGGGGATATATCCGATCATGGCCGTGAAAACGGTGACGGCCCAATAGGCCAGTTGATCGTAGGGCAGCAGGTAGCCGGACAGATTGGCTGCCAGCACCATGGCAAAAAGGAAGATACCGACGATCCAGTTAAACTGCCGAGGATGGTGAAAGGCACCGGTGAAAAAGACCCTGAGCATATGCAGTATTAACACAACCACAAGAAGGTTGGCGCACCAGTGGTGGAGATTGCGCACGAGCCGGCCAAAAGGGACCTGGACCATGATTGTTTGAATCGATGCATAGGCATCTACCGGTGTGGGGACATAGATGAATTTCAGAAGCATTCCGGTGGCCATTTGCAGCAGCACCAGTATGGCCGCCATGCCGCCCAGCCCCCAGGAAAGCGTGAACATCAATGTTTTTTCTTTTACGGTCGGCGGTCGAAAATGCAGAATCAGGTTGCTGCGTAAAAAGCGTTTGCGGTCCCTTTCGGTGAGCGGTCGCACCGGGGAGGGGAATACGCTGCGCCATACCCGCAGCAGGGCGTTGTCGTCGGAATTGTCCCGAGATGTTCGTTGAGTCATTTTGATCGGGTCTATCGGTGACGTCAGCATTATCCCCGATGATTTCACAGGGAGCGGGAGCGTCAGATTGTGTTATTATGCAAAAAGAGTGTCCCGGGCTTGATCCGTAACCGGAGCACGCATCTTCAAGGCAAACGAAAAACGGTCATGATGAGCAATGCGATCCATCATTATCGTAACGTATCGAATGGTTTACCAAACTTTGGCACCAGAAACAACCGCTATTGTTATTCCCAAACCGATCCGACAGTTTCTTTTTGCGTTGATTTCCGGTATAACATAATGCTCTTAAATCACACGACACCTCAACATGCCTTCAGGTTCAGACGGTCTGCTATTGCGGGACCGGAACAGGTGAAGGGGCTCCGCCTGCGTCCCATACTACCGCGGGCAAGGTGATTGATCCATGGCCTTCAACACGCGTCCATTTCCCAATGAATCCGATTCCCGTTTCAAACTCTTTCACGAGCTGATGGCCCGCAAGGTACGCCATATTCTGCTGGTCTCGACCCCCTATGATGCCTGGATCATGGAAGAGGACTGCCGGCTTTCCGAGCGTATCGTCAACGAGTATCGGGGCCTCAACCTCAGTCAGCCGCCGCGTCTGACCTGGGTTTCCTCAGCTGAACAGGCCCTCGCCGCCCTCGAGGACCAACCCTTTGACATGGTTATAACCATGCCGCGCCTGACGGACATGGGTGCGGCTGCATTGGGCCATCAAATCAAGCAAAAGGCACCCGGGCTGCCGGTTATTCTGCTCACCCACGACACGATTCCTTCACCGGAAATCAAAGAGCCGGACAATGCGCCGGGCATCGACCGCACCTTTGTCTGGTCCGGCAACACGGATATCCTCGTGGCGCTGACGAAAAGTGCCGAAGACCGGATGAATGCGGAGAATGATACCCAATCGGCGGGCGTCCGGGTGATTCTCTTTGTGGAGGACTCGCCTTATTACCTCTCATCCCTGCTGCCCATCCTATACCGGGAACTGGTCAGCCAGACCCAGGCGGTGATGGAAGGCACCCTTAACGAAGAGCATCGGCTGGTCACCATGCGGGCGCGTCCGAAAATCCTGGTTACTGGTAATTACGAGGAAGCGCTGACCCTTTACGAGCGTTACGAATCCAACGTGCTCGGGGTCATTTCCGATGTTCGATTTTCCCGGAACGGCGCTTTGAACGAGACTGCCGGGGTGGATTTTCTCAAATTTGTGCGCGAACGGCGGTTTGATATTCCGCTGCTGCTCAGCAGTTCAGAACCGGCCAATGCCCTGAAGGCGGCGTCTATCCCCGCTGCCTTTGTGGACAAGAATTCAGACACCCTGCACCAGGATGTGCGCCGTTTTTTCAAGGACCGCCTGGGCTTCGGTGATTTCGTTTTCCGGTTGCCCGACGGATCGGAAATCGGCCGTGCCTCCAATTTGAAGGCGCTGGAACAGCATATGCTTTCCATACCGGAGGCGTCCTTCCGGTACCATTGCAACCGCAACGACTTTTCCCGCTGGTTGTTCGCTCGCACCGAGATGACCCTGGCCGCAGAGCTCCGCCCGATCAGCGACGATGACTTCTTGGATGGGGAGAGCCACCGCCGCCACCTGGTCAAAATTATTGCCGACCGACGCAAAAGACGCCAGAAGGGGGTTGTTGCCGATTTCGATGCGGCGGACGCGGATTTCGACACGGAATTTTTCAAGATCGGCAAGGGTTCGCTGGGAGGAAAAGCCCGGGGATTGGCATTCGTTGCCTCCCTGCTTCGCCAGAACCCCGATTTTTATGTCACCTACAAGGGGGTGGATATTATTGTCCCCCAGACGCTGGTGATTACCACCGACGGGTTCGAATCCTTTGTGGAAGACAACGGACTGCTTTACCTGTCCAAAACCGACCTGCCCGATGAGCAGATCGCCGATCTTTTCCTCGCCAGCCAATTCCCCGGATGGATCGAAGAAAGACTGCGGGACTACCTGGCCCAGGTGACCTATCCACTGGCCATCCGGTCCTCCAGTCTGCTGGAGGACGCCCAGTTCCGGGCCTATGCCGGCCTTTACCGCACCTATATGATCACCAATGACTGTCCCGATGCGGAACGGCGTTTAAAACATCTGATTCATGCCATCAAGCTGGTCTACGCCTCAACCTATTATAAAGGACCCAAGGCATTCTCAAAACGGGTGGGCCACCGGACGGAAGAAGAGCAGATGGCTGTGATCATCCAAAAACTGGTTGGATCTCCATATGATGACAGTTTTTACCCGGCTATTTCAGGGGTCGCCCAGTCGCACAATTACTATCCCTTTGCCCGCATGAAGCCCGAGGAGGGAATCGTCACCATTGCCATGGGATTGGGCAAAACCGTGGTAGAAGGGGAGAAAACGCTCCGGTTCTCGCCGGCCCACCCCCAGTTGCTCCCGCAACGCTCGACCGTGGAAGACATTCTCGAGAACGCCCAACGTCACTTTTATGCGCTTAAAATGGAAAAGTCCTGCCACAACCTGGAAACCAACGATGGTGCCAACCTGTGGTACCGTGAGGTGACCGAAGCGGAGAACGAGCTGCCCATGCAGTTTCTTGCCAGCACTTACGTGCCGGACGAGCATCGTATTCGCGATACCGTTCATATCCCGGGTCAGCGGGTCCTCACCTTTGCCCACATCCTCAAATACCGTGAGTTTCCACTGGCAGATATCCTGAAGGACATGCTCGAACTGGGAGAACAGGGGATGGGGTGCCCGGTGGAGATGGAGTTCTCCGTCAACCTGAGCGCTGAACCTGACCATCCACCACAGTTCGCCTTTCTTCAACTCCGGCCCATGACGGCCCGGGCTGAACTTGAGCAGGTGAATATCTCTACAGAAGAAATCGAGAACGCATTCTGTTTTTCGGGCAAGGCCCTGGGTAATGCCTTAAAGCAGGATATGGCCGACATTATTTTAGTCAAACCGGAGGCCTTTGACCCGGGCAGGACCATGGAGATTGCCCGGGAGATTGCCAGGATCAATGCGACCCTGGTCAAAGCTGACCGAAAATACCTGCTTGTCGGGCCGGGCAGATGGGGGTCGGCCGACCGCTGGCTGGGAATTCCCGTTGCATGGGCCGACATCTCGGGGGTGGGTGCCATGATCGAGACGGAATCGGACAAGCTCGTTGCCGAACCTTCCCAGGGCTCACATTTTTTTCACAACATCACCACGTTGGGGATCAATTACATTACCGTCTCAAAGGCTGCCGGTGACTGGATAGATTGGAATTGGCTGACTGCGCTGCCGCGGTTGAACGATGCCACCTTTGTTGCTCATGCAAGGCTTGAGTCGCCGGTGACACTTAAAGTTGACGGCCGGAGATCCCAGTGTGTAATCGTCAAAGGTAACGGCATGGGTACCCCATAAAAAATACCTGTTTGTTTTTGATCTTGTTTGAGATTTAGGTAGCTTTTCACGGTTCACGGTTCACGGTTCACGGTTCAGAGGTTCAGAGGTTCAGGGTTCAGAGGTGATGAAACCCAGAACCCAGAGACCAGAGACCAGAACCCAGAACCCTGAACCCAGAACGTATAATATATACAAAGGAGGAAACACCATGTCTGACAAACGTGCAGAACGCAAACTGGTGACGGCCATCAGTGTGCTGCTGATCGCCGGCTTCGTGCTGACCAGCCTCGCCAGCTATTTCACATCCAGGGCATCCTTGCGTTCGGAGATATCCGGAACCGCACTGCCCCTCACCAGTGACAACATCTACTCCGAGATTCAGCGCGACCTGCTGCCCCCAGTCTTTATTTCTTCCCTGATGGCTACCGATACGTTTCTGCGGGACTGGGTGCTGGACGGAGAACAGGACGAAACACAACTGTCCAAGTACCTGAGAACTATCCAGGAAAAATACCAGACGGTCACCAGCTTCTTTGTCTCGGAAAAGACCAAGACCTACTATCACGCAGACGGGATTCTGAAAAACGTGTCTCCCGATGAAGAACGGGACGCTTGGTACTTCCGGGTCCGGGAGATGACGGCGGATTACGAAATCAATGTGGACCCGGATGTCGCCAACCAGGACACCATGACCATCTTCATTAACTATCGCGTGTTCGACTATGACCACAACTATATCGGCGCGACCGGCGTCGGCCTCACTGTACGTTCCGTCAAAACTCTCATCGAAGACTACCAGCAGAAATACAACCGAGCCATTTACTTTGTCGACGGAAGCGGAGACATCACCCTCGCCGGATCAGACTTTGATCCTCAGATCAAGAATGTCTCCCA
>RCNC010000226.1_pt1 | contig 33668 bp, 21 predicted proteins | sample 2041301 | NCBI WGS metagenome assembly RCNC01 (sample SAMN09708231, study PRJNA481090) | Marine sediment metagenome, whole genome shotgun sequencing project. | biome: marine sediment; feature: ocean; material: sediment; isolation source: Sewage treatment plant 13A marine sediment (STP13A) ... | reverse complement strand
CCCCCGCCAACCCCGTCCACAAGGGAGATGGGGACCCGTAAGTCATCCCCCCGGCGCTCCACTGTGCCGTCCACGATCGTCCCGACCTCCAGCTCCCCGGCGATGACATCGAACGGTAGGTCCGAATCTCGGTAGAGGGCAGAGGCGTTCTGGGTGAGGACGGTGAGTGTTTGGGTCCGGGACAGCCGGTCGATGAGGGTTTCGGTCAAGCCGTCGGCCAAGTAGGTGAGGTCCTCTCCCCGGGTCCGATCCTGGAAATAGAGAACTGCCAGATGATTCAACGGGATTCCGGACTCCAGTCCCGCAGCCCTCATCGCCTGCTCGGCCATGTGGCCCCGAACGGTCTGGACGCTGGCAGCCAGGGTGAACAGCCCAACGATCGTGAGAAGGATCACCTCAGGCCTGGTGACCTTCTGGTTGCCCTTCTCCCCGTGGAACCAACCGGTCACCGTAGCCGCTACGAACCCGCCGAGATAAAGAACCAGCAGCACCCGATAAAGAATCTCAGGTAGGACGCCCCGATCGATGACTTCGCCGAAGATACTGAGAATCACCCAGCCGGCTACAGCATAGGAGGCCACGATCTGAACCAGGCGGCGTTCTTTCAGTTCCTTCCAGGATAGCAATGGCTCTCGTCCTCAGGGCGTTTGGATTCGGCTTGTAAGCATGGGTCAGTGAGGTTACCCGCGTCCCAAGAAAAAGTTGTTTCAGAAACAACTTTTCCCACGCGGGGCCTTCTTTGGACCTCATTAAAACTGGAGGCTCCCCCTTCGCGCAAGGTGAAACAGAAAGGGCGCTCCCTTTCAGGAGCGCCCTTTCTGTTCTGGCCTGAGAGTTCCTCAGGCTACTGGACAACCACGATTTCCGCCTCGGAAGAAGCGTTCCCTACCGTGACGATTACCTGATACGTGCCGGGTTGAACTCTGGCCAGGCGGGTCCTGCCACCCTGGCCTGCAGCAGGGGCGTCGCCCCGGGCGAGGTTCCAACTCACCGCCTGCATTCCCTCTTCCCCGGGGCCAGAAAACTCCTGGACCACGGCTCCGGAGCTGTCCCGAATCTGGATCAGGGCCTGGCGTGCCGCTGAGCCGACCCAGTACTGGATGGAGGCCGATCCTCCCTGGTCCCGGAATCCCTGTGGGAGCCGGGCCGTTCCCGGGTCGAAGAGGTGTACGGGTTCCGACATCAACTCCGGGCTCATGGCCTGGAGGGGTCGAACGTCCATAGCCCAGACCCCTCTCCCGTGGGTGGCGGCAACCATGATGTCTTCCTCCGGGTGGATCACCAGGTCCTGATAGAAGGAGGACGGGAGGTTCCCGCCTGGAAGGGCGTGCCACTCACCGCCGCCGTCCAAGGAGATGTAGACCCCCAGATCGGTCCCCACATAGAGGACGTCAGGGTTCTTCGGGTCTTCCTTGATGACGTTGATGGGACCGGATGGGATGTTGGAGACGATACTGGTCCAGCTTTCCCCGAAGTCGGTGGACTTCCAGAGGTAGGGCATAAAATCGTCTTCCCGCTTACCGTTCTGGGCCATGAAGACGGTGCCTTCTACGTACTTGGAAGCCACGACCTCGGCCACCCACTTCCCATTGGGCAGGCCTCGATTGATCTCGGTCCAGTTCCCGCCGCTGTTTTCCGTTCGCCATATCCTCCCATCGTCTGTACCCACATAGATCTGGCCGAACTTGAAAGGGGACTCGGCGATGGAGAAGAGGGTCTGATAAGGGATGTCGCCATACTTTTCAGGGTCGTTGTAGGTGAGGTCCGGGCTGATCCTTTCCCAGCTTTCACCCCTGTTCATGGACCGGAAAAGGAAGTTCATCCCGTGATAGATGATCCTGGGGTTGTGAGGAGAGATGATGAAAGGCGCGACCCACTGTCCCCGGAAAGCCGGCTCGCCTGGATCGGGCTGGGGAACCACCCCCACGGTCTCCCCGGTGTCCATGTTCGAGCGTTGGATCGTGCCGTAGAAACCCGCCGAGTAGACGGTATTCGGATCGGTTGGATCGATGACGTGGGAGCTGCCTTCACCCCCGGGGGCCCCCTCGAACTCGACGGCCGGGATGTTGTTTCGACCCCGGCTCAGATCGACCACGCCCCGGTAGCTTCCATGGTCCTGAACCGACCCGTAGACCCGGAAAGGACTTCCCATGTCGTGGGCGATGTTGAAGAACTGAACCAGCGGAAGGTCGTCATAAAAGGTCCGCCAATTAACTCCCGCGTCGTAAGAGATAGCTACGCCCCCGTCGTTCACATTCACCAGGTAGTCGGAGTTGTCCGGATCGATCCAAAGGCCGTGGTGATCACCGTGCATCCCTCGGAGTGACCGGAAGGTCTTGCCCTGATCGTCGGAGACGTTCAGGCCCAAGCCCATGGTGTAGATCCTGTCCTCGTTGTTCGGGTCCACCCTGATCTGCCCGAACACCCAACCGTACGTACCGGACATGCCCTCCATGGTCGGGGTTTGCTCACTGGTCCGGGTCCAACTGCCCCCTCCGTTCGCCGTGCGGAAAACCGTGGCTCCTCGAATGGTGGGCCCTCTCGGCCGCCCATAGGCGTCTGTAGCTCCGACGGGTGCTTCCCGGGCGGTCTCGTAGTTGTCCACGAAAGCGTAGAGGACTTCGGGGTTCGAAGGCGCGATGTCCAAACCGATCCGGCCCCGGTACCGGGCTTCCGGGAGGCCGTCGGCCACCTCCACCCAGTTCTCGCCGCCGTCGGTGGTCTTGTAGATCGTGCTGCCGTCGTAGTCGGCCTCGGTCCGGGGGTCATTCCACTTATCCCTGATCCGCTGCCAGGTGGCGGCGTACAGGGTGTTGGGGTCCGTCGGGTGCATGACCAGGTCGATAACTGCCGTCTCATCGTCGATGTACAGGACCTTTTCCCAGCTGTCCCCGCCGTTGGTGGTTTTGTAGAGGCCCCGCTCTTCGTTGTGGGTCCACTCGTGCCCCGATGCTGCCACATAGACCGTATTCGGGTTGGTCGGATGGATGATGATCCGGGGAATGGTGTGGGTCCCGGCCAGGCCCATATGATCCCAACTTTCTCCTCCGTCCTCCGACTTGTAGACCCCCGTCCCGGCCATGGAGCTCCGGAAGATGTTGGCCTCTCCGGTACCGACCCAGAGGATGTCCTGGTCGGAGGGAGCCAGGGTCACCTCACCGATGGAGGTGGATGGCCCCTGTTCGAAGATGGGCTCCCACGTGACCCCTTCGTTCTTCGTTCTCCAGACTCCCCCTGAAGCCCCCGCAACATAGATCGTGTAGTTGTTCCCCTTCGGCGTGACCACGGCGATGTCCGTCATTCGGCCGCTCACGTTGGTGGGGCCCACGAACTGCCAAGGGTGGTTCTTGAATGGGCTCGCTTCGGCCATGGCCACATGGGCCTCATACATCTGGAGCCGAAGCTGGGCTTCGGTGGATTCGATTCTATCCTGGCCCAGGGAAAGGGCAGGGAGGGCGATCAGGCAGAGAACGCCCAACAAAAAGCCTCTCCTGTACTCAGTAGAGAGTCGGATGGACATGGTGTTTCTCTCCGGAGGAAGTGAAAACGACTTCATTCAGGGGCCTACTCCCGGCCGCCCAGGGAGCTGGAACTCAATGGGCGACCGGGTGCCGTTCCTGGAAAAGGCGCCTACAGGGACTCGAAGCGCCCCTGGAAAAACCGAAGCTTTTTCGGCTCGTATACAAAACGGAGGCCGGGGATGGAGCCCCGCCGTTCCCAGACCCGGATTACGGCTTCGGCCACCTCTCTCATGTGGTCGTTGCTGTAGACCCTTCGGGGGATGGTCAGGCGGACCAACTCCAGGGCCGGCCGGTAGTTCTCACCCGTGTCGGGATCCCGTCCTTTTGAGACATTCCCTCTCTCCATCGGCCTCACCCCAGATTCGATGTAGATCTCGGCAGCGAGGCGCTGGGCCGGGTATTCGTCCTGGTCGAGGTGGGAGAGGATCTTTTTTGCATCCAGGAAGATGGCATGGGTTCCTGGTGGGTTGACGATGGGAATCCCGGCATCAAGAAGGAGTTTCCCCAGGTACTGGGTCTGCTGCACCCGAGACCGGATATGCCGATCATCCGTCATCTCCTGGACACCCCGGGCAGTGGCCGCCAGGTCGGCTGTAGCCAGCCCACCGTCAGTCACATTCCCTTCGTAGACTCGCAGCATTTCCTCTGCTTCCCGGGCCCACTCCGGGTTGTCCCGGAAGGCCAGGCACCCGCCGATGTTGATGAGGAAGTCTTTCTTCCCGCTGACGGTGCAGCCGTCCCCGTAGAGCATCATCTCCCTGACGATGTCTTTGACCGGGGTGTCGGTGTAACGGGGGTCCTTCCACTGGATCATATAAGCGTTTTCGACGGTCCGGGTGGCGTCAAAAAACACAGGGATACTCAGGGCCGAACAGTACTCGTACACCTCCTTCATGTTGTCCATGGAAACGGGTTGGCCGCCAGCCATGTTCACCGAATGCTCGAACGAGATGTACGCAATTTTTTCGGGCCCGTGCTCCTGGACCAAGGCGTCCAGCTTCTCCATGTCGATGTTCCCCTTCCAGGGGAAATCGCTGGTAGGATCATGAGCCTCATCCACGATGACGTCGGCGAAAACTCCCCCGGCGAACTCCTGATGAAGTTTCGTGGTTGTGAAGTACATGTTCCCGGGCACGAGTTGGCCCGGCTGGATTCTGGTCTGGCTGAGGATGTGCTCGGCCGCCCGCCCCTGGTGAGTCGGGATGATGAAATCGTATCCGAATGCATCCTGAATAGAGTCCACGAAGTCGAAGTACTCGTCACTGGTTGCAGCGCTGGCGCGAACACCCTCGAACGCGGCCCACTGGTCCACGCTCATGGCCGTGGTCCCTGAGTCCGTAAGGAGGTCGATGGCCACATCCGCCGACCGGAGGAGGAACGTGTTGTAGCCGGCCGCCTTCATGGCCTTCTCCCGCTCCTCCCTGCTGAGAACCCCGACCCGCTCGATGGTGTGGATTTCGAAGGGGAAGCTATCGAAGGTGAAGAGGGCCAGATCCGGGAAGACCCAGTGGTACACCATTTCATCCCGCCAGAAGCCGTCGGAAAGGATCTGCAGCCCGTTGATGCGGTCTGCCTGGGTGTAGAGGCTGATGATGGCGTCCGCGACCTCATCCAACTGTTCGTTGGTCATGGAAAGGCGGGGCACCTGCACCGGAAGGAGGGTGTCCTTATCGATCAGCCCAGCCGCGATGGTTCGCACCCCGGAGGTGAGGTAGAGGGCGGCAGCCAGGGTGTCCTGCTGGTTCTCCTCCAGGTGGGGAAGGAAGGCCTCCGAAAGGAGGTAGGCTCCGTCACACCCCCGCTCCAGGGGAACGCCGCCATCCCGAAGGCGTTGGGTGAAACGCTCGTTCTGCCCCATGACCCAGTGGGCTTCACCCTCATCCACCATTTCGAGGAGGCCCCTTGCCAGGGCTTCCATGGTCCGGCCGGCCATGCCCCCGTAGGTGTGTAGACCCTCGTAGACCACGACCTCGTTCATGAACTTTTCGTGGTCGTCCGGATTGTCGGTGGTGATGAGGCCGCCGGTGTTGACCTTGGCGTCCTGGCCACCGTCGAAGAGGAGAATGTGGGCAGTTTTTGCTATCTGCTTCACGATTTCCGTGATGGACCGGTCGGCCTGTCCGGCCTCATGCTTCTGGATATACCAGGCGTTTTCCACCACCCGGGACCCGTCCACGACGAGGCGGACGCCCTTCTGGTCCGCCAATGCCCGAATCTCACGGAGGTTGCCCAGGGAGAAGGGATGCTGGCCGTCCGCGAATGCCTGGACGAGGAGTAGGGGAACCGATCCTGCTTCGAACGTCGAGCCCAGCGCCGAAACGTCGACGTTCCCGGTGAATACGGCTTCTGCCAGGTCCCGCAGGTAGGGCCCCTCGATCCCACGGGGGACCAGAAGGTCGATGAACCCCCGAGAATTGGTGGGAATCAGGGACTCTTCCCCGGCCATGGTGGAGAGCACCAGCTTCACCGAACCCAGGAGGTTGTGTGTCGGACAAAGGTAGGAGTGTCCAAAGACCGTCTCCACCGATACCAGGAGGTTTTCGAAATTCCTGGATCCGGCGTAGGCCTCGTCGCCGATAAACTGTCCCGAAAGTTGCTCCTGGCTCATGGCTCCGGTGCCGTAGGAGCACATGTCGAAGGTCACCTGGGACGGCGTCAGGTGGAACGTGTTGAAATGGGCCTCTGCCAGGTTCTTCTTCCGGTCCTGAAGAGTGGGGAAAGACAGAAGGCGTACGGTCTTGATCTTGTGAGGTTCGTGCGTCATCACGTTGGGGTCTCCTGTGGACGACGTTTATCAGCTCCCGGGAGGCATATTCCCCCGAAGATTCATCGGTATTTGAATCCCTGAAGCTAGGGCCTGGGATCGGACTTCGCACCCTCTTGAAACTCCCCCCGTGCCATTTTCGTTAGTTCTGTTGACCATCTAGAGGAGCGAAGGTAGGATTCTGTAGAACGTCTACAGTAGATGCCCGATAGGAGAACCCTATGCCCAAGTCCCGCTCAGACCTGCTCCAGGGAACGCTGGAACTGCTGATTCTGAAGATCCTATCCATGGAACCCATGCATGGGTGGGGGATCAGTGAACGAATTCAAATGCTGTCCGATGAGGTGTTCCTTGTGAATCAGGGGTCCCTCTATCCGGCACTCCAGCGCATGAAGCGGAAAGGGTGGATCACGTCCGAGTGGAAGGTCACCGAAAACAACAGGCGGGCCAGGTACTATGCCCTGACTCCGTCGGGGGAGGGCCAGTTGGGGGAAGAGCGAGAGGCCTGGCAGCGATCCTCTGCGGCAGTGGAGAGAATCCTCGGGGCTGCGTTTTGAAAAGGCCGGGGTCAGCCTCATGTTCGAAAGGGGGATGGGCCCCTGAGGCGCGACTGATTTGAATTGCCCGGGCCCCGGGCCCAGATTGATGAGTCCGCCCGGTGGTCGGGCTCATTTTTTTCCTTGATTCTGCCAACTCTCGTTTCACGGGGTTTTACCATGCATAGGCGTCCATCTTCGTCCGTCCCCTTGGAGGTAGTTCCGGCCGGAACCTCTACTCAACGTCAGGTTCTTATCGGTCCGGAGGTGGGCCCCAACTTCGCTCTTCGCAAGTTCATCATGGAGCCGGGTGGGGGGATGCCTCTTCACACAAATACGGTGGAACACGAGCAGTATGTGCTCCGGGGCCGGGCGAGGGTTGTGATCGGCGAGGAAGTACTGGAAGTGAAGAAAGACGACGTGGTGTTTATCCCGGGGGGAATTCCCCACTCCTACGAAGCCCTGGGGGACGAACCCTTCGAATTTCTCTGTGCCGTTCCGAACCTGCCGGACGAAACCACCATTGTGGATGTCCAGGTTCCGGAGGACGAACTGGGCTGCTAGGAGACCCGTTGAAACAGAGCCCGCTCCAGGATTCCGGTGAGGCACCCGATGCTGCCGGCAGCCTTTGAGATCCTGGCCACATCGACGGCCAGACACTCGATGCCCAGGTCCTGAAAAAAGGCCTCGGAAATGTTGTTCCCTGCTGGCATCAGGATCTTCCGGGGTCCCAGGACCACAAAGTTCAGGGCGAACCCGGTCCGGGCCTCCTCTTCATCGGGCACATAAGCGATCTCAAATCCAAGGGATCGGAGTTCGTCGACGGACGCCTCGGGGAGCCGATCCTTCCAAACGATGGCCAGGTCACTGTCTACGACCCTGAGTTGTCCCATGAGGTGCATGGTCCCGGGAGGCAGGTGGGTTGTCATCACCCGGACCCCGAGGTCTTTCAGAAGAGCTCGAACCTGAACGGCCCCCTCTCCGTTGGTCCGAAAGCCCTCCGCCAGCATGGCCACATCAGGCCCCAGCCACATCAGGTCTGCTCCCTCGAAGGTGCCGTTACCCCTCACCGAGAGAAGAATGGGGATGCCTAGTTCGGCGAGGGCTCTGGCCACCCACCGCTCCTCCCCGGCCCTAACACGGGAGGCGGGGCGCCCGAGAATCGCTCCCTCCGGTGTCATGGCGAATAGGTCGGCGGAGAAGAGCTGGTTGGGGGGCGGCACAACGGGGGGTTGGACGTAGGAGACTTCTACTCCCGCCTTACGATACGCCTCTGCCAGCCCGTCATGTTGATGTGAGATTCCGGCTGGTTCGATGGTATCCAGCATGAGGGAGGAGGTCGGGTCTTCTGAAATCTGCTGCAACTCAGGGCCGGGGCGGTGGAGAAGGACCTGTCGAAGGGGGCGCCACTCGGAATCCAGACCACAGGCCCCCCACACGGACCCCAGTTCCTCCCTGGAGGAAGTTTCCCTCGCCTGCCACCCGGGCCCGCCGTATGCCGGGGGGATCGGAGATTCGGACATGGTTTGGACACCTCCTAAGGGCCGGGGGGAAGGTCTCTCCCGGCTGGGAGGTGAACCCCCGCTAACCCAATTCGGGATTGCGCTTCCGGACTTCCGCCAGGATCGAACGGAATCTAGGGTCTCCCCTCAGGGAATCCCAGGCTGGATCCGTCCATAGGCTGACCAGGTTTCGGTCCCGGGCTCTCAGGCCGGCTTCCAGCTCCCGAAGGGCTTCCTCGTTGCGTTGAAGCCCCACATAGGCTCGGGCCAGGACCACCGGCGAGACTTTTTCCCCCTGGCTTTTCCTAGCTTCGAGCTCGTCGATTTTCCAGGACCAATACCCTTCCTCCCCTTCGGCTTCCACCCGCGTTCTCAGTTCCTCCATGGATTCCAGGTCCTTCGGTCCCGGGGAGCCATAGGAGAAGCGTTCCTCTCGAATCCGGGCCGCCCCGGTGAAATCTCTCTGGACCGTCTTCAGCTGTTCCAGGGCTTCCCAGGCTTCCTCTGACTCAGGAGCCTCGTCGATGGTCGCCCGAATGACTTCCTCGGCCGCGCTGAATTCTGAAGTGGCTTGAAGACGACGGGCATTCTCCAATCGTTGATCCGGATGGACCTTGGTTCTCCTGGGTTTTTGGTGGCCATCCATGACCACGATCCTCTGGAGTTGCCGTCCAAACTCCGTGGAGTTAAGGGCAATTTCCGCCTCCAGGAGGGAAGCCGAGTCGCCGATGAGATGAACGCCCTCCGGCAGGTTCATGTCCGGGATCGCTCCCAGAGCGCCCTTGAGGGTCAGGAAAACGGCCTGCGCTTCAGGGGATTCCTCATCCAGGTGGAAGGCCATCTCCAGGGATTCCACGATTCTGGGATCGGTCTGGATGTCCAGAGGTAGAGAGTCTTCCCCCTGTAGATCCAGGAGGAGACGGGCTCCGGCCAGGCCGGCGTAGGCCGGAGCGAAGCTCGAGTCCTCTTCCAGGGCCGCCTCGAAATGTACGATGGCGTCTTCAAGAGATTCGGGGGTCGCCTTGGCCTGGCTGAACCGCCCCTTCATGTACTCTTCCTGGACCCGGGGAGAAGAAGCCACCCTGACACTGGGCGTTTCCCACTTTTCGTCTGGAAAGAGCTCGGTGCGGATTTCCTTTGCGATGGCCTGGGCAATGGTTCTCTGGAGGCCGATGGCATCTTCCAGGGTGCCGTCATAGCTGTTGGCCCATAGGTGTTGGTCCGTGGGCCCATGAATGAGCTGAACGGTGATCCTGACTCGGTTCCCGTCCCGGAACACGGACCCTTCGATCACCCCCTCGACGCCCAGATCGGCGGCGATGATGGGCATGCTCTTCCCGGTGGCATCGTACTGGACCACGGAAGTCCGGGAGATCACACGGGCGGCCCCGAGTTGACTCAGCTGGGAGATCAGTTCCTCATGGAAACCCGCAGTGAAGTACTCTCCGCCCTCGACCTCACTGAAATCCTCCAAGGGCAGAACGGCCAGAGATCGGATCTGGAGCCCGGTCTCGTCGAGCCCGACAGAGGCGGGGATAGCTTCCCCGGTGGTGGAGGTCGGTCCCGTCGTTTCGGCATCCAGGGTGTCCTGGATGACCCAGGACCCGACTCCCGCCACGGATGCGACGATGATCCCGAGGAGAGCGAACCGTGGAAGGGCTGTTCCCGAATAGACGGGTGCCGTCGAAGGGTCCGTCTCAGAGCCGGATCGATGGATCCCGGTGGAGGTGAGGTCGAATACCCAGGCCAACGCCAGGACCAGGGGAAAACCGAGAAAACTGGCCACGACCAGAAGGCGGAGGGCCCCGTCGGGAGCGCCAAAGGCAGGGAAGACGATTTCCCCCAACTGCAGGAGTACAAATACGACCGCCGCGTAGGCAAAGGCGGTGCGCCACACACGGCGTCGCCCGACCTCCTCAATAAATAGGCTGACTCTGCTACCCTGGTTCCGCTCCGGGACCGATCCCTTTCCCGTTTTCATCCTTCTAGCACTCCCCCCCAAAAACCCTTCCCGAACTCTTCCGTCGGTCTAAGCGGTACGTTCGGTTGGAACTGATGATTGGCGCCTCGTACCTATAAAGACGCTTTCCGAGGCCATAAGGTTGGCCTTTGGGCGGCCACTCATGCGCCTTTTACTCTCTTCTTACGGTTCTATTTCCCAAATCGGTTCAGACCGGGCCGGCCCTCAGTCCACCAGACTGTCGATCAGCTCGATGGCCGAAACCGGGTTCACGCCAGTGAAATGCCTGATTTGTTGGCGACAAGAAAAACCGGGGGCCACAACCGTTGTTTGGGATCCCGAATCTCGGATAGACGGGAAAAGCTTCCGTTCCCCCACGGATTGAGACAGGTGGTAATGCTCCTTCTCGTATCCGAAAGACCCAGCCATACCACAACACCCTGCATCGGCGTCAACGACTTCGGCACCCGGGATACGGCTCAATAGTTTGGCGGCAACTGGCAACCCCCCCAGAGCTTTTTGATGACAGTGGCCATGGAGAAGGATCCGTTCAGGTCCTTCGATGAAGTGGGGGGTAGTTTCTGGATCGAAGTCACCTTCTGTGGCCTCCGCCAGAATTCCCTCCGCCCACTCTTCGAAGGTCATGCAGGCTGCGGAGACCTCCTGGGCCATAGACTTGAGCTCACCCCTTAGGAGATGAGGGTGGTCGTCCCGGACCGCGGAAAAGCAGCCTGGCTCACAGAAAACGATGGGGAGTCCTGTTCTGGCCAAGGGAAACAGCGTACGTACGGTGAGTTCAGCCTGGTGCCTTGCCTCTTCGAGAAACCCCTTTGAAATCTGAGGGCGGCCGCAACAAACCCGGTCCGGGACCTCGACGTGAACGCCCATTTTCCCGGCGAATCCGACGGCGGCAATCCCCTGCTTCGGTTCGTAGTAGTTGGTGAAGGTGTCTGCGAATAGGGCCATTTTCGCCCCACCGGCATCTGTGAGCCCAGACCCCTGCACGTTCTTCCGGACACTCTCCCACCAGTTGACAAAAGTCCGCCTCGCCGCGGACGGGACCTTTCTGCGACCGTCGATTCCAAGAAGTCTCTCCGTTAGCCAGCGTGCGGGGGAGCTCCGGGAAACCCAGTTGGAAAGTGGGGCCAGGCGGCTCCCCCAGATCGCCGCGGTCTCTGCGGATGCCAACAACCTCGAGCGCAGCGGGGCCCCGTGCACGTTGTGGAACTGGTAGAGGAACTCACTTTTGAGCCGGGCCATATCGACGCCGGTGGGACATTCCGATTTGCAGGTCTTACACTCCAGGCACAGATCCAAAACGGGGTAGAGGGCAGGGTTGGTTATTCCTTCCGACCCGAACTGTCCAGAGATGGCCAGGCGAAGGGCGTTCGCCCTACCCCGGGTGGAGTCTTCCTCCGAACGGGTCGCCATGAAGGAGGGGCACATGGTTCCCGCAACTGTTTTTCGACATGCTCCCACCCCGCCGCACTGCTCCGCCGCACCGGCGATGCCTCCGAAGTCAGAGAAATCGAAGAGAGTTTCTACATTGGCGGTGTGATATTCGGGGCCGAACTGGAGGTTTTCTACGAGAGGGGTGGGGTAGACGATCTTGTTCGGGTTGAGGATCCCTTCGGCATCGAACGTATCCTTGATTTTGCAGAAAGCCTGGTACAGTGGGGTCCCGAACATCTGCTCCTGAAATGGTGACCTGGCCAGGCCGTCTCCATGTTCCGCCGAAAGGGCCCCGCCGAATTCCAGCACGAGTTTCGAGATCTCTTCTGCAATCCCTTTGAACCTATCCACGCCCCCAGCGGTCTTCATGTTGATGGCTGGTCTGACGTGGAGAAGGCCCACCGAGGCGTGGGCATAGAAGATCGCTTTGGTTGAGTGCCTTTCCAGGATCTCCTGAAAGCGATCGATGTACTCGGGCAGCTGGTCGGGGGAGACGGCCGTGTCCTCCACGAAAGAGATGGCTTTGGTGTCTCCGGTTTCGGCCAGAGAGAGGCCTAACCCGGCCTGTCTCAGCTTCCAGATTCGGGCCTGAGCCTGGGGTTCGGTGGCTCGGTGAACGTGGGTGGTCAGGCCCTTACCCTTCAGGTCGGATTCCAGGTCCCCGATTCGCTGCGGAAGTTGGTCCTGTGATTCTCCCATGAACTCCACGATCAGGATGGCCCCCGGGTCCCCGACGATGAAGTCACGGAGAGGTTCGTATTCGGTCTTCCCCATGGTCATATCCAGGAGATTCCGGTCCATCAGCTCCACCGCTGAGGGTTCATGACCGAGGATCACCGGTGTAGCCACCATGGCGTCCCGTAGCTTGTCGAACTGAACGACAGCCAGAACCTTGTTCTTCGAGGGCGTTACGAGACGAAGTTTCGCCTCCAGAACCAGGCCAAGAGTCCCTTCGGAGCCGACGAAGAGTTTTGAGAGGTCGAATACAGGGGCGGAGGGAAGGAAACGGTCCAGGTTGTAACCTCCCACCCGCCTTTTGATCTTCGGGAACCGGGCTTGGATCTCCTCAGCGCTTTCCCGGGCTACTTCCCTGACGCTTCGATAGCAGAGGCCCTCCAGGTCATCTTGTTGGCACTTCTCTTCCAGGCCCGGAGGGTCCAGGGGCCCCACGGTAACAATGCTGCCGTCGGCCAGGAGGACCTTCAACTCCATCACATAGTCGATGGTAGAGCCGTAAATGATGGAACGAGTGCCGGAGGAGTTGTTGGCCACCATCCCACCCACCGTGGCTCGGTTGGCCGTGGAGAGGTCCAGCGGGAGCTGCAGGCCGTGGGGGGAGAGGTGTTGGTTCAACTCGGCCAGGACGATTCCCGGTTCCACACGGACTGTACCGGCTTCCAGGTCCAGCTCCAGGATCCTCCTCATGTACTTGGAAAAGTCGATCTGGATTCCGGACCCGATCGATTGTCCGCATTGAGATGTACCGCCGCCACGAGCGGTGACAGGGATCCGGCGTCGCCTGCAAAGCTCCAGGGTTTTGACTACATCGTCTGCCGACCTCGGGATGACCACCCCGGCAGGCATGATTTGGTAAACGCTGGCATCGGAGGAATACATCCCCCGGGTCACGGCATCGAAGTGGACCTCACCCTCGATAGAGGCCTTGAGTGCCTGCTCCAACCCGGTGAGCTCCTCCGTCTGTTTTGGAACCTCTGCTGTTTGTGTCATACCCATCCCATGGCCCACATGGCCCAAACCATGGCGAAAGACGTCATGCCGCCCACAAAGGTGACGCCTCCATATCCAAGGAGGGCTTCATTGAGCTTCATTTCGCTCAGGGAAGTGCAAACCCAGAAATAGCTCGAGTTCACATATTTGATGATGACGGAACCGGATGCTCCCGAGAGCATGGCCGCTTCCGGGGAAAGCCCCAGGTCACCCAACATGGGCGCTACCAGGGAAGCAGCGGTGATCACACCCACCGTTGTGGAGCCCGTGAGCAGGTTTCCGATGATCCCGATGGTGAACGGGAGAAGAATGGCCGGTAGGCCGTAGGTGGAGAAGATCTCGGCCACGAACCCTACTGCCGGTGTGCCCTTGAGAATCTCGCTCAACGAACCACCCAGCCCTGTTACCACCAGGATCATTGCGGAGGTCTTGAGGCCGGCTTGGATCCAACCGTTCTTGGTTTTGACCGCATCCTCCGAGGGGTCGAGATTTCTGAAGGCCAACCAGAGACCGATGCTCAGAGCCACTACGGGCCACCCGACGAACCCCAGGACTTCCCTAAGAAGAGTCCCCTCCTCCAAAAACAATTTTCCCACACTCTGGCCGCTGATGAGGAGGACCGGCACGGCTATGGGTGCATAGGAACTCAGAGTGGAGGGAAGAGTTGTGTCCGCCTCCTCGTCGAGGAATGAGTGGGCCGAAAACTCATCAGACGGCGGGGTGCTGAGTCGGGGCCCGGCGATGAACTGGCCGTAGGCCCAGCCCGCCACCGCTCCCCCAAGGCATGCCAGGGAACCGAAAATGATCGTTTTTCCAACGTCGGCACCGACCAGTGCCGCTGCAGCCAGGGGCCCCGGCGTTGGAGGGACGATGGCGTGGGTGAGCTGCAGAGCGCCTACCAGTCCGATGGACATGGTGCCGATACCAACCCCCATGGCATGGGCAGAGGAATGAACGAGGGGGTTGAGGATGACATAGGCCACATCCGAGAAAATGGCGATGCCCAGTACGAACCCCGAGAGGGTAAGGGCGAAGGGCATTCTCTTGGCGCCAACCAGCCGGACCATGGACCGGGTGATGACCTGGACCCCTCCGGTGTGCCGCAGGGCCTCGGCTATGATCGAACCCAGAACGATGACGATTCCAATGGAACCAAGGGTTTTCCCGAACCCTGATTCGAACGCAGCGATGAAGTTGTTTCTCTGCACCCCCGGAAGCACACCGAAGAGAAGGATGGGAAGGAGCAACGCCAGAAAGACGTGCCATTTCCATCGGGCGATGAGGAACATCAACAACACCACTGACCCTGCCAGGCCTACCAGAGCGACAACAACATTCGTTGTGACTGCGGTGTTTGGATCCACCTTACCTCCTGCCTGATCGCTGGATTAGGGTCTGGAGTTCGGGGTCAGGCAGTTGAAGAGAGATGACCCAAGGCTGCTTCTATCCCACCCCGTGTGTGTGGAACCCCGGCCAGTCCGAGCCCCATCTCGACGCCACAAAGCGTTCCTGCCAGCATCAGATCGTTCATGTCCCCGAGGTGGCCGATTCGGAAGAGTTTTCCTTTGACCTTCCCGAGGCCCGTGCCAAGGGACATGTCGAAACGATCCAGGATCAAACGGCGGAGTTCGTCGGCGTCGTGGCCGTCCGGCATCCACACAGCGGTCAGGCTGTCCGTGTTGTCGCCAGGGTCGACGCAGCACAGTTCGAGGTCCCAGGCTTTGACGGCTTTCCTGGTGGCAGCGGCAAGGCGCCGGTGTCTGGCAAACACGTTATCCAGACCCTCATCGAGGATCATGGTCAGGGCTTCATCCAGCCCATAGAGGAGGTTTGTGGGTGGTGTGTAGGGGAAGAAGCCCTGGGCGTTCATCTTCAGGACGGGTCCCCAGTCCCAGTAGGATCGGGGCAGGCCACTGGAGTTGGAGGCCTCGAGGGCCTTCTGACTGATGGCGTTCATCCCCAGGCCGGGGGGTAGCATCAGTCCTTTTTGGGAACAGCAGACGGTTACATCCACCCCCCATTCGTCATGACGGTAGTCCACTGACGCCAAAGAAGAGATGGTGTCCACCAGGAGAAGAGCCGGATGGCCGGCCTCATCCAAGGTGCGCCTGATCCCAGCGATATCACTGAGGGCGCCCGTAGAGGTTTCGGAATGAACCGCCAAGACGGCCTTGATCCGGTGGTCTTTGTCGTCAGCCAGCTTCGCTGCAGCCACCCCGAGGTCTATCGGTCGACGCCAGTCGCCCTCGACCCACTCGACGTCCAGACTCAACCGGGCAGCGATCTTCTTCCACAGGGTGGCGAAATGACCGGTTTCGAAAGCCAACACCCGGTCGCCGGGTGAAAGCGTGTTGACGAGGGCCGCTTCCCATGCACCGGTTCCGGAGGCTGGGAATAGGATGACGGGCTCTGAGCTTTTGAAGACCCTCTTCAGATTCTCCAAGGCTCGAAGGGTGAGTTGAGCAAAGCCCGGGCTTCTATGGTCGGTGGTGGGCGCGGCCATCGCCCGAAGAACCCGGTCGGGGACATTGGACGGCCCTGGTATCTGTAGGAAGTGTCTGCCAGGCCTTCTTCCCTTGGGATCGTTCATATCGCTCCTCCTTATGGGTGGGGCAATCTTGGGCGGAGGGGGGACGCTGAACAAGGTGCCAGCCTCACTTCCCCAATCCGGCCCCTGACTCCATCTTAAACGAGTCCCCCACAATTCCCTTTTTGAGTCCCCCGGTCCCGGGAGAGGTATGGGAAAAGAGCGCGACAAACTCATCCGGTCAGGTGATAGCCCGGCCCTGGTGGTTGGGTATGGCACCCTTCTCAGCCGAGCGTCCCTGGCGTCCACCGTGGGAGTCGGCGGCCAAACCAAGACTTTCATTCCAGTGGTGGTGAACGGGTTTCGCCGAATCTTCAACCTTCGTCCCGGTCACTACGAGCCGAGCTATCATCTCACCCATGAGCCCGTCGAGCTCGCTGCCATGAACGTTCAACCCATGGACGCTTCCACCTTCAACGGTGTGGCTTTTCCCGTTTCCAAGAAGGATCTGGAGGTTCTGGACGAAAGAGAGAAGTACTACCAGCGAATCGAGGTGCGGATCGACCCGTTTCCCGGTAGTGGGTCCTTGGCTGGGGGGCGGGAGGCCTTCGTCTACTCAGCGGGCCCTGAATCACCCTGGGTGATCGACGACCCTGATCTGCTCAGGCCCCACTGGCGGGACTTGATCCTGGCCCGGGAGGGAGCCTACGCCCTCGGCCGGCCCTTCGGCGAGATGTTCGATTCTACTACCTACCTGGCCGGCGGGCGGACCTTGGCTGTTGATGAATACTCTGACCATCTCCCTTCGGCGGAGGAAAGCTGACTTTGGCTGATTTTCTCTTCGGTTTTCTTCCGGACACGGTTGAAGTGGTGGTGAAGATTGGTGCTCTGATCCTGGGGACCGCTCTTGTTCTTGTCCTTCTCTTCCGGCGCTTCAGCCATCGGAGGGCTCTCTTTGTTCACACCTGGGGCAACCCCGCCGTGGAATACCATGTCGAGGGGAAGGAAATCGCAGATGGGCTCCGGCGACACCTCACCGCAATTTGGCTTGTCCATTCAGCCGAAGGCACGGAAGCGGAAGGGGAGTCTACGAGCCTCGGGAATCCGAAAAGAACGAGTGAGGCTCTCGGCTCTCGGGCCATGTCTCTGATGGCGGGCAATTCCCCCGTCGGATTCCTGGTAGGGCTGTCGTCGAGGTTGTGGCCGACTTTGGAGTTGGAGGGTGAGTTGGTCTCTGGAGACCTGGGGGAGAAGCTCTGCGGGGCCAGGCTGAAGAAGGGAAGGCGTTTCTACCACTCCTGGCGACTCCCGGTTCCGGAAGGGAAGGGAGGGGTCGAAGCCCTGACAGAGGAGTTGGCCTACCGGATCGTTCTCGATAGCGCACGGGGCCGGGTGCTGGACAACTCGAAGAGTGCTGGTACGAAGAACTGGAAGGCTCTCAGGTCCCTGACGGAAGCCATGAAACTGTGGACCGCGCCGGGGTTCAAGCACTCCGAGACGGACCACGTAAAGGGTGTAGACCAAAAACTCAAGGAAGCCATCTCCCATGACCCGAACTATGCCCTGGCTCATTTCAACCGGGGGATCCTCTGGCTCCGGACGATCCGGGACGCGGCGACAAACGCTCGGGCACGGGACCATTTTCTGGAGGCCGGGCGACTCGCCAATGAGCAGGTGGAAGTCGATCTGGAAAACCCGAATCTGGTTGACCGACGAGTGGAGGGGCTGGCTGCCCTGGGTGTGGCCAGGACCTACAGCCAGGACCGGCACCGATTCGGGAGGACGGATGACGCCACGGTGAAAAAGGCCCGGCAGGCCGCAGGTGAAGCCGTTCACTGCCTTCCCGGAGATCCGGATGCCATGTATGCCCAAGCCTTCGCTTTCCATTGTACCGAGACTCTGGAGGACATCCGGCCGGCCGTGGAGATCTATCGGAAGATCATCGGGAACAAGCATGGGAAATACCCGGGCGTCCACAATAATCTGGGCTACATCCGAATGGTGGGAGGGGAACACCTCTGGAATATGGGCTACGAGGAGAAGGCACGGGAATGGTGGAAGCTGGCCGAGGAGCAAATGCGGTTGACCCTCAAGATCGCGGATTCTCGGAGCCGCCTACCCGAGTTCTCCCATGCCAACCTGGGAAACCTCTATCGTCTCCAGAGCCGGTACGAGGAGTCCGAAAGGGAGTACCGGAAGGCCCTGGGCCCGGAGCCGGAGAAATCCAAGTACACCAACGGGCTGAATGAGTACGGAAGGCTCCTTTTGCAGGTGGGCCGGATGGACGAGGGGAAGAAATTCCACCTACTTGCTCTGGCCACAACGGATGATCCCGATTCTCTCCGGAAGCTGGAGGGGGACATCGCCCCGTTCCTCGGAACCGAGGAACCCCAGGACTCTTGACCGGGCCATCCCAAAGAAGTCCTTTCTTCGGAGACCGGGTTGTGCGGGAAGATTAGTCTGTACAGCCAAACCAACCTCCTCTGGGGGACCTTCCCTTTTTGTGAGGTCGTCCCTTTCTCCGATCCTGGATCATGCCCTCAAGTCAAAGATCTGATTTCCTCATCGTAGGTGGCGGTATCATAGGCCTGGCCGTTGCCCGGGCTGCCAAATTGAGGTGGCCCGACGCATCCGTGACACTGCTGGAAAAGGAGGAGAAGGTCGGACTCCACGGATCCGGCCGGAACAGCGGCGTACTGCACGCTGGGTTCTACTATACGGCCGACACTTTGAAGGCCCGGTTTTCGAGGGACGGAACCCGCCAGTGGACGGAGCTCTGTGAAGAGCGGGGCTTGGCCATCAACCGATGCGGAAAACTCGTGGTGGCTCAGAGCCCGGGCGAACTCGAAGGGCTGGCGGAGCTGAAACGACGGGGTGATCGAAACGGCGTCGTCCTGGAGGAAGTCTCTGAGGAGGAAGCCCGGGAGATCGACCCTGCTGCAAAGACCCATGAGCGGGCCCTCTTCTCCCCCACGACGGCATCCGTAGATCCGTCGGAGGTTACTCAGGCTCTTGCTGCGGACGCCCAGGCCTCTGGAGTGGAGATGGTGTTCGGCGCCCGGGCGCTGGGTCGGAAAGGAAAGGCCCTGGTCACGAGCAAGGGGCTCTTCGAGGCGGGCTATATGGTGAACGCCGCCGGCCTGTATGCCGACAAGCTTGCCCAGGCCTATGGGTTCGGAGGGGACCTGGACATTCTCCCCTTCAAGGGCATCTACCTCTATGGAGATCCGCCCAAGCTCAGGCCCCGGGTCCATATCTATCCGGTCCCCAGGCTCAGCCGCCCCTGGCTCGGAGTCCACTACACTATCGATGTGAAAAAGAACGTGAAGATTGGCCCTACGGCGATTCCCGCCTTCTGGAGGGAGAACTACAGAGGGCTGGAGAACTTCAACCTCCGGGAGGCTCTGAACATCCTCGGGATCGAGGCAGGGCTTTTTTTGAGGAATGACTTCGAGTTTCGGGAAATCGCAGTGGAGGAGATGAAGAAGTATCTCCGGTCCGTCCTGGTCGAAAAGGGCGCAATGTTGGTGAACGGAACACCCATGGACTCTTTCCGAACCTGGGGAAAGCCGGGGATCAGAGCCCAGCTCTTCCACAAAAAGGAGCGGAAGATGCTCATGGACTTTGTCATCGAGGGTGATGGGGAGTCCCTCCATATTCTGAATGCCGTGTCCCCGGCCTTCACTTGCGCTCTTCCCTTCGCCGAGTACGTGCTTGATCAAATCGAATCCAAAACGAATTGAAGCGTCCCCAAACCGACGTGGAGAAAGAACATGAGCCCCGAACACCTTCACCCCCGCCGACGGGATCGATCCAAGGATGAGGAATGGATCAAGGCCCTCCTGCATCGCGGTGAGGCGGGAGTTTTCTCCGCCGTTCTCGAGGGGGCGCCGGTAGCCCTACCCAGGATCTTCGTTTATGACGAGGCCAGGGACGCCATCTATGTCCATGGAGCCTTTGGTGGCCTGACAGGAAAGGTCCTGGCTCAGGGCGGTGGGGAAGATGGAGTCCCCATGGCCGCTACCGTTTACGAGATGGGGCGACTTCTCCCTGCCGACGAAGCTCTGGAGTTCGGAGTAGAGTACGCCAGCGTGGTCGTGTCCGGTACGGCCCGGGAAGTGTCCGATCTGGAAGAGGTGGGCCGTGCCCTTCGGTTGATCATGGAGAAGTACGCTCCCCATCTGGACTCGGGGAAGGACTACCGGCCCGTCGAATCGGACGAAATCGTCCGGACCGCAGTGGTCCGCATCGATATCCAGGCCTGGAGCGGGAAGCAGAAGACCGCGCCGGAGGATTTCCCCGGGGCCTATTGGCTCAAGGACGTCCGGTAGCTCACGATGTGGCGGGAGAAGGCCCGTCCTTCTGGGCTCGCTCCTCACCCTTCGCCAGAACCACTGCAGCACCGATGTTGGCCGTCACATTTGCGGTGGTCCGGAAGATGTCCGGGATCGTATCCACCGCCAGGAGGATCCCTATCCCCTCCACCGGAAGGTCTACCGCCATCAGGACGGGGACCGCGGCGATCACCCCTCCCCCAGGCACACCCGGGACCGTGAAGCTGGCCAGGATGGAGGTCAGGACCATGGTCAGGAGGTGAATCGGCTCCAGGGTGATCCCATAAAAGAAGGCGATAAAGTAGGCCCCGACGATCATGGGGACCGGGGCGGTGATTCGGAAAACGGAGAATCCCAGGGGCATAAGAAAGCTGTTGATGGCCGCCGGGAGCTTCAGGCGGTTCTCCGCCTCTTCCACGGCCGGTGGCAGAGAAGCCAAGGATGACCGTGAGCTGAAGGCTACCGCCTGGGCTGGAACGCTTGCTCCGCTGAACTCCTTCAGGGAGAGACCTCCTCCGAACACAGCCAGGGGGTAGGTCAGGGCCAGAAGGAGAATACAGAGCCCCGAGTGGATGACGATGTAGGCAAGGATGGCTCCTGCCGTATTCAGGCCCATGTTCGCACCCAGGCCCAAAGCCAGGGCGAACACCCCCACTGGGGCCAGATCCAGAATCCACCCGATCAGCACGAGCATGGCCTCGGAAACGGCCTTAAAAAAGCCGGTGATGGCCTCTTTCTGGTCTGTCTTGATCCTCGCCGCAGCAAGGGAGAAGAGGAGGGTGAAGATGATGAACGGCAGCATGGACCCGTCGGCCATGGCACCTATGGGATTGGTGGGGACCAGGCCGACCAGCCATTCTCCAATGGTGAGGACCTCGTTCTCCACTCCGCCGCTGCCGCCCAGGCTCTCCCTGAGGCTAGCTGCTGCCTGCGGATCCGCCGGAAGACGGGAGACCAAAGGAGGAGTCACCACGGCGGTCATGACCGCTGCAAAAGCAATGAGGCCCAGGAAGAGGCCAATGGCCCTCGTTCCGATTCGACCCACAGCTCGAACGTCCGTACCCACGATACCCACGACCAGCAGGGATCCCACCAGGGGGATCACAGTCATCCGTATGGCGTTCACCCAGATCCGGCCCAGGGGTTCGATCCACTGAACCATCGTTTCCAGAGCCGGCATTCCCGAAGCCGCAACACCAAAGCCAGCCAATAGGCCGGCCACTAATCCAAGAAGAACCTTGACGGTCAGGGACATGATTGGGCGCTAACCTCCGATTGTTTCGGCCATGGATGCGAGCTTTCCGTCGATCTTCTCCCGGGGGATCCACACTCCCCGGATCATCACACCTTCCTGATCCCAAAGGGCTTCCAGGTCTTCCAGGGGATTGGCCCGGAGAAGGATCAGATCGGCCCTGTTGCCCTCCACCACCGTTCCGAAATTCGCCGGTTCCAATAACTCATTCCTGGCGTAGTCCGAAACGTTTCGGGTACCGGTCACCATGATTTCGTAGGGGGTCAGCCCCGCCGCGGCCATGCTCCGGAGCTCATGCCTGAGAGCGAAGCCCGGGACATTGAACATCCGGGGCGAATCGGTACCCATAAGAACCCCGACACCGGCCATGGTCAGGGCCCTGAGGATTCTCTGGCGGACCTGGACCATCAAGTCACCCGTCTCGGGAGGGACATCCCGGGAGCCACCGGCTTCCAGAATCCATCCGTCGGAGATGAAAGAGGGCACCCACCGCATCTCCGGGAGGATCAAAAGGGAGTCCACGTCAGAAGAACCGTACCGGTTCTCCCATAGATAGAGAGTGGGGATCACCCAACTGTCACTGGAGCGGGTGTGGGCCGCGACGGCCCTCATCTTCCTTCCCTCAACCGTCTGGAGTTGGGTGACCAGCGGAACTGCCTCCCCCCGGTCCAAGCGGGACCTGACCTCATCCGATACGACTTCCTTCAGGTACCCGTCCAGGTGTTCGACAAAGGAGATCCCACTGGATAGGGCTGCTCGAAGTCCTACCTCACTCGGGATGTTCCCCCCGAAGGTATACCCCCGGGAGTGAGCCTCTTCAGACAGGGAGTCCCACACTTGTGGGGTGAGGCCGCCGGCGATGGGTTGGAAGTCATATCCTGCCCTTCGGTGAGCCATCATCCTCTCGATGGCTGCCGACCCATTCGGGGCGTTGCCTCCGTTCAGGGGCGGCGCCCCTGCCCAGACCGTGGGCCCAAGGAGTGTGCCGTCAGCGATCTGTCGTTTGATCTGCAGATGGTTGGAAGCTCCGTCCATACCACGGATCACCGTGACGTTGTTCGCCAGAAGGAGGAACATGAAGTCCTCCACCTGTTCTGATGTGGCCTGAGAGGAAGGAAGCGTGACATGCATATCGGCGAGGCCTGGGGCAAGGAAAAGCCCGGTCCCGTCGATGATTCTGGCCCCTTCCGGGACCGAGACCCGGTATGAAGGAGCCACCTCCTGAATCACCCCGCCCTGGATCAGGACCGTGTGGTCCTCCAGTACCTTTTCCCTATCCATTGGAAGGACGTTTACGCCAACAAAGGCCGTTGTTCCCTCCTGGGAAGATCCCACTCCCGGGCTGAGGAGGAGGACCAACAGGATGAGCCGAACCACTCTCATCTCCCCGGCCCTCCGGTCGGGTGGTCTGCCCCTCCGCCGATCTGCTGAGCCAAGGCCCTGGTTTCTCGCAGCAGGGTATCCGTCATCTCCTGGTAGAAATCCTTCTGGGAGAGCTGATCCCCCGTCATGGGCCCCACCCAACCTTCCACCTCTCGGACCAGGCCCCGAGTCCGGTTCCGTAGCTCGTTCCATTGGCGTTGGAGTTCTGAACCCCATTCTCCCAGGGATTCCTTGAAGGCTTCATCGGCGTCGATCTTCCTGTTCACTTCGACGATCTCCCCTGCTCCTTCGGCGGTTTCCCGAGCCAGGGCCCCCAGGGCGAGGAGGTCCTCGGTCCATTGGCGCCGGACTTCCATATCCACATCGAGGCGCGGATCCTCCTGGACGTTCAGGAGACCCTCGGAGACCGCTCCATCGGCTTCGAGCCGGACGAGGTATTCACCAGGGACGACCAGAGGGCCCCGAGGCGGCTGGCCGGGACTTTGATCGGGGTCGGTGGAGCGGAGGTTCCAGACGGCCCGGTTCATCCCCTTCCGGCTCGCAGTGGGTACACTGGCAACCACTTTCCCATCCTGGGCCAGTACCGAAATGGTCACTTCCTTGTCGGCTCCGTCGAGCCAGAAGTCCATGAGAGCACCGGGTGCTGGGTTCGCGCCACGGAAAATCATGTCCCCGTTGTGGCCTTTTTCTGACCGGTACCTTACCTGTTCCGCCGTCTCCATAGAAAAGAGGTGGGCAGGGGATGCCAGGACCTCGGGAGTGGCCTCCTGGAAAGCGTTCAGGTTATCGAAAATCCAGATTCCCCGTCCATGGGTTCCGAGAATCAGGTCGTTGTCTCTGGGGTGGACCACCAGATCGTTGACCGCCACGGTGGGGATACCCAGGGAGAGATCCATCCAATGGGTTCCCCGATCCAGGGAATAAAAGGCTCCGAATTCCGTGGCCAGGTAGAGAAGCTGAGGATTCCGGGGGTCCTCTCTGACCACACGGACCACACGATCGGCCGGAAGGTCACCCGTGATGTCCTGCCAGCTCTCACCATAGTCGTCGGAGGCGTAAAGGTAGTTGCTGAAGTCGTCGTTTCGATAGTTGTTCGTTGCCACATAAACCCTGCCGGGGACGAACCGGGAAACCTCGATCCCGTTCACCCATGTGTCCGCGGGCAGGCCGGCCATCCGGTCTGTCACCCTGGTCCAGCTCGTTCCCCCGTCCGTGGAGGCCTTCACGTTTCCGTCATCCGTCCCTATGTAGAGGACCCCCTCCTTCAGGGGTGATTCGGCAACGGCCGTTAGGGTGGGGTAGTAGGGAATCCCATCGTCTAGAGAGAGGGTCTCAGGGACCGGTAGCTCGCCCATAATGGTCAGAGTTCTTCGGTCGACTCCGGTGGTCTGGTCCCCCAGGTTCTCCCAGTTGCGCCCTTGGTCCCGGCTTCTCCAGAGGATGTTCGTACCGGCGTAAATCGTATTGGGGTCATGGGGGGAGATGAGGAAGGGCCCGTCCCAGTTGCCAGGAGCCATGGCGTTGCCCAGGCGTTGCTCAGGGGCGTCCAGATCCTTCCAGGTAGTCCAGTTCTTCCTTGCTCCGATCGCCCCGGTCGGGTCCCCCGGTCGGATACTCTGCCGTTGACCGGTGGTCACATCCACCCGGTCCAATCCGAGGTATTGGGACTCCACATACAGGAGGTTGTTGTTGGTGGTGTCCACCAGATTCAGGAAGCCGTCGCCCCCACCCCACTTCATCCAATCGTGGTTCAGGATCCCCTCTGTTCGGTAGGTAGCGTTCGGACCGGCCCAGCTTCCGTTGTCCTGAAGGCCCCCGTACACCCAGTAGGGGTGACGGTAGTCGTAGCTCACCCGATAGAACTGACTAAGGGGTAGGTGTGTGATGTACAGCCATGTCTGTGCCCGGTCGTACGAGATTCCCAATCCACCGTCGTCGGCCTTCATGACATGCCGGGAGTCGTTGGGGTTTACCCATAGGAACCGGTCATCTCCGTGCAAGGTCTGCCGGGCCGAGGTAAAGGTCTTGCCCCCGTCGTCGGACCAGGAAAAGGCGTTCTGCATATAGATCCGCTGGTCGTCGGACGGGTCCACAAGGATCTGACTGGCATACATGGGCCGGGGGTTCCAGTCGCTCATGTATTCCCAGGTTTCTCCCCGGTTCTCCGAGCGATACACCCCGGCCAGGCGCTCTTCGTAGGCCGTTGAGGCGTTGTACCGGAGTCCCTGCTCCACGCTCGCATAAACGATCCGGGGGTCGGAACGGTACACGGAAATCCCGATACGCCCGATGTCCCCTGTGGGCAGACCGTTGTCCAGGCCGGCGTTCGTGAGCTTCGTCCAATTCGCCCCGCCATCCACCGATTTCCACAAAGCGCTTCCAGCTCCGCCCCCGTGAAATCCGTAGGGACGCCGTCGCCTCTGATAGGAGGCGGCGTACACGACCTCGGGGTTCTCCGGATCCAGCGTGACGTCGATCACTCCGGTGTCCTCATCCACGAAAAGGATCCGCTCCCAGCTCTCTCCTCCGTCGACGCTCTTGTACAGTCCCCGCTCCTCGTTCGGACCCCAGAGGTGGCCGATGGCCGCCACATACACCACCTGGGTATTGGTGGGATGAAGGGCGATCCGGCCGATATGGTGGGAGTCGGTCAGGCCCACGTTCTCCCAGCTTTCACCGCCGTCCCGGGACCGATAAACCCCATCGCCCCAGGAAGAGCTCTGCCGATTCGCCCGTTCCCCGGTGCCAATCCACACGAGGCTCGTATCCACCTGGTGCACCGCCACGTCCCCGATGGAATGAACGGCCTCATTCCCGAAGAGGGCCGTGAATGTCACGGCGTTATTGGTCGACTTCCAGAGGCCGCCGGTGGCCGAAGCCACATAAAAAACCGTGGGGTCCTTTTCGACCACGGCGAGGTCCACGATCCGACCACTCATGACGGCGGGACCGATGTTGCGGGCCCTGAAGCCTTCCAGATCCGAATTGGAGAGGGGGGCTTCCTGAGCCCCCAGTCCTGAACCCGGGCCAAAGATCGAGAGAAGGACGAGGGCGAAGACGAAGACAGATCTGTACATGATGGGTACTCATTCCTCGGTTAATTGAAGGACTCAGAACACGTCCAAATCTTTTCCGTAAACAACCATACCGGAGAATCCACGCTGGACCTCGGCCACCAGTTCCTCCGGGGTAGCGCCCCAGAGGAGTTGATGGGTCAGAACCAGGACCTGGGGATTCGCATCGGATGCGATCCGCCCCAGCTCAGGTCCCGAGGTGTGGAAGACTTCATGATACTGCTGCCATTCCGGAACCCGCCGATCCCACCCCGCCTGGGAGTAGACCTCATGGACCAGGATGTCACAGCTCTGGCAGAACTCGGAGATGGCGTCGGTGGGGGCCGTGTCGCCGGAGATCACGATAATCCGGTCGGGGGTTTCGATCCGGTAGCCGTAAGCCACGGACCAGTCGCCGTGAGCCACCGGAAAAGCTGTCACACGGACGTTATCGTCCTCGTAGACGACCCCTGCCTCAATGTCGCTGGCCTGGGCGCCGTGCCCCGTTTTATTGGCCGGTTCCATCCCCTCGGTTCTGATCTGAACGTCCTGGCGGTAAGCCTGGGAGAGGTGGTGGATCATCTCCTCTGTTCCAGGAGGACCAAATACTCGTAGAGGCTCCTGCCGCTCCAACACCCATGGGGTATACATGAGATCAGGAAGACCCACCGTGTGATCCGTATGAAGGTGGGTCAGGAACAGAGTTCCGAGGCGATTCGGAGAAAGACCTTCGGTCCCCTCCAGGAAGGCCTGGTTTGCCCGATGGACCACGCCGGCTCCGGCGTCCACCAGATAGGGAGTGCCATTTACAACCACGGCAACAGCAGAGCCGTAGCGTCCGGGTTCGGCGTTAGGGGTTCCTGTACCCAGGAGGACCAGCTGGGTGATCTCCGACCGGGGGAGAGGCGGATCCGCAGCATCGATGGTGGAACCAGGGGAGGGATCTGAACACCCCGCTAGAGCCACCAACAACAGAGGGAGCAGCCACGCTCTTGAGCGGAGAGGGGATCGGAATAACCCTGTTTGCATATTTACCCCATTCAAAAATTTATCGGAACCTTTGGCTCCGCCCGCCCGGGAAAACCGATACGAGAGGCCAAGAATAGGGGTGAAAGGGCCAATCGGTCCAGAAAGGCCCTCTATCGCATTCGGTCCCGACCGTAACTAGATTGCACGAATCCTCGGGAGCCGGAATCCGCTCCCAACGACCACATCACACCCTCGGATGCTCCATATGGCAACTTCACAACTCCTGTTGTCCGCTATTGCCAGGGCCTATTCCCTCTCGGAGACTCTTCCGGAGGAAAACCCAGAGTTCGCGGAGGCCCTTCAAGAGGTCGGGGAGTTGCAGAAGCAGGAAGGTTGGGTCGTCATCCGGGTGCAGGGAGACGGGATCTTCATCGGAGGGGAGCCCGTTTCGGATCTGTATGGTGAGGTGGGGAAACTCAGAGGCGCCCTCGACGAAGCAGGGGTACGAGAGATCCGGCTTCAGGAGGTGGTAGACCAAGGAACGCTCGAGGTCTTCCTTCAGAAGCTCCGCCCTTCATCGGCCGAAGAGGGTGAACTTCCTTCCCACCGTTTCCGGGGCGTCGAAGAGGGGATCGGCCTGTCCTTCCGACCCGCCACCGAACCCCTCCCCGGAATGACCGGAGGAATCCAGGGACTCTTCGGGGACCGGGTGCTGCCGTCATTGGACAGGGACTGGGAAGGGGCTGACCTGAGAAGGGCCGGAAAAGCCGGAGCAGGTGGAATCGGGACTGACGAAGGTGGACCCGACGTCCCTCCGGAGGGCCTTGAAGTAGCCGGTTCGGATGGGCTTCCATCTGATCTCTCTCAAGAGGTTCATACCTACCTCCAGAGTTATCACGTCCTCAAAGCTGAGAGTGGGAACCGGATCCGGACTGCCGCTGCCAGGCTGAAGGAAGGCCGGGACTACCGGACCCTCGTGAATCTGGTCGGATCCCTTGTGGAGGCTGGGACAGGGCTGGCAGACGATGAGGCCCTAACGCTTGCGGAAGAGCTCACCACTCCCACGGTCGCAAGCTGCCTGGTCGCTCAGATCGCAGCCTCAACGGATGAGGAAGAGCGCGAACAGGGGGCCTGGACCCTTTCCCGGCTCGGCCCTGAAGGGGCGCTGGCCTTGAGGAACGCATTGGAGGAGTCCCGGGACAGGGCCGAACGTCGGAACCTGCTCGACGCACTGGTCACCCTGGGCCCCCGGGCCCATGAGATAGCCTGTGAGATGGTGCGGGATTCACGATGGTATGTGGTTCGAAACGGGGTAGCGGTTCTGGGTGAACTCGGCGGTAAAGAGGCTTTGACCCACCTGACGGGAACCCTTGCGAACAAGGATCCCAGGGTCCGTCGGGAATCCGTCATGGCTCTTACGAAAGTCGGTGGCAAAGACGCGGAGACGCTGGTACTGGGGATGCTCGCGGATGGAGCCCCACAGGTGCGAGGGGCTGTCTGCAGGGTGCTTGGAGCCACTGGGTCCCAACGGGCTGTGAAATCCCTCCTGCCCCTCCTCGGGGACAAAGACCAGGACACCCAGGTGGAATGTCTTCAGGCTCTTGGGAAAATCGGCGACGCCACAGCGGTCCGCCCCATCGTGAAGAAGGCCATGGGCGGTTTCTTTTCCCGGCCCCCTCGGGAGGTCCGGATCAGGGCTTTCAGGGCTCTCGCTGGCATCGGAACGCCGGAAGCGCTTAGGACTCTCCAAAAAGGAACCAAGGACGGAGATGAGGGGGTCAGGACGGTTTGTAAGGCCCTCATCGGAGTGGACTGAACCCCCGGAGTAGCCTGAGAGTCTGCCCGAGTGACGGGACCCACCCCCTGGCTCCTAGACCAGGGTCAGAATGTCCGCCAGAATCCGCACAAAATTCAGCTGTTCCTCCACCCCCGGCCCGCCAGCACCCATGCCGCCCCCCTTTTCGGCCTGAGAGTGGGAGAAGAGGCCGGTGAGGTAGACCTTTACGTCTGAGTCAGCTGGAAAAGACTCGAAAATGCGTAGGCTTTCGGTATAGGGAATCAGCCGATCTCCCCGGCCGTGGACCAGTCGGACCGGGACGGGTATTTCCCCCACGAAAGACCTGGGCTTTGCCGAGGGTGAGTCAGCGTGAGCAGCACCGGCAAGGAGGGGGGCCAGGCGTTCCGTAATCTCAACAGGTGGACGCAGCCCAGAGGCTGGGGCCAGAGCTCGAAAGAGATCATGCCGGGAGGAGTGGATTCCCTCCAAGAGTTCCTCCTTAATCGAATCAAAACGAGCTTCCCACGCTCCCACCTGGAGGTCACCTGCCGCCCTGGCCAGGGCGAGGAGGGCTTGGGCCACATCCCCGGAATCTTCGTACCCTTCGAGCTGAGGGAGGTAGTTTCCCGCCACCACCCACCGACCGTAGGGGTCCGGGTCCAGTGTCCGGGTGGTTCCCTCCCATTCATGCTCCCCCCTGAAGAGAAAGCGAATGGTTCTCTCCATGTCTCCGAACCCTCCGAATCCGACGATTCCACGGAGGCGACCTGCCAACGCGGGATCGATGCCGGAGTAGAGGACCTGGGGCACGCCCATGGAGAAGCCCATGATTCCCAAATGACTCGAAAGGACCCCGTCCAGCTCTCCCAGGTGGAGAACCGAGGCCCGGATGGTGGCCGCTGCTTCTTCGGGGGCGAGGTGAAGCTCCTTCCATTCCGGGATCTCCGGAATCAGGACGGCGGCACCGCTCCCGGCCAGGGCCTTGGCGAATCGCAGGAGGTTCGGATGATGACGCCCGGGGCGGGTCAGGCCGTGAAGCACGACCCAGCCCGGGAGGGGCCCACGGGCATAGTTGGGCATGAAGAGCGTGGCCGGGACCGGGCGGTCCCCCCGCTGCACCTCCAGCTCGTCCTCCCTGATTCCGGTGGCTCCACCTCTCCATTTCCAGGCGAAGTTGAGAGCCCTTCCCATTCCTCTGAACATTCGGGGAACCTATCGGTTTTCCAATTACCTTCGCCACCCACTAAGTTGCTTCCCCGAAACGGTCGTTTGCGGCGGTATCCAGGTGCAGTGGGTGCCATGAACCCTATCAGAGAGGATCCGATGACCAGTCGAGCCGTGTATCTTCTTCCTTTGCTCTTCCTGGCTTGCCAGGCCCCTCCGGCCCCCCAGGTCTCTGTGACAAAGGAAGCTATCAACTCCCAACTTCCGGATAGGCCTTACTCCCAGGCCGTGCGTATCGGGAATACGTTCTATTTTTCCGGCAAACTGGGTTTCACCGAGGAGACCCTCGGAATGGCCGAGGGCCGGATCGAGGCTGAAACCAGAAACGTGATGGAGAGTTTCAAGGAACTCTTCCTGGAGGTCGGTGTGGATTTCGGAGACGTTGTCCAGGGAACGGTCTACCTGGCCGATGTGGCGGACTATGGGGGAATGAACCAGGTGTACGGGGAGTATTTCCCAACCAATCCGCCCGCTCGGGAGTGTATCGGGGCGGGGCAGATATTGAGCGACGGACTGGTTGAGATCAGCTTTGTGGCAGTGGTGACCGAGTAGGGAAGGGGCAGGGAGCAAGATGACAAGGAGGCCTGAGCCATGAGGCGTCGGACTTTTTTCGCCCTTTTCGGAGGGGGTGTCCTGGCATGGCCCAAAGCTCTGGAGGCTTTGGAAACCGAACTTCGCCAGGGTGGCGGTCCTCAGGACGAGGCCTTCTGGTCGTTCGTCCGGGACCAGTTCCTAATCCCTCGGGACCGGATCTATCTAAACAACGGAACCCTGGGCCCATCTCCGGCGGTGGTGGTGGACGCCGTTGCAGAACATGCCCGTCGGGTGGCTTCCACCTACCCGCCCGGGGTCGATTGGACCGAACTCAAGGATTCGGTGGCCGGGCTTTTGGGCGGGGATCCTGACGGTTTTGTCTTTCCCCGAAATACCACCGAGGCCATGTCCTTTGTGGCCCAGGGCCTGGAGCTGGAGCCAGGATCGGAGATCCTCACCACGGACCACGAACATATCGGTGGCCTTTGTCCCTGGCAGATGGTTTGTCAGCGAAATGACATGGACCTCCGGACGTTCTCCCTTCCTGCACCGGCTGAGTCTGCTTCCCAACTCCTCGGAATCGTGGGCGATGCCCTCTCGTCCCGGACCCGGGTCTTGAGCCTGTCCCATGTCACATTTACGACGGGGACCCGCCTGCCGGTGGAGGAGATAGGGCGGCTGTGCAAAGAGCAGGGAGTCATCTTCGTGGTGGATGGGGCCCATCCGCCTGGGATGATGTCCATAGACCTATCTTCTTTGAAACAAGACTTTTACGCATCTTCACCTCACAAATGGCTTTTAGCTCCTCAGGGCTCCGGCCTTCTCTATTTGGGGGAGGAATGGAGGACCCGTCTCTGGCCGACACTGGCCAGCGGGGGGTGGGACGACCTGGAACTGGGAGCCCAGCGGTTCAACCATCTCGGTACCTTCGATGAGTCCCGGATGGTGGGTTTGCTGGCGGCAGTGGAGTTCCTTGGTACGATCGGGATGCCCAGGGTGGAGGCCCGGGTCAGGTTCCTCCAAGAGAGGCTGGACCAGGCCCTCCGGAGCCTTCCCGGTGTAGGAGTTGTATCTCCGTCCGTGGGGGAGCTCTCCACCGGCATGGTCTCGTTTAAGATGGAAGGGGTGGATTCGTTGGCTCTCCAACGGCACCTTGCCCAGGTTGCGAAGGTTCGTACAAGAGTGATTTCCGAATATGATTACGGCTGGATGAGGCTTTCGACCCATATCTACAACTTCCCGGAAGAGGTAGACCGGGTGGTCGATCTCCTCGACGACGTGAGGCGTAACGGACTTGGCTAGCCCGATCCCAAAGGAACGTTGATCCGAATGACCGACTACCAACCCCCCTATCGCGCCGCGTTGGCGGCGGGTTTTGGGGTTTTTATTCTCTATGTCCTCACGCTTGCGCCGACCACGGCCATGTGGGACACGAGTGAATACATCGCCACAGCCCACATCCTTGGTATCCCCCACCCGCCGGGGAACCCGTTTTTTGTGGTGCTGGGAAAGACCTGGAGTGTGCTCCTGGCACCCCTGGGGCTTTCCGTGGCTGTCCGGCTGAATCTCCTGGCGGCGGCCACCAGCTCCCTGGCAGCCGGATTCTACTTTCTTGTTGCGCATCGGGTTCTCTGGACCTTCCCGGGTGTCAAGAATCTTCAGGGAGAGGAAGCCGGGTTCTCGCGCTTCATTCCTCTGATTGGCGCCGGGGCGTCGGTTCTTATTTCAGCCACGGCGTTCACGGTATGGAATCAGTCCACGGTTAATGAGAAGGTCTACACGGTGAGCGTGGCCATTATCGCTGCAGTGGTCTGGCTCTGCCTCCGCTGGATGGACACCCGGGAGGAGGAAGGCGGGATCCGGTACCTCCTCGGGGCCCTCTATCTCATCGCTCTGGGTTCCACCAACCACCTCATGTCGGTCCTGCCCCTTCCGGCCCTGGGCATCTTCCTCCTTCTGATCAAGCCGTCGGTGCTGCTTCGCACACAGTTCTGGTCCCGGGCGGTTCCCCTTCTCCTGCTGGGGATCTCCTTCAACTTCTTTCTCCCCATCCGGGCTGCCCAGGATCCTGTGATCAACGAGGGGGATCCCATCTGTGAGGGGGTAACGGAGGCCGCCGTTGCGGTCTTTACCAACGGTCGAACCGGGTGTGAAAACCTCGCCCTGGTTCTATCCAGGTTTCAATATCAGAAGCCGCCGATCTCGGAGCGTCAGGCCCCAATGGGAGCCCAGCTCCTGAACTATTTCCAGTACTTCGATTGGCAGTGGTCCCGGGGTATGGACCCAACGGAACTGCCCAGGAGCGGAAGGAACCCCATCACCATCCTTTTCCTGGCCCTGGGTGCCTGGGGGCTTCTGGTGATTTGGAAAGCCGATCGGGGAGCCTTCATCCTCCTTGGCGGCCTGGCGTTGACCCTGACGCTGGGGCTGATTCTGTACCTGAACTTCAAGTACGGCTACTCCCTCTCTCCGGATGTCCAACCCAGGGAACTCCACGAGGTGAGAGAGCGAGACTATTTCTTCATCGCCAGTTTTGGACTGTGGGGTGTTCTTGCCGGACTTGGCCTCACCGCCGCATGGCTCCGGGTTTCATCGTCCCTTTCGGGGAAAAGCCCCCACCTTCTGGCTTCGCCGGTCCTCCTTATCGCCTTCCTGCCCTTGGTCTTCAACTGGTCCTGGGCCAGTCGGGCTGAAGATTATTCCACTCGGGACTGGGCCTACGACCTCCTGATGAGCGTCGAGCCCTACGGGATCATCTTCACCAATGGTGACAACGACACCTTCCCCCTCTGGTACGTCCAGGAAGTGGAAGGGATACGGCAGGATGTGACGGTTGTGGTAGGCCAGTATCTCTATACGCCCTGGTATCCCCGCCAGCTCCAGGAATTGACCAGCCCGGACCGGCAGCGCCCGTTCCTGGCGGATCAGGGTGGTGGCCTTTATGAGGTTCCGGAGTCCCCTCCGGCTGAACCCATTATCACCCTGGCTCCAGGGGATATGGACCGTATATCCGGAGGGGCCTTCAGCACCGATATGACTGTGCCCCTCCCGCCGGTTGCCGTCCGGTACCCTGAGAACACTTACCTGGATCGGGGGGACCAGCTCACCCTTGCGATCATCATCGACAGCCTTGAGGAGCGCCCCATCTATTT